>Ga0207422_1003465_pt1 | contig 15677 bp, 16 predicted proteins | sample MarCyaLeptolynsp_FD_187757 | JGI IMG/M metagenome (GOLD analysis project Ga0207422, IMG submission 187757) | Marine cyanobacterial communities from Panama - species 1 Leptolyngbya sp. (SPAdes) | ecosystem: Environmental > Aquatic > Marine > Unclassified | place: Panama: Panama City | collected...
TTCGGTCGATCTCTACATTCTGCATCCGCACGAACGGGTCTCGCCTGTGCAGCGCCTGTTCATGACCACAACCGGCGCCAGCAACGTGCACAACCTAGCAGTCGAAGGCGACTTTGATGATTGCCAAGCGCTGGTCAAAGCCATGTTTGCGGACAAGGAGTTTGCGACTGAAGTAAGCCTGTCTGGGGTCAATTCGATTAACTGGGCCCGAATTGCCGCGCAGGCCGTCTATTATGCTACGGCGCAAGCGGCTGTGGGCCCCGGGCGTCCCATTCGGTTCGTCGTGCCGAGCGGCAATATGGGTGATGCCTTTGCGGGCTATGTCGCTGCACGCTGCGGCCTTTTGGCCGGGTTTGAGCTGGTCTGTGCTGTCAATGAGAACAAGACGCTGGCGACGCTGCTGACCGATGGATTAATGCAACGCGAGCAAGCCGTCGCCACGCCGAGTCCAGCCATGGATATTTCCGTCCCTAGCAATTTTGAGCGCTTGTTTTTCGAAGTTTCTGGGCGAGATGGTGACACGGTCCGCCGTACTTATGAGCAGTATCGTCAATCGGGTTCGGCGATTTTGCCAGATTCCGTTCGCGGACCATTAGGATGTGCGGGCTTTAGTTCGCAGGTGATCAGCAATGGAGACACGTTGGCTGAAATGCGTCTGTTCAAGCAGGAAACCGGAGCGCTCATCTGTCCGCACACAGCGGTTGCCACAGCAGCAGAGCGTCGCCTGGCTGCCACGGATGCAACGACCGTGATATTGTCGACAGCGCATGCCGCGAAGTTTCCGGAAACTGTTCAGGACGCAACCGGAGACGACGCTCCGCTGCCCAAGCGGAGCGCTGAGCTGCTCGCGCGTGAAGAAGATTATGATCGCGTCGCCAATGATCTGAAACTGATCAAGAATCAAATTCGTGGGCACATGACCGCAGAGGCGTAGAGGCGTAGAGAATGAGCGTACCAATTGGCGAATGGCAGTGGAACAAAAGCACGCAACGACTAACCATGTCCCTGGTGCCACCCTCGCTTGAGCGGTTATTGTCGGGTGATTGGGCGTTGGACGATCTTAGCAACGTACTTGATGGCTTATCCCGGCAAAGACTCCGCAACGGCCTCGAAACGCCGAATGGAGATGTTGCGCTGGAATTGGTGACCGCCGAAGGCAGCATCGTACACCTCGCCGGCGGCGCCGTAGATGACTATTGGTCCCGCGGGGTTATTCTATCGGTCGGTGAGTCCACCGCTGCAGAGGATGAGTCCGTGGTCGAATTGCTGCCCGTCTTTCAGCCAATCCTGTGCTTACGGAGTCACAGGGTCGAGGGTTTTGAGGCGTTAGCCCGGTGGGAAAGCGAAAAGGGGACGCAAGCGCCCGTTGGCGATACGCAGGGTCTGGCTTCCTCGATGTTGATTCACGCAGCGGAGTCCTTGGTTGGGTTTCGCAAAGTCGCGCGTAATCCGAACCTGTTCGTGCAAGTGAATATTACCAGCCTCGATCTTGAAGATGGCGAGCTGATCGATCTGATCTCGGCCTTGCAGAGCGGGCATCAATTGTCGCCTGGCTCCATTCGGCTGGAACTGACCGAGCAGGACGCTTTGAGAGATACGCAGCAGACACTGAACCGGTTACACGATTTAAAAGCTGCCGGGGCCGGGATCGTCCTGGATGATTTTGGCTCGGGTCATTCCTCGTTCCAATGGCTCGCAGACTTGCCAGCTGATGCTCTGAAGGTCGACGCGTCCTTGATCAAACAGATAGATAATCCCCGCGTTGAGACCATCCTGGAGGCGTTGACGCTGATGGCGCGCCGCCTCGGGATGACCTCAACTGCAGAAGGCGTAGAAGACGAAGCCGTCATGCCATTGCTGCGCACGCTCGGCTTTGATCACGCCCAGGGCTTTGCTCTCGGACGTCCAATGTCGGTCAGCAAGGCCGAGGTGTTTCTATCCGCCTAAATCAATTTCGAGACTTGAAATGGCGTGGACGAAATTGCTTGGTGCGAGCGCGCTCTGTCCGGTCCAGCGTACGTTTGGGAACCGACGCAAAATGTTCTCATAGGCCGTTTGAAGCTGCATAATCGCAACCCGCTTGCCAAGACAGACATGCGGCCCGTTCCCGAAGGCGAGATGTTCGTTCGCATTCGCCCGCTCGATATTGAACGTATTCGGATCCTCGAACTTGGCCGGGTCGCGATTGGCCGCGGCATAGTACATCACGACCTTATCGCCCTCGCTCAGCGGCTGGCCGCCTAATTCTGTTGGCTTCGTGACCGTGCGGCGCATATAGGTCACAGGACTGACCATTCTGATCGCCTCGTTGACGAAGTTTGGAAACAAATCCGGATTGGCGATCAGTTTCTCGCGTTGATCCATGAATTCGGTGATCAATTTCATTGTCCCCGACAGAGAATTCCGGGTCGTGTCATTACCTGCAAAGACAATGAGCAGCCACGAGCCGTCGAGAAACTCCTCAGACAAGAGCTCGCCGTCGAGTTCTGCATTGGCGATCGCGCTCAACAGGTCATGTTGTGGATTCTGGCGCCGCGCCAGCAATTGATGGCGTCCATAATCGAACAAGGCCTGGATTTCGTTCATGAATTCCATGATCTGTTCCGGCGCGAGATTTCCCAGACCTTCCTGTTGCGCTTGATACTGCGCATTTTCCAGATAGTGCATCCAGTGCACCAGCTTGGGTCGGTCAGCAGCAGGGACCCCGAGAATTTCGCATAAAGTGAATAGTGGGAGTTCCGCCGAGAAGGACTCGACCATATCGACGACGGGTCCCTTTTTCTCCATCTCATCCAGCAGCTCATTTACCTTGGCATCGACCTTCTTTTTCAGATCTGCCACATAGTCAGGCCGGAACCAGGCCATATGCTCCATCCGCAATGGCGTGTGATGCGGGCGGTCCAGATTGATGAGGGAGTTCAACGATGAAGCGTGGAGCAGGGGGTGGCGCGGAATTTCCGGCAACCCATAGGACATAAGGATACCGCCACGCTGCGACGAATACGTCGCTGGATCCAGCTCCACTTGCTTAATCAGGTCATACGCGGTCAGCGCCCAGAACCCGCGGCCATACTCTTCTGGATGCCACATGATCGGAGCTTCGGTTCGCATCTGATCGAAAGCGTCAAACGTGTATGAGCCGTTATCGGAGAAGACTTGAGGATCGTTCAGAGGCACAGGCGGTTTTAGCGCATAAATAGGCTCGTTTGATGGCGGCCCTGGCGGTGTTTCTTCCTGATAGGTGTCGGTTACGTTCTGCAAGCCCATGAGCTTCCTCCGTGCGCGTTTGACGGGCGTGTCAGCGCCACGAGAGGCACCGTCGCCTTTCTTTGCGATTAAGCTAGCCTAGCGCTTGCGTCTGTGAACCCTTGCCCCGACGGGAGGCTTGCGGCGCTCTCTGGCGGGCTTTTCGTCAGAGGGTAACAAGTGATCTGCAACGGCGCCCTGCAACACTTCGCGAAGCTTGCTGCTGGGAATCTCCTCAACCGCGCCTGGGTGCAGGTCGGCAAGTTCGAACGGGCCATATTGCGTTCGGATCAGTCGGTTCACCTTCAGTCCAAGATGCTCGAGCGCTTTGCGCACCTCCCGGTTCTTGCCTTCGGTGAGGCGCACATTGATCCAGTTATTCGTGCCGGTTTCGCGTTCCAGCTCCGCCTCAATCGAGGTATAACGCGTGCCATCGTCCAACGTGATGCCGCCTTTGAGGGTATCCAAGTCTTCCTGGGTGATTTTGCCATGAGCGCGGGCGCGGTAATGGCGTACAAATCCAGTTTTGGGCAGTTCCATAGCGCGGGCGAGGCCCCCATCATTGGTGAGCAGGAGAATGCCTTCCGTCGTCAAGTCGAGTCGGCCGATGGTGATCGTACGTGGTAAGGATTTTGGCAGCTCTTCAAAAATTGTCCGCCGGCCTTCCGGATCGGACGTGGTTGTGATCAGGCCAGCAGGTTTATGATAGCGCCAGACGCGCGTTTGCTCATGCGCCTTCACGGGTTTGCCATTCACACGAATATCTTCTCGCCCAGTCACTTTGAAGGCGGGCGTCGTCAGCTTCCGTCCATTGATTCGAACTTCGCCGCGCTCGATCATTGCTTCAGCTTCGCGGCGCGAAGCAATTCCTGCGCGGGCAAGGTATTTTGCGATCCGTTCGCCATCCTGCCAATCGCGGTCGGGTCCCCCCGGTTCCCGTTTGGGGCGTCTCTTGCGATTTCGGTTCGTCTCACGACGGTCCGTCATATGTTGCTCCACTCAGGATGAAAGTCCGAAAGCCGGGGCCAGAATGGCAAATCCAAGCGCCAGTTCCAAGGGGATCCATACAGGGATGAGGCCTTTTTCGCGATTCTCCGATCCATCGAGCAAAAGCGAAAGCGTGCGGCCGAGGCCCGCACCAATCCAGCCCATCGCCACAGGGAACAGAGCAAACACCTTGTAAGTGAGTGCCAATTGATCTTGCAGAAGGATGATCAACACCGTCAGGTGGATGAGTAGCAGCAAACCGCCATAGGTTGCGCGGAACTCGGAAAAGCCGCCCGGTTTTGTCGGATCTGGGTCCGCCACAAGACGGACCACGCCCGCCGCCCATTTCGGTACAAACAGTGCACCGAGCCCAAGCGCGGCGCAGAATGCCAGCGCCACGATGGCGATAAGATCTAGAAATGGGGGCATGAGAGGACTCCTGGCCTGTGTGCACAAGACAATAGGGCGCGCGAGACGGTTTGACAGCTTTTATGTAATTCCAGCGCTTTTCCAGGCATCCTTGGGCCAGCGTCGGTGCTGCCAGAACCACTGTCCGGGATTCTCCCTTACCTCTTGCTCGACGAATTCGGTAATACGCTTCACGCAAGCAATCAGATTGGCTTCGGTGGTGCTTGATTGTTCTGGGATGAAGGGCTGATGCACGGTCACCTGAAAACGGGCAGGGCCGGTTCGGCGCGTGGAGATGGGTACGATCGGCACATTATATTTCAAAGCCAGGCGAGACGGGCCTTGCGCCGTCATTGCATTGTGCCCGAAGAATGGAATGGCGAGTCCTTCATTGAACTTCTGGTCGTTCATCAACGCAACCACTCGGCCAGCACTCAGGGCGCGCATCAATTCGCGAGTTCCGGCGCCCTTTGGGGCAAGCACGCCAATGCCATAATCATGTCGCGCCTTGTTCAAACGGCGATCAATGTAGGGATTGTTGAGTGCGCGATACGTGACCAAACAGTCCACGGGCCGCATACAAACCGCTGCTCCAATGATCTCCCAATTTGCAAAATGACCCGCGACGATGACCGCGCCTTTATCTGAAGCTTCAATCGCGTCGAGATGCTCTGCACCTACGACTTCGACACGATCGCCTTTGTAAGGGTGAATGTTTGGGAGGTGCGGCAGTTCACCCGCGGTACGCCCGACGCTTTCCCAAGCTTGCCGAGCGATCTCTTCGCGCTTCGATTCGCTCATGTCTGGAAAAGCCAGCTGCAAGTTTCGGTGCACGGTCTTGTTCTGTGAAAAGAGCGGTCCAATTGACTTGAAAAACCAGCCGAGAAAGTTCGACGCACGTTCCGGACCGAGCGCCTTCATGGGATACCAATAAATAAGATCCCAGGCCAAAGCCTCGAGGCGCCAGACCATGCGCTGTCGAAAGGTCGAGCGATTGTCGATATCCTTCGGGCGAATATATTGCTGCGCAGCTTTAGTCATTGCTGGCGGGTTTGATCACATTTGCCAGCATTTTGTCGAGGTCCGCTCTGCGCTCGAACACGACCTCAACGGGGAGCGAGACAATGTCTTGACGTTGTTCGGGCGACAGGCGCGCCAGATCCTTGTCTGTGGTGATCAATGTCGCGCCATAGTCTTTCGCCAGGCGGTGCAGATAGTTCAGGTCGCCAGCAGTGAATGCGTGATGATCAGGGAACGGGACAGCATCGCGAACATCAACGTCCATGGCATTGAGCGTGTCAAAGAATTTTTCGGGGCGACCAATTCCAGCAAAAGCCACATAAGGCTGATCAGATGGTGTGGACTTAGCGGCCAGCACCGCTTCGAACACTGGAAGTCCGCTGTCAGCTATTTCTTCAGGCGCCTGACCATATCCCATCACTATAATCGCATCAGCGCGTGACAAGCCTTCCTTCACCGGTTCTCGGAGCGGGCCTTTCGGAATGACGTGACCGTTTCCGAATCCGGCTGAGGCATCCACGACGATGATTGAGAAGTCCTTGTGCAGGCCAGGATTCTGGTGGCCATCATCCATGATGATGATATCCACGCCATCATTGGACACGACTTGCCCGGTCGCCGCGCGATCGGCGCCAATCCAGGCTTCTCCGCTTCGCGCCAGCATTAAAGGTTCGTCGCCTACGTCTGCTGCTGTGTGGCGCGCGGGGTCCACCTGTAGGGGACCTTCGAGTTTGCCTTTGTACCCTCGACTCAGCGTGGCGACGCGAAGATTTGTCGATTCAGCAAAGTGATCTCTCAGCGCGGCGACTATTGGACTTTTGCCGACGCCGCCAGCGGTTAGATTGCCGACGCAGATGACAACGGGACGGACCTTTAATGGCTCCGTCGTCGCGATTTTGCGATGCGTTGCCTCGGCATAGATCCAAGCCAGCGGCGTGAGCAGAAACCTCAATAAGGGCGCTGCTTCTCGCGACCGTGGGTCCACGTCACGCGCCCAGAATCGCGGCTCTCTCATGAGCCGATCCCGGCGCGCTTTCGCAGGGGCTGAAGGAGGTCGAGTGTCTTCGCCATCGGACCCAATGCATCATCTTCCAGTATCTGCGCCAGTTCAGCAGAAACGGGCGGCGCTGGAAAGGCTTTGGCGAGACCGTCAGCATCTTCGACGATTGAGAACCCTTCATGCCCAACGAGTCGTTCGGACAGATCCTTGAAGTTGAATAGGCTAGGCCCCGTCACGATCGGTTTTCCGAGGCGCAGGGCTTCCAGTGGATTATGACCCCCGACGCCCGGCGCATGGCCACCGCCAAGATAAACGGTATCCGCGAGGCGATACCACAGGCCCATCTCGCCCATCGTATCGGCGAGCAGAATGTTGGTACCGACGGTCACAGCGTCACCTTCCGAACGGCGAGCGATTGCGTACCGCGTGCAGGACAGGAGACTGTCAATCTCGTCGCCGCGCTCAGGATGCCGCGGTGCGATGATCATGAACGTGCGATCGGGCATGTTCATGAAAGCATCAAGCGCCAACGCCTCTTCGCCAGCGTGTGTCGACGCCGCGACCAGGATCTTTTGATCGCCAATGATCTTGCGCAGCTCAGTCAATTCTGCCTCGTCGAAGGATGGTGCGGGCAGGGCCGACTTGAGGTTACCCGGATTTGCCACTTTGCCTTCTGACAACGCTTCGAGCCCGGTGCGCGTTTGCGCGTCGGCCGCTACCATCAAATCGAAACAGTTGAAGACCCGTAGCGCGGTCTTTCGCCAGCGCATCCAGCCTTTGATGCTGTTTTCCGTCATTCGCGCGTTGATCAATGCCGTTGGAATCATCTGCGTATGCAATTGCAAGAGCAGGTTCGGCCAGATTTCTCCTTCTGCGAAGATCGCAATGTCGGGCTTCCAATGTTGGATGAATCGCCTGGCTCCGCCTGGTGAATCAAACGGCGCCATTTGCTGGATGGCTTCAATCGTTTGCAGGTCGGGATCCGTCTTAAACGCATCTGAGACGAGGTGAGCTGCGGTCTTTGTCTGGCAGGTCATGAGAACGCTGAAATTGCGCAGATCCTCGCGCGCAAACCGGCGGACGACTTCCAGTAGCAACTGGCTTTCTCCCACACTCGCCGCGTGGAACCAAATCAGGCTTCCGGCGGGTCGAGATGGTAATTGTACGGCTCGGCGCTCATTCAAACGACCAGCCGCTTCCTTTCCGGACCGTACGCGACCACGAAAGAAGACGCCCAGCAAGGGCGTCATCAAAGCGGTGATCGTTTTGTATAGATACAGGCCGAGCGTCATCGCGACCTTATAGACAGATTGGGCGACATTCGCCCACCTTTAGTCTCAGCCAATAAAGGCGATGGCGCTGCTGTTTGGTGCGCCGGCCGCAGAATCTTCACTGTCGTCCGCATCAGGTGCAAGCGAGAAGCCCATCCATGCGAGAAGGACGGCGATTGTGAAATTTCGAACGGCGATCAAGATGCCAACCATGACAAACCCCTACAAATTATCGAATATCATTAAACCAGAATCGTCTTAACGAAAAGAGGCGAACGCAGATTAAATTGATTATTCTGATCGGATTTAGGGGCCATGCGCATGCAAATCGATATTGAGCATCTGCTGAACATGACAGGCGGCGACGCCAACCTGGCCGATGAAGTATTGGAGATTTTTCGCAACCAGTCAGACACCTGGGGACGCATGCTATCAGCGGACCTTGCTCAGAAGAAATGGGCGGACGCGGCGCATGCCTTGAAAGGGGCGGCGTTGAGCATCGGCGCCAGCGAATTCGCTGAGGCCTGCGCTATTGTCGAGCAAAAGGGCAGGGGGGAGGCTGAGGTGTCTCGAGTCGAAGCCGCAGCGCTTTTGTCCTCTTTGAAAGATGATCTGGTGCACGTCATCGAAGCTTGCGCGCGTGCCAGCTATGAATTGTCCAAACCAGGCTTAAGTCGGTCGAACGATTCAAATTCGTAAGCGATGCAGCGATCGATCAATGTCCGCCACACCGGCTCAGCGATCGCGGGGGAAAGACCCTGACGCTCTGCTTCGGCTTTGACCTTGCTGACCACATCTTCAATGCGCGGTCGATCGAGAACTGCTTTGCGTGAGCCTTTGATGCGTGCGGCTGCATCCATGAAAGACTGACGTTCTTCCAATAGGCTGACAAGTATACGGTCTATCCGATCAACCTCATGGCGGACGTCTGCCATGGTCTCAGCGGTTTTAGCTGTGTGGCGCTGTTGGTCTGACTTGTTCGCGGCTTTCAACATCACTTCCGACCTCTGATTCTGATCCATATCTAAGATCTTCCCTGACAAAAGCGATGCGGTGCGGCGACGCGGCTCCAATGGACCAAACGAAATAGGCCTTCCGAGGCGTGCTCGGAAGGCCTGGTCAGCAGTCAGAAAAGACTAGCGTTCGATGAATGTCGGCATACGGGCCTGGATACGGCTGTTGCGCATGGCTTCAGCTTCCATCAGCAGGGCCTGTACTTCTGGGTCATTGATCATTTCAGCGAGTTGGCCGATCGCCTTCAGCTCCGCGACGGAGGCCGATGATGATGCACCGAAGAAGGAGAACCCGCCTTCATTCATCGGGAAGGTCTTGAGGCGGATGTCTGCCCCATCCTCGATCTCGGCCAGTTGCCGCGCCTTGGTGATGGCGGCAGTCAGGCCGCCAAGCTCATCGACCAGGCCGCGCTCCAGCGCATCCTCGCCGCTCCAGACGCGACCGCGAGCAACGTCATCGACTTCGTCCAATGACAGGCCGCGTCCTTCAGACACTAATTGCGTGAAACGATCATAGCCGCGCTGCAGCCAGGCTCGAATCATTGTGCGCTGCTCATCTGTAAAGCCTTCGGTAGTTGAGAAGGCGCCAGCGAAATCACCGCCGACCTTGATCGATTCAGCATTGATGCCGATCCGGGCGAGGCCTTCATCAATCGCCATTTTACCGCCAAAGATACCGATAGACCCGGTGATCGTGGTGCGATTCGCAATGATCCAGTCTGCGCCGGTGGAGACATAGTAACCGCCCGATGCCGCGACCGAGGCCATTGATACGATGACCGGTTTATCTTGTTCGGTCTGGATATAATTGACAGCGTTCCAGATTTGATCCGAAGCCGTCGGTGAACCCCCGGGGCTATCAACGCGGAAGATCACGGCTTTCACGTCTTCGTCGCGACCAGCTTCGTAAAGCGCCGCTGCGATCGTGTCAGAAGCAAATCCGTTGCCTTCCTGGAACAGGCTGCCGCCTTCATCTCCGGTAACAATCGGTCCCTGACCACCAACAATCGCGATAACCGGTGAACCGAATTGCGACGAAGGCGCGGAGTATGATGCGACATCAATCGTAATGGCGTCTTCACCAGCACGATCCTTTGCCGCGTCGCGCGCTTGCTCGGGCCATCCGAGATTGGTGGCGAGGCTGAGATCAATTAATTGCTGGTCACTAAGCGGACTTGATTCGAGTGCGGTCCGAGCCTGCGTTACCGTAATGCCACGATCGGTCGCGATATCGCCCAGAGAAACTTCCCAAATTGATTCGGCAAGCTCAGTCATCGCCCGGCGATGTGGCTCGGTGAACGTATCTTCCTTGTAGACGTTCGGGACGTTCTTGTATTCGTACAGGGCTTCGATTTCAGGCGTGACGGAAATATTGTCGAGCAGGCCTTTGAAAAACAGGGTTTCGAATACGATACCGCTGGCAATCACATCGCTCCCTGGTTGGATCCAGATCTCATCAGACGGAGCGATCGCGCGATAGCCAGAGGGGCCACCACCATAGGATCCTTGGCTGTGTGTGATGATAAACTTGTCCGCTGCCTGGAATTTCAGGAAGGCGTCGCGATACTCTTCTGCGCGGGAGGAGCCGATCCCGTATTCGCTGGCCCGAATAAACAGCCCTTTGACCTGATCGTCAGTCGCCGCCGCGTCGAGCTTGGTGACAATATCGACGAAGCCCGTGCCGCCGCCAAACAGAACTTCCGGTCCAGAGGTCGGTGCCTGGTCCGCATATGGAACCCGTAGGTCCAACGTCAGAACAATCGGATTGCCATCATCCTGGCCGGTCTCAGGACCCGATGCGGATTTCATCGCGTTGCTGACGGTCATCTGAATCAAGCCTACGCCGATGAAGAAAAGCAGGAACAATCCAACAATCGATCCGATGACGGCCCCACCGAGGGAAGCAAAAAAGGTTTTCATGGGCGTCGACGCTCCGTAATGTTTCTTATCGGATAACGATATGGGCGTTAAGATCGAGTTTGTCAAAACACAAAGATCACATGCAATTCAAAAACCTTTGCAATCAGCGGCATTCTCGAGACCTGAATTCGCAAAAAAGCAGCTCAATGAAACTTGTCAGCGATTTGGGTGTTGCAAGCCGAAATCGGATTGGTTATGTCCGCCGCTCAGTTGGGGTGTCGCCAAGTGGTAAGGCACCGGTTTTTGGTATCGGCATTCCCAGGTTCGAATCCTGGCACCCCAGCCACTCATCCGTCTCATGCATTTTTGAGTCGCACGGATAGCGTGTGAACGTTCTACCCATCGACACCAGATGCCCCCCCTTGATCTATTTTTCTTATGTAATAATATTTCAAAAAGGCCTTGTAACTGCCTCAATTATGAATGAGAGTTTGACAAGCTCCCGAGCATTTTGCAGAGGTGACCATGTATGCGATTATGACCACGGGTTAATCCCGGTCGCTGCGTAGAATAGAAAGACGGAAAGTCTCAAGGTCAAAACATGGGAGGAGGTGGGCGTAGCCCGGTTTCCTTTTTTACAACTGCGCGGGTTTTGTGTGTGACCCCGTCCAAGATCGTTTCAGCATTCTGCTGGAGCTAACCAAGAGTTTTAGCGACGTCGCGACGACGGCGCACTATTAGGAGAGTGAGAGGCAGACTTCATGAAGAATGTTCTGACACCGGCTCGCGGAGCCATTCTAGCAGCTATTGCCGTCGGCTTTGCCGCGCCATCGGTTGCACAGGGACTGGATCGCGCGATCGCGACCGGCGAACAGGCGACACGCCGCGCCGAGCAAGTTCAGCAGCAAATCAACCAGCTCGATGACGAGCGCGCAGACATGGTCGGTGAATTCCGGACATTGCTTCAGCGTAAGACAGCCGCAGAGCTATACGCCCGTCAGCAGGAAGCTGCCGTGGAAAGCCAGGAACGCGAGATTGCGTCCCTGACCGATCAGCTCAGCCGAGTGGACGAGATCACCTCTCAGACCGTTCCGATGCTGGAGACTCTGATCGACGATCTGGACGCTTTTATCGATGCTGACCTGCCATTCCGCCTTGAGGAGCGCAAAGCCCGCATTCAGCGTCTGCGCGACTATCTCAGCGACCCGGCGATTTCGGTGACTGAGCGTTATCGCCAGATCATGGATGCTTATACCGCTGAAATGGAAGTCGGACGTAAGACGGACACCTGGAAAGAAACCATCACGGTCGATGACAAGGAAGTCACGGTGGACATGGTTCTGTTTGGGCGCGTCGCGCTGGTCTACATGGATCCAACCGGTCGCTATGCGAAACGCTATGACCGCGAAACCCAGTCTTGGGTTGATCTCGAAAGCAAATATAAAGCCGAGATCGAAAAAGCCATCCGCATCATTCAGGGTAAACGTACCCAAGATGTGATGTACGTCCCTGCAACCAAGCTTAACGTCCAGTAAGCCCAATGGAGTTGAGGAAAGAACACATGAAACCGTTCACAAAATCACTTAAAACCATTGGCGTCGCGGTTGCGTTTGCAGCCACGTCGATGGTCGCCTCTGCGCCAGCTGTCGCGCAGACCCTGTCAGACATTCTTGCTCGCGTTCAGCAAGACAGCCAGGAGCTGTCCGCTGAGAATGAAGCGCGCCTGCGAGATTTCCGCAGCGCCAACACCGACCAAGCAGAAGCCATGGCATCCGCACGCGGTGAGCTGAATGCAGCCAACGCTCGCGGCGCTGCCCTGGGTGCGCAGTTCGATGCAAATCAGGCGCAGATCAATGATCTCGACGCCCAGTTGCAAGAGCAGGCGGGTGACTTCGGCCAGCTGGTCGGTGAATTCCGAGCCGTTGTTGGCGAAGTTCAGCCTCTGATGCGTGAGAGCCTCGCAAGCTTTGAATATCCGGGTCGCTATGAAGGCTTGGCCGAGGTTGCTGAAGCCGTAGCGCTTCCAACCCGCGAAGAGCTGGACCGTCTGCCTAAGGCGATCCTGCAGGAAATGATCGCGCAGTCTGAAGTTAAGACCTTCACGTCTCCCGTCTCAATGGGCGGTAGTGACGAGTCTGTCGAAGACGTCACCGTCACCCGCGTGGGGACGTTCATTGCCGCGACTGATAATGATGCCGGCTTCGTAACCATCGAACGCGCAGGCAATGGCGATTACTTCCTTGAGAAGCTCGAGCGTCAGCCAGGCGGTCGTTTCCGCAGTGCGTTCCAGTCTCTGATCCGTGCGGACGAAGGCTCAACCTTGACCGTTCCGTTCGACCCGAACCGCGGCGAACTGTTCAAGATTGAAGGTGACAAGCCAGGCCTTATGGAGCGCGTGAATCAGGGCGGCGTTGTTGGTTACATCGTTCTGACCCTTTTGGTCATCGGTCTGACCGTTGCACTGTTCAAGATCATCACTCTGTTCTTCATGGGTAACGCCATTCGCTCTACCGCGAAAACGAAGCAAGCTGGCGACGGCAATCCGCTCGCCCGGGTCTTCGAAGCTTATGAGACCAACAAGAACGCTGATCTCGAAACGCTGGAACTGAAGCTCGATGAGCAGATCCTTCGTGAGTCTCCGAAGATTGAGCGCTATAATGACATCGTTAAAGTGCTCGCCGCTGTGGCCCCGCTTATGGGTCTGCTCGGTACGGTTATCGGTATGATCATTACCTTCACCGCGATTACAAACTTCGGTGCAGGTGATCCGAAACTGATGGCTGGCGGTATTTCCGTTGCGCTTATGACCACAGTGCTTGGTCTGGTTGCTGCGATCCCACTTCTGCTAACCCACGCCCTGGCCGCTGCCATGGCTCGTGGCAACCAGCAGATTCTGGATGAGCAGGCGGCTGGCCTTGTGGCTGAGCGCGCTGAACGAGGTGGGGCGGCGTAGGCCGTCCCCTTAACCGGGAGCCCCAATATGTTGGGAATGACCGAACTACAGGAGTTCTTGGCCCGAGGCGGACCAGTGCTTCTATGGATCATGGGAGCCACATTCATCATGTGGGCCCTGATCCTGGAGCGTCTGTTCTACTTTCGAGTGGCGCATGCTTCTGTAGCCGAAGAGGCTTTGTCGGAGTGGCGCTCGCGCTCTGATCACAAGTCCAAATTCGCGCACTGGGTCAAAGACAAACTGGTTTCCGAAGTCCGTCAGAAAGCCCAGGCCAACGTTTCGTTTGCCAAGGCAATGGTGGCGCTCGCGCCGCTGCTCGGACTCCTCGGAACAGTGACCGGTATGGTAACCGTGTTCGACAATATGGCGATCACTGAAGGGGCGGACGCGAAAGCGCTTTCTCGCGGTGTATCACAGGCCACCATTCCTACGATGGCTGGCATGGTCGCCTCGATCTCAGGCATTCCGTTTGCGTCTGGCATGGACAAGAAAGTCCGCCGCCTGGTGCAGAAGGTCGAAGACCAGATGGAGATTTACTGATGAGAGGACGCGCCAGTCGCCCGACCGAAGAGGCCCATGTTGATCTGACGCCGATGCTGGATGTGGTTTTCATTCTGTTGATCTTCTTCATCGTGACCTCGACCTTCATCCAGGAAGAGGCGCTCGGTGCGGAACCACCACCGCCACCATCGGATTCGCCGCCGCCACCGAACCCGGCCATCATCGTCTATATTGATGAATCTGATCAGATTCGCGTCAATCGCCGTCTGACTGATATCTCGGCGGTTCGGGGTGGTATGGAACGTGCCCGTGCGGAAAACCCTGAAAGTGCATTGATCATTCAAGCGCACCCGCAGGCCCGCACCGGCACCATCATCGAAGTGCGTGATATCGCCTATGATGCACAAATGGACCGGGTGAATATCGTCCGTTCCGCAGGTTAGAGGAGGCAAACCATGGCTCGCAAAATGCGCGCAGCAGCAGAGAGTGCTGAAGATGATGTCAACCTCACGCCGATGCTCGATGTTGTCTTCATTCTGCTGATCTTCTTCATCGTTACGGCTCAGTTCATTCGTGAGCCGGGTGTCGAGATCAATCGTATTGAAGTGAATAATAAGGAGCGTCAGAACCCGCTCGGGATTCTGATCGCGATCGATGCGAACAGCGAAATCTATATGAATAAGCAGGTCGTATCGATGTCCGAGGTTGGGTTCCGTATTCGCGAACTTCGCGAAGACAACCCAAAAGGGCGCTTGGTGGTTCAGGCGGATGCCGAAGCCCAGGCCGGGGTGCTGATCGATCTCATGGAGATCGTCAACGAAATTGACAATCTGGGGCGGGTTCCGCTCTCGGTCGTCAACGAATAGAGGAGATAATCCATGATTCATGCTCCATGGTTTCGTCTGGTCGTGCTGCCGGTGGCAGCCATCGTTACCGTGCTGCTGTTCCGCGGCATGGGCTGGTTGATCAGCGCTGATTTCGAGGAACCGGAAAACCTCCGTGAATACAATCTCGAAAGCATCACGCCTGAAGCACAAGAAGAGCAAGTGACCCGCCGCGCGCGGAACAAGCCACGTAAGCTCAACAATGCTGACAAGCCACCGCCGCCTCCGAAGCTGACGGCAAGTAAGTCGGATATCGACCTGCCAACGCCGAACATTCAAGGGGCACCGCCCAGCGAGCTGCCGCCAACCCGGTTGAATTCGCTGGCGATCGACCCGGTGGCCATTTCGGACCGTGACGCGCAACCGATTCGCCCGCCAGTCCCGACTTATCCAAGCCGGGCCGCTGAGCGCGGGATCGAAGGATCGTGCGACGTTCGCTTTGACGTGGACACGCGAGGCAAGCCTTACAATGTTGAGGCCGACTGCACAGATTCTGTGTTCAGGAGAGAAGCCGTCCGCGCTGTAAGCCGCGTT
>Ga0207422_1003466_pt1 | contig 15671 bp, 12 predicted proteins | sample MarCyaLeptolynsp_FD_187757 | JGI IMG/M metagenome (GOLD analysis project Ga0207422, IMG submission 187757) | Marine cyanobacterial communities from Panama - species 1 Leptolyngbya sp. (SPAdes) | ecosystem: Environmental > Aquatic > Marine > Unclassified | place: Panama: Panama City | collected...
GCCATGATGGCCGCTTCAAGCGCAAAGAAAATGAACGTGAAGCTGGCGTAGATGAGCGACGTGACCGTCGAGCCGATATATCCAAATCCTGCGCCTCGGGTCAGCAGGTCAATGTCGACGCCGTATTTCACGGCATAGTAGGAGATGGGCAGTCCGGTTACGAAGATAAGCAAGCCAACAAAGAGGATGGCCGGGACAGCGTTGGAAAACCCGTAATTGTATGTGATTGCTGCGCCAATCGCCTCAAGGGCAAGAAAGGAAATGGCTCCGAGCGCGGTGTTCGCGACCCATATGGGTGACCAGCGCCTTGCGCTCTTTGCGGTAAAGCGAAGGGCATAGTCTTCAAAGGTCTGATTTGCGACCCATTGATTATAAGTTCGACGCGAGCGAACCACCCGCTGATAACCTGCCATATACCCCGCCTTGCGAACCTGTTTCAGCCGGCAGCTCAGATATTGTGCATCGCAACCGCGCTACTCGGCGATATCGCCCAAACTGAATGCAGAATTCGATCAATCAAATACAATCAGCTTCCTTTGTCGTCCTTACCTGCAATTTCTGTGCCTGTATCATTGAATAAAGTTCTGTAATTCGTATTCATTCGTCTTTTTCTACTTTGACTTCACGTTTGTAGATTTTTCCATTCCAGTAAAGTCCCAAAACAAATGCACGGATTGCACGCTCTATTCTGACTCAGGCAATCCAATACTGTTTCACAAATTCAAATGGTCGGGAATCAGTCAATTGACCCACGGCATGTGACGCATTGCGGCAGTGCACAAAAAGCGTCGACGCTCAGGGGCAGACAGAGGCGCCCGGTGGTGCCCTGCTTCAACCTCGAAAAAGATAGGGGTCCAAGTATGCGACGCGTGAAAGACGTTATTCAAACCCGGATGTCCCGCCGGTCTCTTCTTGCCGGAACCGCGGCAACAGCGATCCTCGCTGCGACCGGCACCGTAACGCCGAGCCTGGCGGATGAAGTGAACACGACCGGACTTGCGGTCACCGATGACACCGTGCAGGTCGGAATTCTTCATTCGGTCACCGGTACCATGGCGATTTCGGAGACAGGCTCCGTGCAGGCGGAAAAACTGGCCATCGAACAGATAAACGCGATGGGGGGCGTGCTGGGCCGGAAGATCGAGTATATCCAGGAAGACGGCGCGTCCGATTGGCCGACATTCGCCGAAAAAGCCAAGAAACTCCTCGTGAATGATAAGGTGGCCGCCGTCTTTGGCTGCTGGACATCCGCGTCGCGCAAGGCCGTTCTGCCGGTCTTCGAGCAATATAATGGCATGCTCTACTATCCGACCTTCTACGAGGGCCTGGAGCAGTCGCCCAACGTAATCTACACGGGCCAGGAAGCCACACAGCAGATTATCGCCGGCATCGACTGGGTGTCTCAGGAAAAGGGTGCCAAGAGTTTCTATCTCCTGGGGTCGGACTACATCTGGCCGCGAACATCCAACAAGATCGCCCGCAAGCACATTGAAAAACTCGGTCATAAGGTTGTCGGCGAAGAGTACTATCCGCTCGGCCACACCCAATTCAACTCGGTCATCAACAAGATCAAGCTGAGAAAACCCGACGTGATTTACGCGATCGTCGTCGGTGGCTCCAACGTTGCCTTTTACAAGCAGCTCAAGGCAGCCGGCATCGACATGACCAAGGAAGATCCGCTCCTCCTGACAATTTCGGTTACCGAGGACGAGATCCGCGGCATTGGCGGAGAAAACATCGAGGGCGCTTATGCCGCGATGAAGTACTTCCAGTCGCTCGACAACGAAAACAACATCGCGTTCGTGAAAGCCTTCAAAGAGATGTGGGGTGATGATGTCGTCATCGGCGATGTCACCCAGGCGGCCTATCTCGGTCCGTGGCTCTGGAAGGCCGCCGTTGAAAAAGCCGGCAGTTTCGACATTGACAAGGTGCGTCTCGCCTCACCGGGCATCAAGCTGACAACCGCGCCGGAAGGGTATGTCAGGGTGCACGAAAACCATCATCTTTGGTCGAAGACCCGCATTGGCCGTGCCCAGCTGGATGGTCAGTACGAGCTGATCTACGAGACCGCTGAGTTGATGGAACCGGATCCGTTCCCCGAAGGCTACCAGTAAAAGGCCCCGATCTCTCCCCTGGGATGGAAACGCCTTTTCGGTTGAAGGGTGAACAAGATGGCGCTGCGTGGACGCAGCCTGCGCAGCGCCTGGTCACTGACCACTTCTCAAACCTTTTCCCAAGCCGGGCTTCAAGCGCCCTTGTTGCCCCGAAGCATGGAGACGCGCGCAATGTTCGCCGACTACACCTGGACGGAACTCGGATCCATTTTCGCCATGCAGGGTTTTGCCGGACTGATCCTGTTTTCCGTTTTCGTCCTGATGGCCCTGGGTCTTGCAATCATTTTCGGCCAGATGGGGGTCATTAACATGGCCCACGGCGAATTCATGATCCTTGGAGCATACGTTACCTACCTGTGCTCCAACTTCGTCGAAGCGTATTTCCCTTCGTTGTTCGGGGTCTATTTTTTCTTCGCCATGGCCCTCGCCTTTGTTGCCGCCGGTTCGCTCGGTGCGCTGGTCGAGTGGTCGCTCATCCGCCATTTGTACAAACGCCCGCTTGATACGCTACTGGCCACCTGGGGCCTCAGCCTGATCCTCCAGCAGGCGTATCGGTCCATATTCGGGGCGCGCGAAGTCGGTGTTTCGCTACCGAGCTGGCTACTCGGATCGGTTCCGCTGACCGACATCATCGAGATCCCGATCAACGGCATCTTTGTGATGGTGCTGACCTTTGTCATCGCAATCGGCGTCTATTTCATCCTGTTCCGTTCTCGGATGGGCATGCAGACGCGGGCCGTCGTTCAAAACAGGGTGATGGCCGGCGCCGTTGGCATCAACACCCAGAAGGTTGACCGGAACACATTCGCGCTTGGGTGCGGCATCGCCGGGATTGCGGGCAGCGCCTTCACGATGATCGGGTCGACCGGACCAACCGCCGGACAGCTCTATATCGTCGACACGTTCTTGATTGTCGTGTTCGGCGGAGCGGCCAGCCTGCTGGGAACGATCGCATCCTCATTCGCCATCAGCCAGGCCCAGTCGACAATGGAGTTCTTCCTGTCCGGCTCGATGGCCAAGGTTCTGACGCTCCTGACCGTGGTCGGCATCCTGATGATCCGCCCTCAAGGTCTGTTCTCCCTGAAAATCCGCCGCTGAGGAGGTTCTGATGACAAGCATCAAGTCATTCATGTCGCGGCAGGAGCTTATCGGGATCCTGGTCATTGCCGCACTTCTCTTTGTCGTCATGCCGCTCGCCATGGACATCTTCCGGCTCAACCTGTTCGGCAAATACCTGACCTATGCCTTTGTTGCGGTCGGCTTGGTGCTGTGCTGGGGCAAGTGCGGGATCTTGAGCCTTGGCCAGGGTGTGTTCTTCGGCCTCGGCGGCTATTGCATGGCCATGTATCTGAAGCTGGAGGCTTCGACACCGGAGGCGACCGCCATCCAGTCGACACCCGGCATTCCGGATTTCATGGACTGGAACCAGATCACCGCACTGCCCTGGTTCTGGGTGCCTTTCAACAGCCTGACCTTCACCCTCGCGGCAATCATCATCGTACCGGCGATCTTCGCGTTCATCATTGGCACTGCGATGTTCAAACGCCGCGTGGGCGGGGTCTATTTTGCCATCATCACACAGGCCATTGCCGCGATCCTGACCATCCTGATCATCGGACAGCAGGGCTACACGGGCGGCGTCAACGGCATTACCGACCTACGCACTCTGAAGGGCTGGGACATCCGCACGGATGAGGCCAAATACATTCTCTACTACGTGAACGGTGCTTTGCTGATCGGTGTGTTGTTGCTCAGCCAGATCGTGCTGAAGAGCAAACTCGGCCGGCTTCTGGTCGCGGTTCGCGATCAGGAAGACCGTGTCCGGTTCTCCGGGTACGACGTCTCCAACATCAAGATCTTTGTCTTCTGTTTTGCAGCGGTGCTGTCGGCAATTGGCGGGGCAATGTTCACCCTCCAGGTCGGATTCATGTCGCCTTCCTTCGTCGGCATCGTGCCGTCGATTGAGATGGTGATCTTTTGCGCCGTCGGCGGCCGGTTGTCGATCTTCGGCGCTGTCTACGGAACTTTGCTCGTCAACTGGGCCAAAACCACGTTTTCCGAAACGTTCCCGGAGCTCTGGCTCTTTGGGTTGGGCGCTCTTTTCATCGCTGTCGTCCTGATCTTTCCCAATGGTCTTTCAGGCCTTTACCGCAGCTACGTCGCGCCCCTGGTCGATCGCATCGTCTCCGTTCGCCCGCGCACGGGCCGTTCCGATGCACCACCTCCCGCAGCCGGGTTTGGTGCCAAGACGACCACAAAGCCCGCAGAGTAGGAGGCCAACGTGAACACGCTCAGCAACAACACCGACTTTCTCTTGTCCATCGAAAATCTGACTGTCTCGTTCGATGGCTTCAAGGCAGTCGATGATCTCAATCTATACGTGGACGAAAACGAGATCCACGTGATCATCGGACCGAACGGCGCCGGCAAGACCACCGTGCTTGACCTTATTTGCGGGAGAACAAAGGCGAGCGACGGGTCGATCAAGTTCCACAGCAAGGAACTGACCGCCATGCGCGAACACGAAATCGTCCGCGAAGGCGTCGGCAGGAAGTTCCAGAACCCCTCGATTTACGAGGATCTGACTGTTTTTGAAAACCTTGAACTCTCCTTTCCCCGCGGGCGCAGCGTCTGGGGCGCGCTGACGTTTCAGCGCGACACGGACGTCACCACGCGTGTGAAGGAAATCGCTGAAATGGTGTTTCTCGACACGCTTCTGAACAAGCAGGCAGCACTCCTCAGCCATGGACAGAAACAGTGGCTGGAAATCGGAATGCTGCTCATTCAGGACCCGGAACTTCTCATGCTGGACGAACCGGTTGCCGGGATGAGCGTCTCGGAAAGAAAGCAGACCGCCAAGCTTCTCAACGAAATAACCAAGGGCCGCTCCGTGATGGTGGTGGAGCACGACATGAAGTTCGTCGAGGACATCGCGCACCGCGTCACCGTGCTGCACCAGGGCAAGATCCTGTCGGAAGGGTCGATGGCCAAGGTGCAGGCGGATCCCAAGGTCATCGACGTCTATCTCGGCCACTAGGAGGCAAACATGCTGAATGTCGCGCACTATCACGTCGCCTATGGCCAGAGCGAGGTTCTGCACGGGCTCGATTTCACGGTCGCACCCGGCGAGATCATCGCCATCATGGGACGCAACGGCATGGGCAAGACCACGCTCATGAAGTCCCTGATGGGCATTGTCCCGACCATGGAAGGTGCCGTCGCAGTCGACGGCATCGATATCACGGCCATGAAGAGCTACGAGCGGGTCGCGAACGGCATCGCCTATGTGCCGCAGGGAAGAATGATTTTTCCCACGATGACCGTGCAGGAAAACATCGAGACAGGCCTTTCGATCTCTGGCCGCAGCAAAGTGCCGGGAGACATCTACGAACTGTTTCCTGTGCTCCTGGACATGAAGGGCCGGCGCGGCGGCAACCTCTCCGGTGGCCAGCAGCAGCAACTCGCGATCGCGCGCGCGCTGGCAACGAATCCGAAAGTGCTTCTTCTGGACGAACCAACGGAAGGGATCCAGCCCTCGATCATCCGCGAAATGGCCCGTGTCCTGCGGCGCATCCGCGACGAACGCGATCTTTCAATCGTCGTGTCCGAGCAGGTGCTGTCTTTCGCCCTCGATGTCGCAGACCGCGTCCTGGTTCTGGAAAACGGACGCCTGGTTCACGACGAACCGCGGGATGGCGTCGACGAGGAAAAGGTCGCCGCATTCCTCTCGGTCTGACGACTGGGAACGCTCAAGCTTAACCAAGGAAGGAGTCCAACATGACTGAAACGCTGATCAAGGTGGATCTGGAGGCGAGCCCTCACACCAATGAGAAAATCCACAATCGCTGGCACCCGGACATCCCGATCGTGGAATGGGTCGAACCGGGTGACGACTTCATCGTCGAAGCCTATGACTGGACCGGCAGCCAGATCAAAAACAATGACGACGCATCAGACGTGCGCGATGTTGAACTTCCGCAGGTTCACTATCTTTCTGGCCCGATAGGGGTAAAGGGTGCGCAGCCGGGCGATCTCATGGTCGTCGAGTTGCTTGATGTTGGTCCGCTGAACAGAAGCCTGTGGGGCTTTAACGGTGTCTTTTCAAAAAACAATGGCGGTGGTTTTCTGACCGAACAGTTCCCCGACGCACAAAAGTCGATCTGGGACTTCAAAGGCATGTTCACAACGTCACGCCATGTGCCAGGGGTGCGGTTTGCAGGCCTCATCCACCCGGGTCTTATCGGCTGCCTGCCGAGCCGGGAAATGCTGAACATGTGGAATGCACGGGAAAAGGCACTGTTCGACACGGCGCCCGGCCGCAATCCGGCTCTTGCAGAGCTTCCCAACACCCAGGCAGCCCACATGGGCAAGATGGTTGGAGCGGCCCGCGAGGAAGCTGCAGCCGAGGCGGCCCGGACATTGCCCCCGCGCGAGAACGGCGGCAATTGTGACATCAAGGATCTGAGCCGAGGCTCGGTCTGTTACTTCCCCGTCTATGTAGAAGGTGGCGGTCTGTCCATGGGCGACACGCACTTCTCGCAAGGAGATGGTGAAATCACCTTCTGCGGCGGGATCGAGATGGCGAGTTGGCTCCACGTCAAGGTCAGCCTGATCAAGGACGGGATGTCCAAATACGGCGTCAAAAACCCGATGTTCAAGCCGTCGGTGACGACGCCCAAATATGACGACTACATCATCTTCGAAGGCATTTCGGTCGATAGCGAAGGCAAGCAGCATTACATCGATATGACGGAGGCCTATCGTCAAGCCTGCCTGAACGCGATCGAATACATGACCAAGTTCGGTTATTCGCGTGAGCAGGCCCTCGCCATCCTCGGAACAGCGCCCGTCCAGGGTCATGTCTCCGGTATCGTCGACTATCCGAATGCCTGTGCAACCTTGTGGCTCCCGACGGATATCTTTGAAGGGGATCTGATGCCCGGTCCAGACGGTCCGACAAAGTATCTCGACGGATCTGTCAATGTCCCTGTTGCACCGGATCTTTGAGACAGCCATGCCGGTCTACGAATACATCTGCAATGAGCACGGCCCGTTCGAGGCCGTGCGTCCCCTCGCCGACTATGCGTCCCCTTGCGCCTGCCCGGTTTGTGGAAGCGCGTCGCCACGAGCAATGCTTACAGCGCCAAACGTTTCGGGGCTTTCCAGCGAGAGACGTGTTGCGCACGCGACAAATGAACGTGCTGCAGACAGCCCCAAGCGTCTGTCCTCACATGGTCCAGGCCTGTCCAAAGGGCGAATAGGTGGACGGAACACAATCCATCGGCCGGATGGCACCAAACAGTCTGCCGCCGCGCGTCCGTGGATGCTGTCGCGCTGACACAGGCCTTGGTCCTGGACCACTCTTTGGTTGGCCCAGGACACGAAATTCCTCACATCAGATCTCTGTTCTTGCGCTGCCAGGATCCCGGCGAGTCGTCTAAACCGCGTGCGGCACAGGTGTTTGCAGTGAGCGTATTGGCTTTGAAACGTCAGGCCCGGAGTTTGTCAGCCCAGGCAGCTGCAGACCGGATTTCGTGCCGCCAATCATTCGCAAAAACAGACTGTGCGTTATATCACCCGCACTCTCCGAGATAGTTGGAAGTCTCTCCCTGACGCATCCTAGGCGCATTGCCGTAGACGCAATTGGCGGTCGAAATTGACACCAGTTCCGGCCTCGCATGCGATCACAAGCGGCTGAGTATTCGTTGGGAGGAACGGATGAAGAAGCATCTCCTGGCCGCTGTCTCCGCGGCTGCATTTCTGTCGACCGGCGCAGCATTTGCGGCGGATGGTCCCCTGAAAGTGGGCGTCCTTGCGACGCTTGAAGGCACATACACGGTTCTCGGCGAGGACGGTGTCCGTGGCCTCAGAACGGCAATGGCTGTGCGGGGCCCGAAGGCCGGCGGCCGTGACATCGAACTGATCATCCAATCCACGGATGCATCGCCTGACAGCGCAGTGCGCGGCGCGCGCAAGTTGGTTGAGCAGGACAAGGTCGACCTTGTGATCGGTCCGCTCTCGGGCTCTGAGGGTATTGCGATCAGGGATTATTCCAAGACACAGCCACAGGTCACTTTTCTGAATGGGATCTCCGGCGCGCAGGAAACCACCTACGTGACGCCGTCTGACAACTTCTTCCGTTTCAACACGGATGGCGCGCAATGGTCCGCGGGTCTTGGAGACTATGTCTTCAACGAAAAGGGTTGGGAAACCGTTGCGACGATCGGTGAGGACTATTCCTTCATCTACACGCAGGTCTTCGGCTTTGCCCTGGAATACTGCCAGGCCGGCGGCGAGATCACCGAACGTTTCTGGGTTCCGCTCGGAACCAAGGACTTCGGCTCGATCATCGCCTCGCTTCCGGACGACGTTGATGCAATCTATCTCGGACTTGGTGGCGGTGACGCCGTTAACTTCCTGAACCAGTATCAGCAGGCCGGTGGCGATGCCAATCTGATTGGCGGTTCCATCATGGTGGACGGCACGGTCCTGAACTCCAAGGGCGACGCCAAAAACGCGCTTATTGGAACGCCTTCGGCCGGGCCGCAGGCGGACACCTGGGATGACGAAAACTGGAAAACCTATGTGAAGGCTTACCAGGACGCATTCCCGCCGGATCAGCGTTTCCCGAGCCCGTCGCTTCTGGCAACGGGGTACTACAATGCGACGACCGCCGCGATGACCTGCCTCGATGAGGTCGGCGGAGACCTGTCTGACGGTCATGCAAAGTTCCGCAGCTGCCTCGCCAACCTGGAACTCGATGCCCCGAACGGCAAGATCACGCTTGACGGCAACCGTCAGGCCGTCGGCGCGAATTTCGTGTCCGAGGTTGCCGAGCAGGATGATGGCACGCTGGTGACCAAACTGGTTGCGATCAAGGAAAACGTGCCGCAGACCCTCGGTATCGATCCCGAAGTCTTTGCAAAGATCGGCCTCCCAAGCCGTGAGACGCCTGAGTGCAAGTCGTCTTACTGACCGCAAAGCGCCGGGCGGCACACGCCGCCCGGTTTCCCTACAGGGCCGCCGCATCCTGCAGCCTCTTGTCGAGACCTGGCAATGACTCTCATTACCTACGTTACGCGAGTTCATTTTGCCGATGGCGTTTTGGAAGAAGCGCTGTGGTCGGAGGTGGAAGTCAATCGCAAGACCCGGCCGCTGATCGTCACTGACGAATCCCATCTGAGCAGCGAACTGTACGAGAGGCTTCTTGCGGGGCTGCCGGTGCGGACCTCGGTCGAAACCGTCAGCGACGTGCCCGATATCCCGAACGAGAACGCCGCGCGCCACATCGCCGAAATTTATGATCGGACGGACCGCGATCTGCTGATCGCATTCGGGCGCAACACTGCGATCGATCTCGCGAAAATCTCAAGAATATCGATCGCCCACCAGGAGCCTCTGGAAACCTTTTCCTATGCCACGGGTGGGTCCCGTCGGATCGGCAACAATCTTCCCGATCTTTACGCTGTTCCCGGCATTCAGGGTTTCGGGTCTGCCGTCAGCGCCCATGCGCCGGTCGTTCTTCAGGACGGTGAGCGGACACGCCTGATGTGCAAGAAGCTTGTTCCGACAGTGACAATCTGCGACCCGACATTGACGCTGGGTGCAACACCCGTGGAAAGTGCCAGCGCCGGGGCTGATGCGCTCGGGCGCTGTGTCGAAGCCTATCTGTCTCCCGGTTACAATCCACCGGCAGACGGAATTGCGCTCGACGGACTTGGTCGGGTGATTGCCAATCTGCACAAGGTGCTGGAGAAGGACAGTGTAACGGCCCGTCGCGAGCTGATGGCCGCAAGCCTGAACGGTGCACTTGCGCTGCAAAAGGGCCTTGGCGCCATCCACGCCATAGGGTGCGCGCTTGAGACCGTCGTGGACCGACGCCTTGACCCGGGTGCCTTGAGCCGGTTGCTGCTGCCCTCAGTCCTGCAGTTCAATGCCGGTGCGGCGCGCGAGAAGTTCAGTACACTGCAAAACCTCTTCGACCCGAATGGTGAGATTGACCCCGCGCGCTCCGTGACAGAGTTCCTGCACAATCTGCCCTTGCCCGAAAGCCTCAATGAAATGGGCATTGGTGAGGAAGAGCTTCGAACCGCCGCGGATCTGGCGGCATCCGATCTGGCGGCCGTTCGCAGCCCGCGCGCGCTCTCAAGCTCCAGCCTCTACTCGATTATGAAATCGGTGCATTTGGAAAGAACCCGGGTGGCCTGATGAAACCTCTGCTGATTGACGGGGACTGGGTGGCCACCGCCAGCGCCGCGGAAAACCGGAACCCGTCCGATCTTTCGGACGTGATTGACCTTTACGCGCATGCCGGAGTTCCAGAAACGCAGGCCGCCATTGACGCGGCTGCCGCGGCAGCGCCCGGATGGAGCGGAACCTCGCCGCAGCAAAGGTTTGATATCCTCAACAAGACCGCGGACGAGCTGACGGCCCGCAAACACGAAATCGGAACCCTGTTGTCCCGTGAGGAGGGCAAGACCCTTCGCGAAGGCCTTCTGGAAGCGGACCGCGCCGCGAATATCTTCCGGTTTTTTGCCGGTGAATGCGTGCGGCAGACCGGGGACCTGGTGCCGTCCGTGCGGCCCGGCATCGATGTTGAGGTAACGCGTGAACCGCTCGGCGTTGTCGGGATCATCACGCCGTGGAATTTTCCGATCGCGATACCTGCCTGGAAGATCGCGCCGGCGCTCTGCTACGGCAACACGGTCGTGTTCAAGCCTGCGGAACTGGTGCCCGGTTGCGCTTGGGTGCTCGCTGACATTCTGCACCGGGCCGGTGTTCCGAGCGGGGCTTTTAATCTTGTAACGGGAAAAGGCTCTGTCGTTGGCCAGACCATGCTTGATGCACCCGAGATTGACGGCATCACATTCACAGGCTCACAGACGGTAGGACACAGGGTTGCGGAATCCTGTCTGAAAAGGATGCGGAAAGTCCAGCTTGAGATGGGTGGCAAGAACCCGCTTGTCGTGTTGAACGATGCCGATCTTGATCAGGCCGTCGATGTTGCTGTGGATGGGGCCTACTTTTCCACGGGACAACGATGCACGGCCTCGTCCCGCCTGATCGTCACGGAAGACATTTTCGGGCGGTTTGTTGAGAAACTCGTCGACCGGTGCAAGGCGCTAGCGGTCGGCAATGCTCTGAGCGAAGGGACAGAGATTGGGCCTGTCGCCAGCGCAGATCAGCTTGAAACCGATCTGAAATACATTGAGATTGGCCGCGCCCAGGGTGGCAACCTGCGCTGCGGCGGCGAGCGCCTGCGCCGGGATACGGATGGATACTACCTGCAGCCTGCGCTTTTTACCGACACCACCAACGACATGCGCATCAATACCGAGGAAGTGTTCGGTCCGGTTGCCGCAGTCATTCGCGTGAAAGACTATGAAGAAGCGCTTTCGGTCGCCAACGAGACCGAGTTTGGCCTGTGTTCGGGGATCTGCACCACCAGCCTCAAACATGCCAACCACTTTCGCAAAAACTCCAAGGCCGGCATGGTTATGGTCAACTTGCCGACTGCCGGCGTTGACTATCATGTCCCCTTCGGCGGCAGGAAAGGGTCGAGCTTCGGCCCACGCGAGCAGGGCCAATATGCCGCTGAATTTTTCACGACAGTCAAGACCGGATACATTCGTGCCTGAATACTGCGCTGCAGCATGAATTTCAGTCTGACTTCGTAACTCTAAGTCTCTTTGTGAGGCCGTTTGTCTTGCAAATTTCTGTTTTTGAGCGGCTTAATTCAGGAAACGAAAAAATAAAGGATCGCGATAATCCTCGGGAGGAGGGGACTATGAGCGAAGCGATATCCGTTCACCACGGTGAGTTCGGGCGCGCAGCTCTTTATAAGCTGGATAAGCCTATCATCACGCATGCCCACAGGGAGGGGCACCTGATCTTTTACCTGGGCGGGGCCGAGGCGAAAGTCAGTGTTTCCGGGAAATGGGTCGCCGCCGATCCGAACACCGGCGTTGCGATCAGTCCGTGGGAACAGCACAGTTTTCATTTGAAGGAAAAGAACCCGGTCGAGGCCTGCATGTGCCTGGTGCTTTATATCAAGCCGATCTGGTTCCTGGAAAACAGCCAATCCGCTGAATTTGCACTGAATTTCGGCAGGTCCTTTATCTCGATGACACCTGACGTTTCCAATTGGGTGAAGCGTCTGACATCCCTGTTGCTCGACGGTGGAAACGACCATCTTTTCGATGGGTATTTGTATCGGACAACCTTGCAGTGTTTTGAACAATCCTGGCGTCATGCGGATCGCACTTCCGTCCTAAGCGACAGCCGTCACCGGTTTACCGACTACAGGGTACGCCGTTCGCTCAGGTTGATGCAGGAAAGCTATACCGAAGAAGTCGAAGTCGAATGGCTGGCGCGCGAAGTTGGCTTGTCCCGACCACATTTCTTCAAGCTTTTCAAAAAGCAGATGGGAATCACGCCAAATCTCTATCTGAACACGCTCAGAGCGGAGCAGGCGATTTCGGATCTCATGACCACCGATAAGTCGGTGACGGAAATCAGCTACGATCTGGGTTTTTCCTCGCAAGCAAGCTTCACCCGCTTCTTTTCGTCGAATGTCGGCATTCCGCCGAGCGATTATCGCCGCGTAGCCCATGTCACCTAGCTGACACGCTTCGTCTTCGTTGCAGCCCAATTATGCCGATGATGGGCCAACAGAGAAGACTATCGGGTACGTCGATTCCGGGGCTTCGCACTTAGCCTTTTCCTGAGCCAACGACCTCAACGTCGAAAGAGCTTAGGGAGGACGTCGCGTGTTGCGGCATGAACATTTCGGTCTTTGCATCGCTGCCGGAAGGAGTTTCCGATGAGAGACTTCGCATCAAGACATCCGGTCTGGACTGTCATTATCCTGCTCGCCGTAGCTGTTTTCATTTGGCTGATCTTTGCGCAGTGGCCGAAGGAACTGGTCGACGTCATCGGTCGCAAGAAGGTGTTCCTGAATGCGGTTTTCAACGGGATCACGCTTGGTGGCCTCTACTTCCTGGTGGCGAGCGGCTTCACACTCATTTTCGGTCTGATGCGCAACGTCAATCTGGCGCACGGCTCGCTGTATCTCCTGGGTGGTTACATCGGCTACTTCGTTGCCAGCTCCACCGGCTTCTGGCTACTGGCCTTCCCGGTCGCATTCGTTTTGGTCGCCATTGTCGGCATTTTCATGCAGATCTTCATCTTCCGAAGAATGGAGGGTCAGGATCTCAGGCAAACGCTCGTCACGATAGGCATCTCCATCGTCATGGCGGACCTGATGCTCTGGGGCTTTGGAGGAGATTTCTACAACATTTCTCCGCCAAGCTGGCTGAGCGGGCCGATGGAGACCCTTTTCGTGACGGGCGTGAAGCGCTCGTCGGGAGAGCTCATTTATCTGAAGTATCCCGTGGTGCGGGTCGTCATTTTCCTGGCGTCGGTCGTGATCGGGGTTGCCATGTGGCTGATCCTGAACCGCACGCAGATCGGCATGATGATCCGGGCCGGTGTCGATGACCGGGACATGCTGTCCGCGACGGGCGCACGCATTCAGCTTGTCTTTGTCGGCGTGTTCGCGTTCGGGGCGGGGCTTGCGGGCATCGCAGGCGTTGTCGGGGGCACATTCCAGTCTGTCGCTCCCGGCGAAGATATCCGGTTTCTTCTGGCCTCCCTCGTGGTCGTCATTGTCGGCGGCATGGGATCCATCACCGGTGCTGCGTTGGGCGCGCTCCTGATCGGGCTCGCGGAGCAGTTCGGATCCGTCTACTTCCCGACCTATGCCGTCGTTCTCACGTTCCTGATCATGGTCCTGGTGCTGGCCTTCCGCCCGCAGGGCCTGATGGGAAGGTCGTGACCCATGGCACTGGTTGAAAGCACCCCGGCTAGCAAGGAACGTGATGCGCGTCAGCGGGATTGGTTCGAGCGCATCCCGGCCGGTTACTGGGTCGTCTGCATCGCCCTTTTGATCATGCCGGCGTTTGCAAGTGATTTCACGCTTTACCAGGTGTTCGGCTGGTCGTTCATCCTTGGCATGATTTCGCTCAGCCTCATGTTCCTCGGCGGCTACGGCGGTATGGTCAGCCTGGTTCAAATGTCGGTTGCCGGGCTCGCGGGATACATGGTCGCGATCTTCGGCGAGAGTGCGATTACGGACATCAGTCTCGGTTGGCCGTGGTACATCGCCATACCGCTCGCCCTCATTGTCGCGATGATATTCGGCACGATCGTCGGGTCGCTCGCAGTGCGAACCGAGGGCATCTACACCATCATGATCACGCTGGCGGTCGCGGCGGCGTTCTTTTATTTCACCCGCCAGAACTACGCCGTTTTCAACGGCTTCTCCGGGTTCAACGGAGTGTTGCCACCCAACCTTTTCGGGGTTGATTGGCGGCAAAGCGTTCCCTTCTACTACCTGACACTGTTTTGGGCCGCGGTCGCCTATTTCTCGGTTTTGTACATCTCCCGCGCACCGTTCGGACTCGCGTTGCAGGGCGTGCGCGACAACCCGCGCCGCATGGCCGCGCTCGGCTACAATGTGAATGCACACAGGATTGCGGCCTACGCATTCGCGGCGCTGATCGCCGGCACCGGGGGCATCCTTCTGACTTGGCAGTCGGCACAGATCTCGCCGGGTACGGCAGGTATCGGTCCGGCGATTGATATTCTCGTCATCGCGGTGATCGGCGGCATGAGCCGTCCCATCGGACCGTTCATCGGTGCGCTGATCTACGTTCTCCTCAAAACCTTCGCCATCGACGTTCTTCTGTCTGTCGGGCTGAGCGGAGAGCGCTTTCAGTTGCTCATCGGCCTCGGGTTTCTTGCGATCGTCTTCTTCTCGCCCGATGGTCTGCTTGGCCTTTGGGACCGCTGGCAGGACTACCGCAAGCGTGATCCACTGCTGGACCGCGGGGAGGACAGGCTGTGACGCTTCTGGAAGCCGCGGGCACCTCTGTTTCCGACCGCCTCAGCGTCACCGGCACGGCGAACGCGCTGGAGCTGCGCGGGGTCAGCAAGCTGTTCGGAGCTCTTGCGGCGCTGAGCGATATCGACCTGATCGTCAAACCGGGTGAGCGCCGTGCCGTCCTTGGATCCAACGGCGCCGGGAAAACCACGTTGTTCAACTGCATCACCGGTGACTTCGCGCCGACAACCGGTTCGATCAGGTTCTTCGGCGAAGAAGTGGCCGCGTTTCCGGCGCAGGAGCGCATCCGGCGCGGATTGCGCAGAACCTATCAGATTTCGCTTCTGTTCACCGGTCTGTCCGTGCTGGACAATGTCTATCTGGCCTGTTGCGGTGTGTCGCGGGGCCGGTTCTCGTTCGTCCGTCCGCGCCGAAACGATGCCTTGATGGCCAGTGCGGAAAACCTGGTCCATGTGGTTCATCTCGACGACGTTCGGGACACAAAAGTGTCCGATCTGTCCTATGGACAGCAACGCCAGCTGGAAATCGCAATGGCGCTCTCGGGAGCGCCGAGGTTCATTCTGTTCGACGAACCGGCAGCCGGTCTCTCCCCGACGGAACGGCAGGAACTGATCGAAATCCTCACCGGGCTGCCGAGCCACATGGGTTACATC
>Ga0207422_1003468_pt1 | contig 15663 bp, 13 predicted proteins | sample MarCyaLeptolynsp_FD_187757 | JGI IMG/M metagenome (GOLD analysis project Ga0207422, IMG submission 187757) | Marine cyanobacterial communities from Panama - species 1 Leptolyngbya sp. (SPAdes) | ecosystem: Environmental > Aquatic > Marine > Unclassified | place: Panama: Panama City | collected...
TAGGATCGCGTTGAGGCCGCCCGCCTCGATCAGCTCCGCAGGCGACCGGTAGCCGAAGGCATAGGCGAAGGCGCTGTTGGCATAGATGAGGGTCTCGCCTTGCAGAAGCCCGATCGCTGCGGGCATCGCTTCAAGTAGGATGTTGAGGCTCTCCGGCGGCAGCGCCAGCGCCGTTTGCGGGCTGCCGTCAGCGTCCGCAGTCCCGGTTGGCTCGTGGGCGGCATTGCCATTGGCCGGCGTGCCGCTCACCTCCGCATCGGGCGCCACCAGACCGGGGCCGGACAGCACGCGGCCTTCAAGCGCACGGGCAATATGCTCTAGCGCCTCGCGGTCTCCGTCTTGGAGCTGCCGGTTCAGTCTGAGATCGGCCATCCTCGGCCCCACACATACAAATAGGCCCGCTCCGATGCTGGCGCACTGGGAACGCGCTCGGCCACGAAATGGCGCCAATTAGGGGCGCCTAGGCGATTCAACCACTAAATTTAGGCAATTTCGCCCCATTGCAAGCGCGAATGCGAGAAATCGTCCACAGCGGACAAAACACGCCATTTTCTGCATTCTCCTATTGCAACATTGCACTGCACAATCTATATTGCAGTGCAACAAAAACGGCTGCGGATGCAATAGGGCAAACCGCGTTCAGTCCCGCGAGAAGCGAGACGAGGAGATTCACAAGAGGTGCATCATGACTGCTGAGACTCCTTCAATTCCCCAGACCCCCCAAGAAGCCGCCGAGCAGATCACCGAGACCTTCAAGAACGCCGCGAAGGATTTCGACGTTATGAAGCTCGATGCCAACGTTCCTGAGAGCGTACGGGCTCTTGCCGAGAACACCGTCAATCAGGCCCGCGATGCCTACGAGCGCGGCAAGGATGCTCTTGAGGAGTCGATCGACGCGCTGGAGCGGTCCTTCGATGCCGCCGGTCAAGGCGCGACGGCTTACAACCGCAAGCTCATCGACATTGCCCAGCGCAATCTCAATTCCTGCTTCGACCTTGCCAAGAGCATGGCCGGTGCCAAGAACGTCGCCGAGATCGTCGAGCTTCAGTCGGCGTTCATCCGCAGCCAGTTCGACGTGTTCGCCGGCCAGGCGGGCGAGATCCGGGCTTTGACCACAAAGATCGCCGCGGACACCAGCGAGCCCATCAAGGAGCAGGTTACGCGTTCCTTCGAGGGCATGCGCAAGTCCTAAGCAGTAGCGCCGTGGCAGCGTTCGTTACGTAGCGTTGCGTTTTGCGTATCTGTTGAGGCCCGGGGCCGTGTCCCGGGCCTTTCGTTTTGCGCATAGGCTTTGCGTGGGGTGCAGGCGCAGTTTGCACCAAGCCGGGCTGCCGTTTCGGTGGCCAATGGGGCCACGTGCCGCTGTAGCTCAGTTGGCTAGAGCGCTTGATTGTGGATCAAGAGGTCCCTGGTTCGAATCCAGGCAGCGGTACCAAGGGCTTCGATCAAGCGCGTCTATGGCTTTGATAGCATGCACATGAACGGCTGGTGATCGCCGCCCTCGAATACGACCTCACCGATAACGGTGATAATGCCGTATTGCTTGTTCTTCAGTGCGGCGTTTATCTCGTAGTCGAGATGACCGATCCCATTCGTCGCTTCGATGCTGTCCATGAAAGCGCGCATGATCCGCACAGGTGTTCGGTCAAGCAAGCCGTCAGGGCCTTCGAATTCGTAACGACCTTCGCCGCCTCGCTTCCCGTGCATGACTACGGCCAGGTATTTTGACATGGACCCTATCCTCGACCCTGTCCGCACTGCCCGCCAGCTCCAAGAAGGACATCTCGTCCCATTCGGCGAACTGGACGCATGAAATCGTGACCGATCCTAGGGACGCTTCATGACACTACGGCAGGGTCTAGGCTCTCGGCGCCGACAACCGTATCAGTTGGTCAAGGCTTGCCCGATGAGCCCACCGTCTCTGCGGCCTTCTCCTTGACGTCCTCCATGCTCTGCATCTCTTGATTGGCCAGGTGCGCAGTGCAGCGGGAGTACAACGCGACCCATTCTTGGAAATCGTCGACCAGCCGCTGCATGGATTGTGTTTGCCAATCGGCGATCGTCCGCAGGACTGCGCCAGGATTGGTAGCGCCGTTCTCCTTGAAACTGTTGGCCGCTTCCAGGCCGGCCCGGCTGGCCTTGTGGTGCCGCTCGAACCAGTTTTTCGAGAAGGCTTCCGTTTCGTTCAGAATGCTCTCCTGGATCTCCCAGAAGTGCTTGGCCTGCGATCCAAGCATCGGCATTATCGGGTGCCCGAGCGGAACTTGCTTGATGAAATCGCCAACGGGCATCAGTGCTGGTTTGGACTGCTCCACGTTACGCCTCCATGCTCTTCGCGTTCTCCAGGGGGTCGAGTGTCGAATCCTGTGCCGCAGACGGGATTGATCGAAGTCAACCAGGCGATCGGAGGGCCGGACCGGGCTCATCGGAGTTTCCTTGGTCGCCGATGCCGTTTTATTAATCCGCCTCGATCAGTCCGCCGCGGAGGAACGCCAAGCAGGCAGAAGGCTGCCGCTTGCAAGCGGTCGGGCCTGCCCTTAGGGTCCGCGTGTTGAAGCCCACTCAGCCTGGCCGGACGGCCCAAGGTCAAGGCAAAGTGCCGCTGTAGCTCAGTTGGTTAGAGCGCTTGATTGTGGATCAAGAGGTCACTGGTTCGAATCCAGTCAGCGGTACCAAGGGCCTTGCCGCGAGAACCCGCTCAGCCAAGCCTCTGCGCTTGAGGACGGCTCAGATGAAGAGCGGCATATCCAAGGCCACTACTCTCCCGGTTACCGGCCATGAGCCCTGAAGAGCTGCGCTGGCTCTCAAAGGCGTTCCGCATCGCCCTTGTGCGGTGCAATGGAACGGCTGCCAAGTCTGCCGTCACAGGCTCGTAACTTGATTCCACGCGGCACGCCCCCCGATAATCGGCTGTGTCCCCGATGCCGATCGAGCCATCGTGGGCGCAGTCGTCGGGCGGCGGTATAGTCCGCTTCGCGTCCAGACAATCAGCCAAGGAGTTGCCGAATGCTGAGGTCCTCTCTCGCCAGATCATGTGCCACCGCCGTCGTAGGCCTTGCTCTCATCGGTCCGGCCGTCGCGGAGTCCAATATCAGGGGGTCTTCGACAGGCCCCACCACTGCGCCCGGCTACAATCATCCGGAGCAATACATGCATCTGAAGGCGGTGGCGCCAGCCCCGAACATGTATCCGGTCATCAAGCATCCTGAGCTTGAGAAGAACGCCGCCGAGAAACTGGCAGCGCTCGCCGAGAAGACGGGCAAGAAGCCGAACATCCTCATTTTCCTGCTGGACGATGTTGGCTGGATGGACCCTGGCTTCAATGGCGGTGGCGTTTCCGTCGGCAATGCCACGCCGGAGATGGACAAGATCGCCGCGGAAGGCTTGATCCTCACCTCGGCCTATTCCACACCGTCATGCTCGCCCACGCGCGCCACCATCCACACGGGGCAGAACCCGCTGCATCACGGCATTTTGCGTCCGCCGATGTACGGCGAGCCGGGCGGTCTCGATGGCGCAACGACCATGCCCATGCTCCTCAAGAAGGAAGGCTACGTCACCCAAGGTGTCGGCAAGTGGCACATGGGAGAGAACGAAGGCTCGCTTCCCCAGAACGTTGGCTACGACGACTATATCGGTTTCCTCGGTGTGTCCGACATGTACACCGAATGGCGCGACGTCTACTTCAATCCCGAAGTCGCGTTGTCCCCGGACCGCTTCAAGATGTTGGAGGAGGACGACTTCAACCACTACGAGGTGCATTGCACGCCCGCCGACAAGAAGCAGTGCAAGAACGGCAAGCTCATCGACCTCGACTACATCAAGAAGCTCGACGACCATTGGATGGAGGTCAGCCTCGGCTTTCTCGACAAGATGAAGGGCTCCGACAAGCCGTTCTATCTCTACCATGCCACCCGCGGCTGCCACTTCGATAACTACCCAACCGACGAATGGGCCGGTAGGTCCATGGCGCGCACCGTGTTCAGCGATTGCATGGTGCACATGGACTATATCTTCGGCCAACTCATGAAGAAGCTGGAAGAGATCGGCGAGGCGGAGAACACGCTCGTGATCTTCACCTCCGACAATGGACCGGAATGCGAGATCCCACCGCGCGGACGCACGCCGTTCCGCGGCTGCAAGGGGTCGAGCTGGGAAGGCGGCGTCCGCGTTCCGACTTTCGCCTACTGGAAAGGCATGATCGCCCCGCGCAAATCAGACCAACTGTTCGACCTGGCCGACATTCTGCCCACGGCACTTCATCTGGCGGGCTATCCCGGCGCCAAGCTGGCAGAGCTGTTCGATGACAAGACCTATATCGATGGCGTCGATCAGGCGGCCTTCCTCGTCGCCGACGGCGGTCTTTCGGCCCGCCGCAGCCGTATCTACACCCTGAACCAGTATTTCTCGGCCATCCGCATCGACGAGTTCAAGGCAACCGTCACGGGTGAGATCGAGGATGGAATCATGAAGCGCGGCTACACCGGAGGCTTCTCCGGCTTCATCTTCACCGATACCGGTGGTGCCGTCGTGACCAACCTCTACACGAACCCGCAAGAGGACGTATCGGTCGGCGTCCGGCACATTCCCATGGCAGTACCGCTCGGCACGACTGCTGGCGACTATCTCAAACTGCTGTTCGAGTACCCGCCGCAATTCAAGGTCGGCTTCATGTCCAACAATCCGCCCGTCTACGACGTCCTGCCGGTTGGTGAGATGGCCGTCGATGCTTGGATAAAGAAGCATGGTTTTGGGCGGTGGTTCCAGCACTAGCGCCAACTGCAAGGGCGCAAGAAAGGGCGTGCCCCATAGGGCACGCCCTTTTTCGTTGTGGAGACGCCTGTTGCGTCTCGGCAACAATGGTGAGGAATTGGGCGGACTTGCGGGAAATAGATCACCGACACCGGGAAAGGTCATTATCCTGTCGACCGGCCAACGGGGGTGAGATGAGGCGTAGGTCTTGGTTGTATCTGCTCGGCGTACTGTGTCTTGCCGCCGCGACGGCGTCTGAGGCGCGTGCGGAGGAGCCTGGACCGGCGCCGTCGGACTGGGATTTCACCGGCGGTTTGTACGGCTGGGGCATTTGGCTCGACGGGACGATTACGGCGCGCGGTGAAACGTTCAGCGCCTACGCCGATCCCGTCCAGCTGATCGATGCGCTCGACGGCCCGATCATCATGGCAAACTTCGAGGCGACCCACGGCAAGTTCTCCTTCTATGCGGATGTCATCTACGCCGAGTTCGCGCTTGATCAGGACTTTCTCGGTGAGGCTGAGCCCATCCCGGCGTTGCAGCTCACGGGTGATGCCCGGATCGGCTCTGAGCTCGACTTCGGCATCTATCAAGCTGAGGCCTTCTACGAAGTCGCCAACTTCGTTGGAGCCAAAGGCGGCAAGACCTCGATCGAATTTGGCGCTGGCGCCCGCTACGTGGAGTTGGACTTGCAGGTGCGCGCCAAGATCGACCTTAACGCTCAAGTGCGGCTCGGCAGGCTTGCCGACCGGATCGAGAACAGCATCCGGCGCATTGAAAATAGAGATCAACGCTTAGAGTCGCTTGAAGCGTTGAACGCATTGCGCGCCAAAGTTCTGGAAGAGCGAATCGTACGGGCCAAGGACAAGGGGCGCGATCGGCTCGTCGCGCGCTTGGAGCGCCAGCTTGAACGTGTCGATGAGCGCGGCGAGGCCCTCGCCGCATTGGAGGCGCTGGACAAACTGGAGCTCGAGCTGCTTCGGGCGGCGTTGAATCTCAACGGCCGCGAATTCAACAATGAGTTCGCGACGGTCAGCACCGGCAACATGGACTGGGTGGATCCGGTGATCGCCATGCGCGTGACCCACGACCTCGGTCAAGGCCGCTCAATTACCGCCATGGGGGACTTCGGCGGGTTCAACATCAACGAAGGGCTGAGCTGGCAGGCGATCCTGACCTACGACTACGAGGGCATGCTGTTCGGTTTCCAGACCACGACCTCTATCGGCTACAAGGCGCTGTGGTTGGAGTTCGAGGAGGACACATCGAACGGCACGCGCGGGCTCGATATCGTCCTGCACGGCCCCATCGCCGAGCTCGCCTTCCGCTGGTAAGCGAACAACTCCTCTATTTTCACGATAACGACGCCGTAGCGCGATAGCATCGGCATGTCGTCTGGATAAGTGTCCCTATTATGTTGCATGATATCTGCTGCGGGAGCGGTCTGGGGATGGCCAGGCGTGCTGGCCCGATGCCCAACAGAAAACCGAAAGGTCATTCGTTCAGAGGAGATGCGTGCAATGGAAATGCTGATAGGGAGGCTGACGCGGGCCGGCCTTGCGGCGGTGTTGCTGCTTTGCTTTGCGGCGCCGTCAGGTCAGGCCTTCGCCCAAGATAGCGACAAGGCCGAAGCGACTTCTGAGACAAAGACCGACAAGCCCAACATCCTCGTGATCTGGGGCGACGATATCGGCATTTGGAACATCAGCCACAACAACCAAGGCATGATGGGCTACCGCACGCCCAACATTGACCGCATCGCAAACGAAGGCCTGTCCTTCACCGACTACTACGGCCAGCAGTCCTGCACCGCGGGCCGTGCGGCGTTTCTCGGCGGCAATGTCCCCGTGCGGACGGGCATGACGAAAGTGGGCCTACCCGGCGCCAAGGAGGGCTGGCAGGAGACCGACGTTACCATCGCGACGGTGATGAAGAGTCTTGGCTACAAGACAGGGCAGTTCGGCAAGAACCACCAAGGCGATCTTGATGAGCACTTGCCGACCAATCACGGCTTCGACGAGTTCTTCGGCAACCTCTACCATTTGAATGCCGAGGAAGAGCCGGAGAACGAGGACTATCCCGAGGACCCAGCCTTCCGGGAGAAGTTCGGCCCCCGTGGCGTGATCCACTCCTGGGCGCAAGCCGACGGCATGCAGAAGGTTGAAGACACCGGCCCGCTCACTAAGAAGCGGATGGAGACCGTCGACGAGGAGACGTTGGCCGCGGCCAAGGACTTCATCAAGAAGGCGGATGAAGAAGGCGAGCCGTTCTTTGTGTGGTGGAACGGAACGCGCATGCACTTCCGGACGCACGTCAAGGACGAGCATCGCGGGATCTCGGGTCCCGACGGCGACGAGTACCACGACGGCATGGTCGAGCACGACATGCATGTCGGCGAGCTGTTGAAGCTCCTCGACGAGCTCGGCATCGCCGACAATACGATCGTGTTCTATTCCACCGACAACGGGCCCCACTTCAACACGTGGCCAGACGCGGCCGTCACGCCGTTCCGCAGCGAGAAGAACTCAAACTGGGAAGGTGCGTATCGTGTTCCAGCGTTCGTGCGTTGGCCGGGGACCTTCCCGGCCGGGAAGACCTTGAACGGCATTGTCTCTCATGAAGACTGGCTGCCGACCTTCGCCGCCGCAGGCGGGAATCCGGACGTCAAGGATCAGCTCGCCGAAGGCGTGGAGCTAAACGGCCGCAACTACCGGAACTACATCGATGGCAAGAACATGCTGCCCTATTTCAGAGGCGACGTGGATGAATCCCCTCGCAACGAGTTCATCTATGTCAACGACGATGGGCAGATCGTCGCCTTGCGCTACAAGCCTTGGAAGGCGGTTTTCCTCGAGAACCGCGGCATAGCGTTCGAGGTTTGGCGCGAGCCATTCATCGAGCTGCGTGTGCCGCTCTTGTTCAATCTGCGCCGTGACCCCTTCGAGCGCGCGCAGCACAATTCGAACACCTACAACGACTGGATGATCGATCGCGCTTTCGTGTTGGTGCCCATGCAGGGCCTTGCGGCGAACTTCCTCAAGACCATGCAGGAATACCCGCCGAGCCAGTCGCCAGGTGCGTTCAACCTCAGCAAGATCGAAGAGCGGTTGAGGAAGAGCGTCGGCGGTCACTGATCGCGTTTGATGCGGGCCGCCGGCGCCAACCGGCGGTCCGCCCTCCAACTTGAAGGGGAGCTTTATGCTCAGCTGGTCTCGCTCAGGCATTGCGCTTGCCGCGATGCTGCTTGTCTCGGTTGCGACGGCCGCCGAAACGACGGACCCTCTGCCGTCGTGGGTCGATGGTCCCACCAAGCAAACGATCACGACGTTTGTGCAGGAGGTGACGGACGAAGACGGCGCCGACTACGTGGCGCCTGCCGACCGCATTGCCGTCTTCGACAATGACGGGACGCTATGGGCGGAGAAGCCCGTCTACTTCCAGCTTCTCTTCGCCATCGATCGGGTGAGAGCGTTGGCCCCGGAGCATCCGGAGTGGAAGGACAAGCAACCGTTCAAGGCCGCCATCGAGGGCGACATGAAGGCGCTGGCGGAGTCCGGCAAGGAGGGGCTCATGGAACTCCTCAAAGCCAGCCATGCCGGCATGTCCACGCAGGCGTTTCAGAAGACGGTGACCGAGTGGCTGGAAGACGCCAAGCATCCGAAGTCCGGGCGGCGGTACACGGAGATGGTCTATCAGCCCATGCTGGAGCTTCTTGAGTATCTTCGCGCCAACGGGTTCTCCACCTACATCGTCTCCGGCGGTGGCATCGAGTTCGTGCGGACGTTCTCAGAGCCCGTGTATGGCATTCCGCCGACGCAGGTCGTGGGGTCCAGCATCAAGACGAAATACGAGGTGATCGACGGCGTTCCCACGCTGACGCGCTTGCCGGAGATGAATTTCATCGACGACAAGGCCGGTAAGCCCGTCGGCATCAATCAGCATATCGGCAAGCGGCCCATCCTCGCCTTCGGCAATTCCGACGGCGACTATGAGATGCTGGAGTGGACGACGGCGGGCGAGGGGCCGCGTATCGGCCTCATCGTGCATCATACCGACGCGGATCGCGAATTTGCCTATGACCGCGACTCGCACGTTGGTCGCCTCGACAAGGCGCTCGATGCGGCCGCCGACAAAGGCTGGGTCGTGGTCGACATGAAGAACGACTGGACGGACGTCTTTACGCCGGAGCCTTAGTCAGGGCACTGACAGTGGTGGAAAACGCGTGCTCGCCGGTTGACCTTCGCATGCGCGGGGCGTAAGAGCGCGATCTCCCCAATCATCGGCAGCTCCCGTTTCTTTGCAGACAACAGCGAGCGAATCGGCCATGCCTGATAGGTCACAGTCGTGGCCTGGGACTGCCATGCAACCGAGGGCCTCCTTCTTAGGAGTCAAAATCAAATGATATCGAAAACCGAACTCATTCAAAGAATCGCCGACGAGCTGGACATGACGAAGAAGGACGTAAAGGACGTCCTGGAGACTCTGGCTACCGTTGGCTACAAGGAAATGAAGAAGACCGGCGAGTTCATGCTGCCTGGTTTTGCCAAGTTCGTGGTCGTCAAGAAGCCGGCCACCAAAGCGCGCAAGGGCATCAACCCCTTCACCAAGGAGCCGACCATCTTCAAGGCGAAGCCGGCCCGCAAGATCATCAAGGCGCGCCCTGTGAAGGCGGCCAAGGACGCCGTCTGACATAGCTCCCGGACCGGCGGTCGGCCAGTCCGGGTTCGCAGCAGACCCGTATCCCCGCTCCTTGGGGCGGGGATACGCCTCGTTTTGGCCTATGGACTTGTCGGCGTCTTCGCGCTTCCCTTGAGGGCCCCAAGTGCAGTCCAAGTAGGCTAAGACGTGACGCGGCGCCGCAAATCGCCTCCCAAGCCCAAGACCACGAAGCAGGCCAAACAACCTGTAAGGCGCGCGAAGCCCGAGGCCGCGCCGTCGCGTGCCCCTAGCCGCGCGCGGTGGCTTTGGATCGCGGCGGGCGTTGCCGCGGTGCTCGTCCTGGTGGCGGGTGTCCTATGGGAGGGGCTCCTCCGCGCGCCAAGCCATAGAGCGGATCTTTCCGAGACTGAAACGCTCGCCTTCGTCGGCAGCGAAACCTGCATCTCGTGTCACCAAGAGGCAGGCACGCATTGGCGCGCCTCCCAGCATGCCCACGCCATGGCCCATGCCACGGATGAGACGGTGCTGGGCGATTTCGAGGACGCGACGTTTGTCTATGGAGACGTCACCTCGCGCTTCTTCAAGAAGGACGGCAAATTCTTCGTCGAGACCGACGGTCCGGACGGCGAGATCGACATCTTCGAAGTGAAGTACACGTTCGGGCTGGACCCGCTACAGCAATACTTGATCGAGTTCCCCGATGGGCGCGTGCAGTCGCTGACGATCGCGTGGGACACCCGGCCGAAGGAAGAGGGCGGCCAGCGTTGGTTCCATCTCTATCCCGACGAGATCATCAAGCACGACGATCCGCTTCACTGGACGAAGCTGCAGCAGAACTGGAACTTCATGTGCGCAGAGTGCCACTCAACCGGCGTGGCCAAGAACTACGATCCGGCCACCGACCGGTTCGATACCACGTGGCAGGAAATCGTCGTGGGCTGCGAGGCCTGTCACGGCGAAGGCTCCGCCCACGTGGCCTGGGCGACGTCGTGGTTTCCCTTCGCCAAGGACGACAAGTCGAAGGGGCTGCTTGAACACTTCGACGAGCGCACGAACGTGACTTGGACATTGGATCCTGAGACGGGTCAACCGGCGCGCAGCGCGCGTCCCGCTCATTTGCGCCTGGAGGTCGAGATGTGCGGACGCTGCCATGCGCGGCGCGGCCATATCTCAGAGGCCTTCGTGCCCGGGCGATCCTTGTCGGACACCCACACCGTGGCGCTGATCGAGCGCGGGCTCTACCAGCCCGACGGTCAGATGTTCGACGAAGTCTTCAACTATGGCTCCTTCGTGCAGAGCAAGATGTTCGCCGCCGGCGTGACCTGCAGCGACTGCCACGAACCGCACAGCGCCAAGTTGCGCGCCGAAGGCGATCAAGTCTGCCTGCAATGCCATACGGCAAGCTACGCGGATGTCAGCCACACTCATCACGAGGGCGAGAATGCGCCGGGCTGTGTCGCCTGCCACATGCCGGCGCGGGAGTTCATGGTGATCGACACGCGCCACGATCACAGCTTCCGCGTGCCCCGGCCTGACCTCACCGAGACGATCGGCGTCGACAACACTTGCAACGACTGCCACACCGACAAGTCGCCCGTTTGGGCCGCCGCGGCCATCGAGACATGGTTCGGGCCCGATCGCATCGGTCATCAGACCTTCGGTCCCGCCTTCCACGCGGCCTGGAGCGGCGGACCGGACGCGGAAGCCTTGCTGCAAGCGGTGGCCTCGGACCTGAAGACGCCGGCGATCGCGCGCGCCAGTGCTCTGCAAGAGTTGACGGCGTTCCCGTCAGCTGAGACCGCGGCTTTGGTACGCGACGGGCTGAGCGATCCCGATCCGCTCGTGCGGATTGCGGCCCTCGATCATCTGGAGGCAGCGACGCCGGCGCAGGCCTGGCCGCTCGTGCAACCGCTTCTCGACGATCCCGTCCGGGGCGTTCGCGTCAAGGCCGCGCTTCTGCTTGGCGGCATGCCGCGCCAGGATCTGTCACCGGCCGACCGCACGCGTCTCGCCAAGGCGGAGACGGAATTCCTCGCCACCCAACGCCTCAATGCGGACCGCCCGGAGGGTCGCACCGTGCTCGGGCGCTATTACGTGCGCAATGGCGACCTGGCCCAAGCGGAGGCGGAGTACCGGGCGGCACTGCGCCTCAGCCCGCATTTTGCACCCGCCGCGGTCAACCTCTCCGACCTTTACCGGCAGAGCGGCCGCGATGCAGAAGGTGTTGCCGTCTTGCGTGAGGCCCTGCGCCGGTCACCCGATGTCGGCGCGTTGCATCACGCCTTGGGCCTTGCCTTGGTGCGCCAGAAGAAGCCTGAGGAGGCGCTGGAGGCTCTTGGTCGCGGAGCAGAGCTCGATCCGGATAGCGCCCGCTACGCCTATGTCTATGCCATCGGGCTGGAGTCGCAAGGCCGCCGCGCGGAAGCCATCGACGTGCTCAAGACCAGCCTGGAGCGCCATCGAGGTGACCGCGACATTCTCTTGGCGTTGATCAATTACAGCCGTGCCGAGGGCGATATGGCCGGGGCGGTGCGTTTTGCCGAGCAGCTGCGGACGCTGGAGCCCGACAATCAGGATTTGAAGCAACTGATCGAGGCTCTGAGGAAACAGGCAACGGATACCGAGACCGCGGACTAGGCTCCCGCGGCCCGCGCGCCGAGGATGACCCAGACGCCAAACAAGACCACCAGAACCGCGCCGCCCGTTTCCAAGACGCGGCCAAGCGTGGCACGCGGCCCTTCGGTGCGTGTCAGGACCTTCAGCAACCGCTCGCGTGAGAGCGTGGCGAACACCGCGACGGCGGCGATGGTCACGACCATCCCAAGAGCCATGGCCGCGGTCACCGCAAGTCCGGCGGCAAGAAGGCCCCGCGCGAGCGCATAGCTCATGATGAACGTCGTTAGCGGACACGGCACGAGCCCGGTGACGAAGGCGAGCGTCCGGCCATCGCGTCCCTCCGCGGCCTGGTCTTCCGTGCGCCGGGCCATTGCCCGCCACAGCAAGAACGCGCCGATCAGCAAGATCAGAATGCCGCTCGCCAGTTCGAATTGCGGCGTACGGCCGCCGACGGCGAACGCCCTGCTGATCACGGCGAAGCCTGCCAGAACCAGCACGAGGGCAATGCCCACATGGGTCAGCGCGAGGATCGCGCCGTTTGCGATGCTGGAGAGCAAGCTCCCCTTCTGTCCGAGATGATAGGAGAACAGCACGGTCTTGCCGTGACCGGGCATCAACGCGTGGAGAATGCCGAAGAGAACGGCAGTCCCCATTGCGGCCAGAAGGGTCAGAGGTCCGCCGAGGGCTACGTCGCCAAGACCGCGCGCCATGCCCTCGTAGAGCCAGCGCTGGAGCGCGATGATCTCCTGCATAAGGGCGTGTTACAGGGGGCCGCGAACGCGGGCAAGCGGTCCTGCGCCGTCAGGTCTCACGGGTGTCAGGCGGTGACGGTCTGAGAGTCTAGCGGATGGCCCAAGCCGGAGCCGGCTGATCGACGCCCGGGGCAGGGATGGGAATGGCATTCCCGTAGTTGGAGATGTGGCCCTCGAGGCTGTTCGAGCTGCTATACGGCATGGCCAGCGAGCTGCCCTCGAACTGGGGCAGCGTATAGACCGGTTCCAGCCCATGATACTCGGCTGCGCTCTGCGGGATATCCGCGTCTTCCCCTTGAATCTCGAAGGCAAGTGCTCGGCCCGGCAACAAAGCCAGTCCGGCAGCGCCACACAGCACCAACACGAGGCCAAGAGTCTTCATCTGTTCCCTCTACGCCGCTTTTTATCGGTCCGGCTCATCTTAGTCTGATTTGCCCGGCGGCGCCAGTCGGCGATTTGCTTGTCCCCGACCCCCGTGGCGCGCCTGCAACAACGGACCACCCTCAAATCGCTTGCCAAACCGGCAAAATTGCGGCGCGCGCCGCCACCGGATAAAAGCCACGGGCCATGGGCTCCCGCATTCTCTTCGTCGATACCGAGGATCAGTATTTCCTCACCCACCGGCTTGGCGCCGCCAGGGCCGCCGCGGCGAGGGGCTATGCGGTCCATGTGGCCACGCGGCTCGGCGCGGGGCGGGCGGCAATCGAGGCGGAGGGCTTCGAGCCCCACGGGCTCTCTTCTGTCCGGGGCGGGCTGTCGCCCACCGCGAGCCTAGCGGCGCTCGGCGAATTGCGATCCGTGCTGCGCCGGGTCGAGCCGGACCTTATGCACAATATCGCGGTCCAGAACGTGGTCCTGGGGGCGTCTGCCGCCCTCGACCGTGACGTCACGGTCGTCAACAGCCTCACCGGCCTTGGAACGCTGTTCATTCCGGGCCGGACACCGGCGCTGGTGCGGAAGGGCGTCACGGCACTGTTGCGATGGCTGCTCAAGCGCAAGCATAGCCAGACCATCGTGCAGAACCCCGACGACCTCGCTTTCGTCGCGGGGCTGGGGGTCCCGGACGACCGCTGTCACCTCATTCCGGGCTGGGGCATCGACACGGCCCATTTCTCGGTGCTGCCGGAGCCGGAGCCGCCCGTCACTGCCGCTTATGTGGGGCGCATGATCGAGGACAAGGGAATCAATGTCCTGATCGAGGCGTTTGGCCGCTTGCGCGCGCAAGGTGTCCCGCTTCGGCTCATCCTTGCAGGCGACTGCGACCCCCACAATGTGGGCTCGCTGCAACCCGAGGAGTTGCGGCAACGGACCGAAGACCTCGGGATCGACTGGATCGGGCAGGCCGCCGACATTCGCGAGGTCTGGGCACAGGCGCATTTCGCCGTGCTGCCCTCGAGACGCGAGGGCATTCCCCGCAGCCTGCTGGAGGCGGCTGCCTGCGGGCGGGCGATGGTGGCCACGGACGCACCGGGCTGCCGGCAGATCGCCCGCCGGGGCGAGACCGCGTTGACCGTGCCGATCGACGATGCGGAGGCCTTGGCCCAGGCCCTGGGGCAGATGGCGACCGATGCCGAACGCCGTCGCGCTTACGCCGCCAATGCGCGCCGTCTCGTGGAGCAGGCTTTCTCCACCGATGTGATCTGCGGCCGGATCGTGGATCTCTATGACGAGGCCCTGGCGCAGGCCGAAGGTGCCAGAAGCTAGGAAGCGCGCATCATCTCCGTCAGTCCGTCCGCCGTCTCGACGCTAGGCGACCAGCCTATCGCTTTCAGCTTGCTCGTATCGACGACGAAGGAGCCCGTTAGGCGCTCCCACTCTTCTTCCTTCCCAATCATGCGCAGCATGCGCCGGATGGCGCCGGGAGGCACGTTGACGATACCTGCGGGGCGGCCGAGTGCGGTGCGCATGACCGTGACGATCTCGGCGATGCTGAGCGGATTATCGTCCGCGGCCAGGAAGGCTTGGCCTTCGGCCTCCTTTGATACGAGCACCGCCTCGATCGCCGAGATGAGGTTTTGCACGGCGATCAAGGAGCGCCGATTCTGCAGCGCCCCGAGGGGAAGTGGCATATGGGTGCGCGCCAGGGTCACGAGCGTCCCGATGCGCCCCTTAACGCCGGGCCCGTAGACGGCCGGAGGCCGCAACACCGACCAGCTCAGCTCGCTTGCGTGCAGGGCTTCTTCTGCGGCCCACTTCGACCGGCCGTAAGGGTCCTCCGGCGCCGGCGTCTCGTCGGCTCGAACGATGTCCTGTGCAACAGGCCCCCGAATGGCCGCCATCGACGACAACAGCACCAGGCGCTCGACCTTGCCGCTCGCGGCCTGCGCAAGCTCCTGAACGGCCCCGGCATTGATGCGCTGATAGTCCGCCTCGGTGAACTGGCCGGTATGGGCAATCCCGGCGAGGTGGACCACATGGGTCACGCCCTCCAGGAGCGGCCCCCAATCCCCCGGTTGCCGGAGATCGGCCATCGGCACCCGCTCGACCCACTCAGGCGCGTCCAGGGTCTCAGGGTTTCGTGCGGCGGCGCGGACCGCGAAGCCTTTTTTCGCGAGTGCCGCCACGAGTGGCTTGCCGATAAAGCCGGACGCGCCGGTGACCAAAACACGTCGTGTCATTCACCGCCTCCGTGCGAAGTCAAAAAGGAGAAGGCCCGTGCCGGCAAGGCCGAACAGAAGCGCCGTCACGTCGAACGTGTACGTGCGGGCCAAGGCGGCGCCGATCGCAAGGCTCGCCAACCAAACCCCGAGCCAGAAAATCCTGATGGTCACCTGCGGCACCGTGAGCCCATTGGCCACCGCACGCTGATAGAAATGGGCGCGGTGCGCTTCGAACACCGGCTCCCCGTCGCGTAGGCGGCGCGAGAAAGTGAGCACGCTGTCCG
>Ga0207422_1003470_pt1 | contig 15657 bp, 7 predicted proteins | sample MarCyaLeptolynsp_FD_187757 | JGI IMG/M metagenome (GOLD analysis project Ga0207422, IMG submission 187757) | Marine cyanobacterial communities from Panama - species 1 Leptolyngbya sp. (SPAdes) | ecosystem: Environmental > Aquatic > Marine > Unclassified | place: Panama: Panama City | collected...
GCGCCCCGAAACCACCCGAAAAACGCCGTCCTGACCTCTTCCGGCCCGCGCCAAGGGCGGTGCGAAAGCGCCGGTCAATCTGCGCAACTTTGCTGGTGACATTGACCTACATTTGAGTACTTTCTACTACGCACCGCTCGCCACCACGCTCGGAGCTACGCATGACTTCTCAGGACGCGCCTCGACTCTCCGCCTTTGCTCATCTGTCCGCGGGTCTCGCCACCGTCGCCACGATGGCGCTGCTGCTGACGTCCGGCTGCGATGCGGCTCAGCCCGGTCCCGATGGCGGTGAGGCGCCCGAGCCCGGCGAGTCCGCGCCGCGCCAGGGCACGCTCGAGGGCCTCGACGACCCCATCGCGGAGTTCCTGCGCGGCAAGGTCGACGACGAGCTCAAGATGCAGCTCGACGACTACCTCGGGATGGTCAAGGCGATCAGCGACGCCCAGGGCTGCGACGACTCGACCATCGACTCCTACGTGATCTCCGATGCGCTCGTCGCCGGAGAGTCGTTCCCGCGCATCGTCAACACCGTGTGCAGCGACGACCGCCGCCTGGCCGACGGGGTGTTCTTCGCGCTGTCGTTCCCCAACGAGGACCGCACCGACATCGATCCGCACATGGTCGAGATGTTCGCGTGGGACAAGGGCGAACGCCGCTACGTCTTCTACAAGACCGAGCCGACCGGCAACGGCGATGAGGTTCAGGTCACGGTCGAGCCCGAGGAGTGCGCCGACTGCCATACCACGCCCGAGGGCGTCGAGTCGGCCCACACGCCGATGATGCCGATCATGAACGAGCTCGCCGCTCCGTGGGAGCACTGGTTTGCGGCGCCGATCAGCGTCAACCACTCGGTGCCCGAGCACGTCAAGGACGCGCCCATCTACAAGGAGCTCGCGGGCGAGGATTCCCCGTTCCTCAAGTCGGCTGCGCGCCTGGAACAGACGATCCGCACCGCCTACGGGCAGCGCAACGCCACCGCCCGTCTGCGCACACGCAGGGCCAAGCCCGCCGACCCCGAGGTCGGCATGGCGCTGCTGCGACCGCTGCTGTGCGACGAGCAGGTCACCTACGTCACCGAAGACGGCTCGAGCGGACTGCTGTCGGCCGATGCCGCCGTCGACGGAGGCTTTCACTCGGTCTACTTCGCGATTCAGGGCGTCGGCTGGCCGTGGGAGTGGTGGAACGACCGCATCATGCGGCTGCCCACCGCCGGTCAGGGCCGCGCGACCGAGGACCCCATCAACATGATGGCCGTTCGCGGCGCCGCGATGGTCACGTACGAAAAGCAGCTGCTCGGCTCGCGTTCGCTCAAGCCGATGCAGGTGATGCAGCTCCGCGCGCTGGACTGGCACACGCCGGTGCTCTCGGAGTTCCGCTGCGATCTGTGGCACCACGCCAACGCGCGCATTGCCAACGGCGACGTCGAGCTGGACATCCCCGACGACGGCCGCACGCGTGACCTGTTCCCGCAGCTGATGGACCAGATCCTCACGATCCATCCGGCGGAGTTCGGCCTCGACGGCGACCTGCCCGAGTCGGTCAAGATCGACTCCGGGGACGACGAGACGATCGTCTCGTTCGGCAACGACGCCGACCTGGAGGAACTGATCCGCGGCCTCGAGGCGGGCAACCTGGATGCCGATGGCTGCAAGCAGGATGGCCGCGGTGTGTGCGTCGTGGACGTCAACGCGCTGGGCGACATGGTCGAGGTCTGGTTCAAGAACATCGAGAACGGCGGACGCGAGATGCTTCACAAGATGCGTGACCGTCGTGCCTGTCTCGCGGAGCGGCACTTCCCGAACAAGCCGTTCATTCCGAACGTGCCGTCCGAGGCCGAGTGCGACGCACTCATTGCCGACGAGGACCTGGGCTGAGCGCCAAGCCAGCCTGCTAGACTCCCGCCCCGATGAGACGATTCGTCGTTGGGGCAGCCGCGATCGGTCTACTTTCCTGCGCCGGTGGCGGGCGACAAGGCGACAAGGCGGACGGCAAGGCCCAAGCGTCCGCCGGGGCGGGCGCGGCTTCGGCCGACGACGGTAAGGGTGATGGGGCGGAGGGCGGCAGTCAGCCCGCCGACAGCCGACGCGCCGCGCTCGCGACGACCGCCGGCGCCATCGTGCTCGCGATCGGCGAGCTCGAGTCCAAGCGCGACGTGACGTGCTGGACGAGCTTTCGTCAGCTCGACAACTTCATCGCGACCAAGACCTACTCCGACTTCGCGACGATCACGAAGATCCTCGCCTCCAAAGCGCTCGTGCAGGCGGTGTGGGCGGCTGCGTCCAAGGCCAGCCCCGGGGACAAGGTCACCGCGGCGGACCTCGAGTCGGTGGTCGGCGATCTGGCGGTCGAGCTGCCCGAAGAGAGGAAGGCCGAGCTGTCCAAGTTCGCCGCCGACCACGACCTGCAGGGGTTTCGCGACTACCGGACCACTTCGGAGCACCTTCGCGTGGTGCTGTCGGTCGCGACCGATGAGCTCGAGCGCCCCGAGCCGGAGCTCGATGCCCTCGAGGCCGACGCCGTCGATGCGCTGGCGCTCATCGCCACGCGCCTTTCGCTGGCGCTGCTGAAGGAGTCGGGAGCGATCGCCACCGAGGCCCGCAGCCCCTACATCGAAGCCGAGCACGTCCAGAAGGCCTACGCCAAACTGCAGGAGGACCTGTCGATCCCGAAGTACACGCCGTCGGAGTACGAGGCGGATCCCGCCGGCGCACGGATGGCCCGGGCTGTGGTCACCAAGGGCCTCATCGACGCCAAGATCAAGGCGCTGCGCGACTACAACAAGTCGACCGACGACCTGCACGCCGAGCTCAATCGCCTCAGCAGGATCCCGCTGACCAAAGAGGCGTCGCTACGGCTCGAGGGGGACATGCGGTCGATGGCCCGGTTCTTGTCCAAGGGCTTCGAGCCGATGCGCGGCGACAACTACTTGGCCGACGGCAACTTCGCCAAGAAGAAGCCCGAGGGGCGCGACTACATCGACGCGCCCTACGTCGAAAACGCGATCATGCAGGTCTTCCCGCACGTGATGCTGCCCAACGGCGATCTCAAGCTGCGCTTCGTCCCGCGCCCCGGCAACATCTCGCCGCGCGAACTCAAGCCCCAAGACGTCACGCTGCTCGATCACCACATGAACGCGATGCGCGACACCGCGTACCACTGGGAGATCATGAAGCGCGTCTGGGACAAGGAGCCCTACGCGATGGAGGCGTTCGCGGCGGAGTACGTCTCCGAGATCATCTCGGTCGTCGCCACCTTCTACCTGCGGCGGGCCCAGACGATGGCGGAGCGGGCCGGGATGGAGCAGATCACGCCCGACCTGATCGCGCGGGCGCGCGACCCCGGCTACGTGATGGTGATGCCCGACACCGAGGCCAAGGTCGAGTGGGGCCCCGAGCAGATTGCGGCCAAGGAAAAGGCGCTCGCCGGCTATCCAGCGACGCTCTTTACCGACGCGTCCACAGCAGCAGGCCTGCCGACCACGTTGACCACCGGCGAAGAGGTCAAGAGCCCGGGCGACACCGGCTTCGACATCCAGGAGGTGATGGGCTCGGGCGTGGCGACGGGCGACATCGACGGCGATGGCAACGTCGACCTGTTCTTCACCGGGCCCGGGCTGCACAAGCTGTTTTTGGGCGACGGCAAGGGCAAGTTCAAGGACGTCACCGCGGCCTGGGGCGTCACCGGGTCAGGCACCGACGGTCGCGGCGCGCTGATGGTCGACTTCGACGGTGACGACGACCTGGATCTGTTCGTCGCGCACAGCGAGAGTCCCAGCCAGTTGATGGTCAACGAAGGCGGCAAGCTCGTCGACAAGGCGGCCGACCTCGGCCTGAAGACCGGCCACGGCGCACACGTCGGCACGTGGCTCGACTACGACGCCGACGGCGACCTCGATCTGTACCTGGGCTACTACGGCTCGGCGGAATGCAACGCGGGCAAGTGCGGGGGGCGAAACCTGCCCTCGCTCGACGGGCGCAACGGCACCAAAAACCAGCTGTACCGCAACGACGGCGACACGCTCGTCGAGGTCGGGGCGGACGCCGGTGTCGATGACGAAGGCTGGACGCTCGCGGTCAGCAGCTTCGACTACGACGGGGACGGCGACCTCGACCTGTACTTGGCCAACGATTTTGGCGCCAACCCGCTGCTGCAAAACGACGGCAAGGGGCACTTCGTCGACGTGGCCGCCGCGGTGGGCGCAGCCGATCGCGGCAGCGGCATGAACGTGTCGTTTTCGGACCTCGACGGCAGCGGGACCTTCGATCTGTTCGTCAGCAACATCGACATGTTCTCCAAGACGATCAAGATCGTCTTTCCCGAGGACGAGTCGGTGGTGCACCTGGACGACCGCGTCCTGCGGGCCTTCCAGTACCTGTCGGGCAACAAGCTCTACTCGGTGGTCGTCGACGAGGCGGAGCAGATTCGGTTCGAGTCGGTCGAATCCAAGTGGTTCGAGCCCGGCGACCGCGGCTGGGGATGGGCGGCCCCGTTCTTCGACTACGACGGCGACGGCGACGAGGACATGTACCTGGCCAACGGCTGGATTCCGGGATCGCCCGCCGCGAATCAGAACAACCAGATGTTCATTCGGGATGGCGAGACCTTCTATGTCGCGCCGCCCACGTCACCGGAGGCGTTCGCCGGCAACAGTCGTGGCGTCGCCCTGCTCGACGCCGATGGAGACGGGGATCTCGATCTCGCGGTCTCGGGCTATGAGGAGGTACCCCGCCTGCTGATCAACGAGCAGAAGGGTGGGGCGTTCGTCGGGATCCGACCCAAGGGCAAAGGGGCCAACACGCGCGGCGTCGGGGCGGTGGTCGAGCTGACCGCGAAGGGTTTGCCCGTCCAGCGCCGGGTGATCACCTGCGGCGTCGGTTATCTCGGACAGGACGACGGCGTCGCACGCTTCGGCGTCGGCGCGGCGAAGTCGGTCAGCGCGGTCGTCCACTGGCCCGACGGCACCACGACCAAGGCCGCCAAGCTCGACGTCGGGAAGGTCCACGAGGTCACGGCAAAGTGACCCTGCGGCGTAGCCAGAGTCGCGAAATCGACCGCGCGCGCCTTGCGCCCAGGCGGAGATCGACGGCGCCAGAGGCCCTCGAGAGGCGCGAGTTGCGGAGGGATCCCGGTGGGCCGGCCGGAGCGGGCTCACATCCTCATGCTTTTTGCCCAGGCAAATCGCCCAACTTCCCGGATAAACAGCGTTCTTATCGATGTCGTGCGCACAAGGTAGTCAGGTGTCACACAAGTGCAAACGACAATCGAGATTGATGAACCATGTAGGTACCTGTATCACTTCTACCGACGAGTCCCCACTCGTACGCGGAACCTCGGAGCACAACAACCATGAAGACCTCGACTTTGATTTTGGCGGCCGGCGCTCTCCTCGCTCTCCCGAGCTGTTCGGATGATGCAGGTCCGGCCGATGGTAACGACGGCGGCCCCGGCGGGAAGGCTGACGACGTCGACGACCTCGACCCCAGCGAGTTCGCGTGCGCGGACGCCTTCGCCGACGCTTCGCAGCGCTCGGACGCCGGCCAGGTCAGCGACCTGCAGCGACTCGACGGGCTCAACGACCCCTTTGCGCGCGCCGTGCTCAAGGCGACCGCCAACGGCTGCCCCACGGACATTCGCGCCATCGTCGAGAAGCTGACGGTCACCGACCCGGGCTGTGAGAACGGCTCGGCGCTCGTGTCCGAGAGCGGCCAGTTCAAGGACGAGGACGGCAACTTCCTCGTCAACGATCCCGGCTACCGCATCGTGTCGGCCCGCGGCTGCTCCGGCGACACGAGCCGCGAGCGCTGGAAGATGCAGTTCTCGAACTTCGGCGCGAACAAGAACAGCATGGGCAGCAACCCCGAGGTCATCGCGTTCGACGAAGAGCAGGGGATCTTCAACTTCTACGTCGCCAACAACCGCGGCTGGGAGTGGCACGGCACCTCGATCGACGCCGCCACCAACAACGGCAACCGCTGCGGCAACTGCCACAACGACGGCGGTCTCGTGCAAAAGGAGCTCGACTCCCCGTGGCTGCACTGGGAGCACTTCAGCGACATGGAGATCGCTGGCGCCGAGGAGTTCTACGAGCAGTTCGGCAAGATCACCGTCGACGTCGACGGCGAGGCGCAGGAAGTCAACCTGATGGGCAGCCACGGCCGGCTGGACGGGGCGACGGTCGAGCGTGACGTCGAAGACTCCACCAAGACCTACATCGCCGAGGGCTTCATCCCGCACCTGCTCGGCGAGAAGGGCGACACCGGCCTTCAGGTTCGCGAGCTGCTCGAGCCCGTGTTCTGCACCCAGGAGATCAACCTCCAGACGGGCGGCAGCACCAGCGGCGACGTGACGTTCCGGGCGGACTTCTTCCTGGCGCGCGAGTTCTCCGATAGCGACTTCAACGGCGGCGTGGGCGGCCTCAGCGGCGGCGCTTCGGTCCGCATCCCGGCCGAGCAGTACAACGCGGCCATCGAGCGCGCCGGACAGCGCGTCGAGGCCCTGGCCAGCGCCGGCATCACCGACACCTGGCGTCGCCTGACCTACCCCGAGCGCTCGTTCATCGACGGCATCATCAGCCAGCAGCTGCTCGAGCGTGGCGTCCTCAACGAGGACATCCTGTCCGACATCCTGATGATCGACTTCACCCGACCGCTCATCTCGGAGGTCCGCTGTGGCCTGCTCGAGGAAGCGGACCGCAACGGTGCGTTCGACGACATGAAGGAAGCCGGCGACGTCACGGCCGAGAACGTCCGCGACGGTCTCATCAAGGCGCTGACGGACTCCGAGGTCGAGGGCGCGGCGCGCCTGGTGGCGGCGCTCGGAAACGAGGACGACAACGCCGACCAGGAGCAGGCGCGCAACGACTACGTCGCGGCCTGCAACGCCCGGCTCGAGGCCGAGGGCGACGCGTTCGTCGACGAGCTGCTGCGGGTGGCGAGCAACGTTCGCCAGGACGCCATCGAGAAGCCGCCGATCGACTCGCGCGGGCCTCACCACATCATCGAGGACTCGCGCCTGATGGTGGCCACCGACGACAACCCGCACGACGGCACGCACTTCAACGAGCAGTGCTGCATCGGCGAGTGCGCCGCGGCCCCGGGCGACGACGACGACGACGATGAGCCCATGCCCGACCCCGACCCGATGGGTGACGGCGCTGGCAACTGCTGCGATGCGGCTCCCGAGGACGCCCAGCGCCCCGGCTGCGAAAACGAGACCATCGAGTCGTGCGTGTGCGGCGAGGACTCGTTCTGCTGCGAGACCAACTTCGACGACATCTGCGTCGGCATCGCCACCGAGACCTGCAACGCCGAGTGCTGAGTCGCGCCAGTCCATCCCCATAACGAACCAATCGGAGCACAACGATGAAGACCTATAAGAACCTTGCAGCGCTGCTGGTCGCGGGCCTGGCCCTCGTCACCGGCTGCGCCGAAGACACCGAAGGCACCAACGGCGGGAGCGGCAACGAGTGTGCGGGCGCCAAGTGCGACACTCCCGACGGTCCCGAGGACCAGGAGTGCCTCGACCGGCAGTCCGAGGTCCTCTCCTCGACCAACGCGGCGTTCACCGTGGACGCCATTCGCTGGAGCTGCGCGGACGTCGAAGGCGTCAACGCCAAGAACCGTGACGACCGCGGCCAGGAGTACTGCGAGTACTTCGCGCTGTTTCAGCCGCCCCCGGCGGAAGAAGGCGCCGAGGAGCGCCCCGAGGCCGTCGACCTCGGTCGACCCCTCGACCGCAACGGCAACGTCTCCAACCTCACCATCTGCGTGGACGAGGACGGCGACGGCGCGGACGACGACGGTCGCGGTAGCGACGAGTGCCGCGTCATGATCAACGAGGACCAGCTCATCTACCTCGAGGACCATCCCGACGAGGTGGTCGGCCAGTGCGTGTTCACCTCGTGGCACGCCGACATCGACGTGCCGGTCAAGAACTGCCTGACCGAGGACGGCGGCGAAGACTGCTCGCTCGACGCGAGCATCTACAACTTCCCGTTCACGATCGAGAACTTCCGCATGAAGATCTCGTTCAACTCCAACCGTGCGGCGGCCGACCTGGTCGAGCGCTGCTACCAGCCGGGCGTGCCGCAGGATCAGGCGCCGGAGAGCTGGGACAACGCCGAGGACCCGCTCAACGAGGCGTTCTTCCGCGGCTGCATGGAGGTCCAGGAGCACTTCGGGACCGGGTGGCGTCGCAGCGACCCGTCGGTGTGCGCCGTGGCCAACCGCCTGCGTGAGTGCGAGTGCACCGTGCCGGGCGTGACGACGGCCAAGCAGCTCGGCGACGCGGTCGTGCCGCTGCAGCCCAGCGCCGAAGAGGTCGCCCGCGGCGACGGCGAGATGACCCTCCGTGGCTTCCGCCTCGCCACCTGGGACGACAACGAAGGGCTTCCCGCCGGCTGCCGCTACGCGGAGACGGGCGAGGACACGCAGGCCATCGTGCTGTGCGACCTGACCGCCAACGACGTGTTCGCGACGCTCAACGACCCCAAGGAGGCGTGCCGCGCCACCTACGGCGCCAACGTGGTCGTGCACGTGCCCATCCCGGCCGCTGCGATCACCTGCAACCCGGACGGCAGCAAGCCCGAGCACGCCAACTGCGGCGAGAAGAGCTGGGTCATCGGCAACGAGGGCATCGCCCAGGAGCCCGACCCCGACGCCGAGGAGCCCAAGGAGCCGCCTCCGGTCGAGCCCGAGCCCGAAGCCGCCGGCAACTGCTGCGACGAGGGCACCGACGGCCGTACCGGCTGCGAGAACTCGGCCATCGAGTCCTGCGTGTGCGCGGCCGACAGCTTCTGCTGCAACACCGCCTGGGACGCCCAGTGCCGCGACGAGGTCACCTCGCTCAACTGCGGCGACTGCCCCAGCACGCGCGGCTGAGCGCAGACCCGACGATTCGGGCGCGGCCTGCGGGGGCCACGCCCGAATCGACCAATTTCAGACCTGACCTGTACTTTCCCTTCCATCCCCCCCTCGGAGCACGAGACCATGAACCCAATGTCGACGATGACGCAGCGCCGGTGGGCCGCGCTGGGTGCTTTGCCGTGGATGCTGGTCGGCCTGATCGGCTGCGGCGAGGCCACGGACGAGTCGGGGGGGCAGGGCGCCAACTGTATCGGCGCCAAGTGTGACATCGCCGAGGGCGAGACCGAGGGCGAGGTCGACGCCGACGACGATGACGATGACGGCGAGGGCTCGTCCGAGTACGACGAGTTCCCCGAGGACCTGGCCAAGACCTGCCAGGAGCGCCGAACCGAGGCGTTCACCGAGGGCCGTCCCGCGTTCGAGCGCGATCAGCTGCGCTGGTCGTGCGCCGACGTCGTGGGCACCCATCCCGACGACCGCGGCCAGGAGTACTGCGAGTACTTCGCGATGGTGCAGCGGCCGGGCGCGGAGCAGACCGACTTGCTCGGCGTCATTCACGAGCTCGAGCCCTCCACCGAGGAAGACGCGCAGGTCGTCGAGGTCACGCCGACGAGTCTCGAGCTGAGCGAAGACGACATCGCGTGGCTCGAGAGCGACCCCACCGCGGAGGCCGGACGCTGCGTGTTCACGTCCTGGAACGCGGACGTCGACTGCGAGGACTGCGACGAGGACCTCGAGGTGCTCGGCGTGCGCGTGTCCGACCCGGACGTGTTCCGGATGAAGTTCGACGCCAACACCTACGAAGCGGCCAAACTGCTCGTCGACGACTGCATGAACTACGTGGTCGGCGTGGGTGACCCGGACAACCCGGACGACCTGTTCCACGACGACTTCATGCGGGCGTGCGAGCTCAACTCGGTGATCAACGAGACCGAGTACCGCAAGTCCGACAACACCGTGTGTGCGGCGTCGATGCGGCTGGCCGAGTGCGGCTGCTACCTGACGCTGCGCCTGGATCTGCCGACGGGGCTGTCGCCCACCGGCAAGCTCGGCTTTTCGCTGGGCAACTGGGAAGCGCCCGATCAGCTCCCCGCCGGCTGCCGCTACGAGCCCGTGGCCTACGGGGCGCAGCAGATCGTGACCTGCTCGCTGACGGCGGCCGAGGTGCTCGACAACGCGATGGAGCTCAAGAGCTACTGCGCCGAGCGCTACGCGGACGACGTCGTGGTCCACGTGCCCGTGCCGGCCGCGGCCGTTCGCTGCGACCCCGACACGGACGCCGAGCCCTACGCCCACACCTGTGGCGACGAGGCCTGGAACGTCCAGCCGTGAAGGTTCGACGTCGGCCGCTGCCCCCGGCCCCCCGCGTGGGGGGACGGTCGCGGTCGCGCCGACGCCGGATGGGCCGGACGGGCCGGATGGGCCGGACGGGCTGGATGGGCGCGATGGCGATGGGCGCGTGCCTGGCCTGCGGTGAGTCCTCCGCGCCGCCCGAGGGACAGTGCGGCGGACGACCATGTGACGTGCCCGCCGACCGCGACGAGCTCTTGCAGCAGCTCGAGGGCTTCACCGACCCCATGGCGGTTGCGCTCGCGCAGCTTGCCGACGAGGACGCGCAGATCCAAGGCGGCTGGGAGGCCGTGCTCTCGGCACTGGGCGACGCGACCGGCTGCAGCGATGCGGAGGAGAGCGCGTTCGTGGTGCTGTCCAACCAGTCGCTGCGCCCCAAGGGCATCCTGACCCGTTGCGTCGACGACCCGGTGCGAGCCAGCGAGTTCTTCCTCATCCTCGAGCCCGACGAGGCCGACGACGATCTCGACGGCGAGGGGTTTCGCGTCGCGGCGTGGGACGAGGATGCGGCCGCGTACCGGCGCTACCAGATGGTGCCGACCGACGACGCGGACGACCGGCTGTCGGTCAGCGTCGAGCCGCAGTTTTGCGTGGGCTGCCACGGCGGCACGGCGTCCCGCGAGCAGTGGGCGCCGATCATGAACGAGATGACCGAGCCCTGGGCGCAGTGGAACGCCGAGCCCGGATTCGCCTCGTTTGCCTTCGACGAAGCATTCCCCGAGGGGACGCGGGGTCCCGTGTTCGAGCAAGTCGCGTCCGGCGACCGCCTGGACTCGGCGAGCAATCTCGAACCGATCATTCGCGCCGCACTGTCGCGGGTCAGCACCGCTCGCGTCGACGCGCGCGACGAGGCGGCCGACCTCGACGTCGCGCTCGATCTGCTGCGGCCGGTGTTCTGCGACGAGACCGTCAACTTCGTGTCCGAGATTCACGACAGCGGCGAGATCAACCTCGACGCGATCATCGACCCGGGGCTGCGCGACGCGTACGCCTCGCTCGGGTCGTGGCCGTGGTCGTGGGTGACCGACATCAACGCGCGCGTGGTGCCGGCCCAGGAGGGCGAGGCTGCACTGGCCCTGCTCGCCGTGCGTGGACACGCCGTCGTGGCCGCCGAAGCCTCGCTGCGCAGCCGGGGCGTGCTCACCCCCGAGCAGCTGTTGGCCGTGCGCGCCTTGGATTGGACCCACCCGTTCGCGTCATCGCTGCGGTGCGGGCTGTTCGAGGATGCCCAGGCACGCATCGACGCGGGGCAGACCGCAATCGATCCGGACGCGTTCACGGACAACCAAGCGCTGGTGGCCGCGCTCTACGACGAAACGATGCAGATCGACGGGACGCCGCTCGTGACGGAGGGACAGGACACAGTCCTCGCGGTCGCGAACGCGGACGGCCTCGACCGGTCCGCACTCGTCGACGACCCGGCCAGCTTCGAGCTCGACCTCTCCACGCTCGGCGAGCAGATCGCCGAGCATGTTTCATCGCTCGCAATGGGGCCGGGGCGGGCTGCATTGCTGGCGGAGCGCAACCGTCGGGGTTGCGTGGCCAAGGCGGCCTATCCGGTCACGCCGATCATCCCCGACTTTCCCGAATGCGCCTGACCTCTCGGCGCGCCCAGGAGCACCTCATGACCATGCATTTCAAGCCTGTGCACATCGGACTCGAACGGCTCACCGCGGTGGCGGCATTGGGCTCGGCGCTCGCGCTGGCGGGGTGCGGCGAGGAGTCCGAGGGCGGCGAGGGAGGGGGCGTGCCCGCGTGCGTGGGGGCCAAGTGTGACTCGGCCGAGCCGCTCGACGACAACGAGCCCGCCGGCGAGGGGGAGCAGACCAACTTCGACGGGCTGCGCGAGTTCGAAGACCCCGTCGCGGTTTGGCTCGCCGACCAGATCGACGACAACGGCGTCTTGCGCCGGGACTACCTCGACATGCTCACCGAGATCGCCGAGCTGCAGGGCTGCGGCCAGGAGACGATCGACAGCTACGTCATCTCCGACGAGCTCGTCGTGGACGGCGGCGGACCCTTTCCCCGCATCGTCAACACCGTGTGCAGCTCGGACCGCACCAAGGCGGACATGGCCTTCTTCGCGCTGTCGTTCCCGAATGCGGCCGGCGACGACGTCGACGACCGCCAGGTCGAGATGTTCTCGTGGGACTCCAAGGCCCGCGTCTACCGGTTCTACAAGCTCGATCCGGTGGAGGGGCAGTCCGACGCCACGCAGCTGACGATCGAGCCGGCCGAGTGCCGCGACTGCCACGGCACCGCGTCGAACATCGACGGCTCGTTCATGCACATGCTGCCGATCATGAACGAGCTCGCCGCGCCGTGGGAGCACTGGCACGCGGCACCGGTGTCGGTCAATCACGTCGTGCCCGACGCGGTGAAGGAGTCGCCCAACTACAAGCGCCTCGCCGGTGAAGACTCGCCGTTCCTCAAGTCGGCCGCGCGGCTCGAGACCACCATTCGCGGCGCGTTCGCGCAGCGGGTGGCCGTGGCCCGGCTGCGGACCCGTCGAGAAAAGCCGGCCAATCCCGACCAGGCGATGGCGCTGCTGCGTCCGCTGTTTTGCGACGAGCACCTGACGTACATGACCGAGGACGGAAGTAGCGGACTGCTGTCGTCGTCCGCAGTCGTCGACCACGGCTTTCACTCGGTCTACTTCGCCATCCAGGGCGTGGGGTGGCCGTGGGAGTGGTGGAACGATCGCATCATGCGGCTCAACCCACCCGGCGCGCCCGATGCCGTGAACATGATGCCCGTCCGGGGCGAGGCGATGGTCGCGTACGAAAAGCAGCTGATGGCCTCGCGTGGCCTCAAGCCGCACCGCGTCATGCAGATCAGGTCGCTGGACTGGCAAAACCCGACGCTGTCGCAGTTTCGCTGCGAGCTGTGGCACGCGGCGGCGGAGCGGGTGAAAGCCAACCCGCCCGAGGTCGAGGACAACACCCGCAACTCGCATCTGTTCGACGGGCTGGTGGACGAGATCCTCACCATCGTGCCCGAGGACCACGGCCTGAGCGGCGACCTGCCCGAGCGCATCGCCATCCGCGCCGGTGATGACATGATCGTCTCGCTCAAGTCGGCGGATGCCTCGCTGCAAGAGCTCGCGCAGACGCTGGCCGATGGAACGGTCGATGCTGCGGAGTGCGACAGCGACGGCGGCGGTGTCTGCGAGGTCGACATCGAGGGACTCGGCGATCTCGTGGAGGCGCACTTCAAGGCGCTCGAGCTCGGCGGACGCGACGCGCTCAACGCCGAACGTGATCGGCGGGGCTGCATGGCCAAGCTGTTCTATCCAAACCAGCCGTTCATCCCGGACCTGCCCGACGAGGACGGCTGCAAGGAGATGCTCGGGCTGACCGACGTCGAGCCCGAACCCGAGCCCGACCCCGACCCCGAGACGAGCGAGGGTGGCGATCCGCCCGAGGACGTCGCGGGCAACTGCTGCGAGGCGCGAGGTGACGTCGGCTGCGAGAACGAGACCGTGCAGAAATGCGTCTGCGACCGGGACTCGTTCTGCTGCGAGAGCGAGTGGGACGACATCTGCGTGAACGAGGTCAGCTCGTTCGGCTGCACGCCCGGCTGCGAGTAAGGCGGGGAGTGAAGCGGGGAGAGGGACCCGCGCCCGCGCACATACCGCCGACTTTGGACATTGCGTGAGTTGACGCACGTAATGGCATGGGCAATTTGCCCTTTGATCCAGAGTTCGGGGCGAACCAGAGGCCCCTCCGGAGCAAGTATGTGTAGGTGGGACGGGTCCATACTATGGTGCGGTGCGGGACGAAGCGCGGAGCGCGATTTGGCGCATGGGTGACGGGGCTGCTGCTCGGGGCGATGGCCCTGGGAGGCTGCTCCAAGGGTGAGGGCATTGGCCAAGGGCCAGGCTTCGGTGGGCCGTTCGGCGGTACCGATGCCGGCATGGACGAGGACGACGAGGACGACGACGACGACAACCCCGAGGGCGGGGCGTGTCTGAAGAACAACTGCACCGAAGATCTCGAGTGCGCGGGTTGCGACGAAGGCGCGAACCTCTGCGACACCGATCAGGGCCGATGCGTGCAGTGCGATCCCGAGACCGGCAACGGCTGCGACGACGACGAGACCTGTACCGAATTCGGCAACTGCGTGCCGCAGGGTCAGGACTGCCCGACCGCCGACGGCCTGCCCAACATCTCGTGCAACGAGGACGCCGATTGCGCCGCGTGCGAGCCCGACCACCAGGTCTGCGACACGTCGACCAATACCTGCGTGGCGTGCACCACCGACAACCCTGGCTCGTGTCAGTCCGTCGAGCACTGCTCCGAGGACGGCGAGTGCGTGGCCAACTGCCCCGAGAGCTGCGACTCCGATGCGGACTGCGGTCAGTGCGGCGGTGATGGGCACGAGGCCCACGCCTGCAACGCCCACCAGTGCACGCAGTGCTCCGACAGCGTGCCGTGCCCCGGTGGCGAGGTCTGCAACGAGCACGGCGTGTGCGTCGACTTCTGCGGAATCCCGGGTCAGGTCGCCGGCACGTGTGACGACGACGCCGACTGTGCGGGCTGCCCCGGCGACACCACCAACTGCGTCTCGCCGATCAACGGCGGACACGGCACGTGTGGTGCACAGGCCAGCGGCTGCTCCGACCTCGGCGAGGGCGTGGCGGTGCTTCCCGATCCGTTCGACCAGGTGACCAACCTGTGCAGCGACAACGGCGACTGCAACGGCATTGGCGTGCAGTTCAACGTGGGCAAGCTGCTGCGCGACATTACCGGGCTGGACGCCATCGACGACGCCAACATCAACTACCCGATGAACGAGTGCGCGGCGGCGACCGTCTCCGTGGGCAGCTCGTCGATCAGCTGTGGCATCTGCGTCCCCTGCAAGGAGGACAACGACTGCGAGGACATCGACGTCGACGAGGTGGCCGGCGATGCCTTTGGGCCGCTGGGCGCGGTCGCCTCGGCCATCCTCCTCGACGAGCTGTTCGGCGCCGAGGAGCACACGATCCACATGTTCTGCCAGCCCGTGGCGAACGACTACGGCGCATGCCTGCCGTGCCCGTCGTTGCTGTCGGACTGTGCAGGCCCTGGCCCCGGGAGCGTCAACGGCGACTGCGACCACGACACCTGCACCGAGGGCGGACCGCTCGGTTCCAACTGCGGCACCTGTGCGGCGGCCGTCTGCGAGCATGACAGCTACTGCTGCACGACCGACTGGGACCACATCTGCGTGGGCCATGTCGAGGACCAATGCGCCGGCAGCTGCGACGGTAGCAACGGCGGCTCGTGCTCACACAGCGCGTGCTCCACCGGTTCGGCGTTGTCGGCCGCGTGCAGCACCTGCGTCGACAACGTCTGCGACGACGACGCTTACTGCTGCCAGACCAGCTGGGACAACATCTGCGTCGGGCTCGCGGAGGACGAGGCGGCCTGCGACTGCGACGGCGGCGGTGGGGGATCGGCTT
>Ga0207422_1003477_pt1 | contig 15609 bp, 28 predicted proteins | sample MarCyaLeptolynsp_FD_187757 | JGI IMG/M metagenome (GOLD analysis project Ga0207422, IMG submission 187757) | Marine cyanobacterial communities from Panama - species 1 Leptolyngbya sp. (SPAdes) | ecosystem: Environmental > Aquatic > Marine > Unclassified | place: Panama: Panama City | collected...
ACTTAGTAGACGACGAGGAGCTTCTGGAGCTGGTAGAGCTGGAAGTTCGTGAGCTGCTATCCAGCTACGAGTTTGACGGGGACGATATTCCTGTGATCCAGGGTTCTGCCCTTGGTGCCCTTAACGGGGAAGCGCAGTGGGAGGAGAAAGTAGTGGAGCTTATCCAGGCGGTGGATGAGACGATTCCTACTCCAGAGCGTGACGTAGACAAGCCGTTCCTGATGCCGGTGGAGGATGTATTCTCTATTACAGGTCGTGGAACTGTGGCAACGGGTCGTATCGAGCGTGGTGTGATCAAGATCAACGAAGAAGTGGAGATCGTGGGGATCATCGAAGAGCCGATGAAGAGTGTAGTGACCGGGATTGAGATGTTCCGTCGCCTGTTAGATCAGGGTGAGGCTGGTGACAACGCGGGTATCCTACTTCGTGGGATCAACAAGGATGACATCCAGCGCGGGATGGTGCTGTGCAAGCCGGGCTCGATCACCCCACACAAGAAGTTTGAGTGCGAGGTGTACGTGTTGAGCAAAGACGAAGGCGGGCGACACACCCCGTTCTTCAAGGGCTACCGTCCGCAGTTCTACTTCCGTACGACCGATGTGACGGGAGCGTGTGAGCTGCCGAGTGGTGTGGAGATGGTGATGCCGGGCGACAACGTGAAGTTGGATGTGGAGTTGATCCAGCCGGTAGCGATGGAAGAAGGGCTACGCTTTGCGATCCGCGAGGGTGGACGTACCGTAGGCGCCGGTGTGGTAACTAAAATCTTAGACTAAGGAGTTCTGATCCGTGGCAACACAACAAAAAATCAGAATCAAGCTGAAATCATACGATCATAATTTGATCGACAAATCAGCAGAGAAAATCATTCAGACTGTAAAGTCTACTGGGGCTGTGGTTTCGGGACCGATTCCACTTCCTACCAGAAAAAGCATCATTACTGTTAACAAATCAGTGTTCGTTGATAAAAAGTCACGCGAGCAGTTCGAATATCGTGCGCACAAGCGCCTTATCGATATTCTCTCTACTGGTTCTCAAACTGTGGATGCACTAATGAAGCTGGAATTGCCTTCTGGCGTCGACGTAGAAATTAAAGTTTAACGAATTAGATCAAGAACACAATGCGTGGATTGGTTGGTAAAAAAATTGGGATGACAAGCGTCTTTGACGAAATCGGCCGCAGTATACCTGTTACCGTTGTTGAAGTACCAGCCGCTGTTATTACCCAAATCAAAACGGAAGAGAATGACGGTTATAATGCTGTGCAGCTTTCCAGTTTTGATAAAAAGGAAAAAAATGTATCAAAAGCGGTGAAAGGCCACTTGCAAAAAGCAGGTTCTGAAGCTAAAGCTGTTGTATCTGAGTTCAGAGACTTCATTCCTGAGGGATTAGGCCTGGGTGATGAAGTGAAAATTGAGGATGTTTTTGAAATTGGTGACATCGTTGATGTTGCAGGAACTTCAAAAGGTCGTGGATTCTCTGGTGTTATCAAGCGTCATAATTTTAGTGGTGTTGGTGACGAAACACATGGTCAGCATAACAGGTTGCGTGCTCCCGGTTCTATTGGGGGAGCCTCTGATCCTTCGCGAGTATTTAAAGGAATGCGCATGGCCGGTCAATATGGTAATACACGTGTTAAGGTGAAAAACCTAAGTGTGGCTAAAATCCTGCCTGAATCAAGCTTGATTTTACTAACAGGAAGCGTTCCCGGACCTAAAGGTGGATACGTAGAAATCCTCAACAAAAGCAATGAGGGATAATTGAAATGAAATTAGATATCTACAATATCGACGGTTCTAAGAGTGGTAATGCTGCTGAATTAAGCGATGACATTTTTGCTATTGAACCTAATGAAGTTGCATTGTACGAAGATGTTCGCCGGCATCTGGCAAATAGACGTCAGGGTACTGCGAAAACTAAAGAGCGTTCTGAAATAACAGGAAGTACCAAGAAGCTATACCGTCAAAAAGGAACGGGTAATGCCCGACGTGGTAGCATCAAGTCTCCGTTATTGCGAAAAGGAGGAACTGTTTTTGGGCCTCAGCCAAGAAACTATGGTTTTAAATTGAATAAAAAAGTGGTTCAATTAGCTCGTAAATCAGCACTCTCAGTAAAGGCTGGTGAAGAAGCGATCAAAGTTGTTACCGATTTCACTTTTGAAGCTCCGAAAACCAAGCAGGTTGTTTCGATTTTAGATGCACTTGAATTATCAGGCAAAAAGGTGCTAATCCTTACATCTGGTACTGATCAGCATGTAGTTAAATCTGCAAACAATATTCCAGGGATTAGTGTTTTAGAAGCAAACAAGCCTAATACCTACCAGATTCTTCATGCTGATGTGCTTTTGATCCAACAAAGTGCTATTGAAGTGTTAGAGAACTCTGTTTCTCCAAAAAATGAGGAGGTGGAAGCATGAGCGTACTCATCCGACCTGTAATTACAGAAAAATTAAGCCGTCTTCAGGAGCAAGAAGGAAAGTTCACTTTTGAAGTAAACAAGAAAGCAACAAAGCCGGAGATTAAAGAAGCTATAGAAGCTCATTATCCTGGAGTAAAGGTTGCAAAAGTGAACACGTTGATCATGCCTTCTAAACCTAAAGGTAGATATACGCGAAGCGGTTTCCAGGCGGGAAGAACAAGCACCTGGAAGAAAGCAATTATAACCCTGAAAGAAGGCGAAATAGATTTCTTCAGCGAAATTTAGGATAGATAAATGGCTACAAGGAAATTAAAACCAACTACTCCGGGTACCCGACATCGAATCGCACCAGTATTCGATGACGTTACTACGAATACCCCGGAAAAGTCACTTACTGTAGGTATTCATAAGTCTGGTGGTAGAAACCACCATGGTCGCAAAACTTCACGTCATCGTGGAGGGGGACATAAGCGTCGTTATAGAATCATCGATTTTAAGCGTGATAAATTCGACATACCGGCGACTGTAAAAACGATTGAATACGATCCGAACAGAACCGCTCGTATAGCATTAGTTGCATATGCTGACGGTGAAAAGAGATACATTCTTGCTCCTAACGGATTAAAAGTTGGAGACACGGTTATCTCCGGAGAAAAAGTAACTCCTGATATGGGGAATGCACTTCAGATGAGAAACATGCCTCCGGGTACGTTCATCCACGCGATTGAATTGCAGCCCGGAAAAGGCGCCATCCTATGCAGAAGTGCAGGGACCGGAGCTCAGTTATTGGGTAAGCAGGAAAAGTATGTGAGTGTAAAATTACCATCTGGTGAGGTTCGCTTGATACTTGGTACTTGTATGGCAACCGTTGGCTCTACAAGTAATCCTGATCACATGAATACTACGATTGGTAAAGCTGGTCGTAGCAGATGGTTGGGTCGTCGCCCGCAAACTCGTGGTGTTGCGATGAACCCGGTAGATCACCCGATGGGTGGTGGTGAAGGAAAAGCTTCTGGTGGTCACCCACGTTCTCCTTGGGGCCAAATGGCAAAGGGTAAAAAGACCCGCAATAGAAAGAAGCTGTCGAATAAGTACATCATCAGAAGAAGAAACGCTAAGAAATAAGTATTAAAGTATGCCACGCTCATTAAAAAAAGGGCCATTTGTACATTACAAGCTTCAGCGCAAGATTAACGCTGCTCAGGAAAGCGGTAGCAAAAAAGTGATCAAGACATGGTCCAGAAGCTCTTTGATTACACCGGATTTCATCGGTTTAACCATTGCTGTACATAACGGAAAACAATTTATTCCTGTTTTTGTTACCGAAAACATGGTAGGGCACAAGCTTGGTGAGTTTTCACCAACCCGAACTTTCCGTGGCCACCCAATGAAAAAAGGAAAATAAGGTAGAGTAAAGAATGGATACTCCAGTATTTGAGGCTCGCGCCGTACAACGACATTTAAGAAGAGCTCCGCGCAAAGTGAGATTGGTTGCTGATGCGGTACGTGGCTCTATGGTAAACAAAGCGTTAAAGCGCCTTGAGTTCACCAACAAAGGATCTGCTAGCGATGTAGCAAAAGTGATCAAATCTGCAGCTGCAAACTTGCGCGACAAGTTTCAGGATGAGCGTTTTGATGATGAAGATCTGATCATTAAGAGAATCTTTGTGGATGAGGGTGTTACTCTTAAAAGAATTCAGCCGGCTCCACAAGGTCGTGCTCACAGAATCAACAAGCGTTCTTGCCATATCACTGTGGTGGTTGCAAAACGTGAAGAAGAACTAGTAAACGAATAAGCGAGGCATACCTTGGGACAAAAGACAAATCCAGTAGGTTTTAGATTAGGAATTATTCGCGGTTGGGATTCCAACTGGTATTCTGAAGATAACCAGCCGGCACTCGTACTTGAAGACACTAAGCTGCGTGAGTATCTACAAACACGTCTTAGAAATGGTGGTTTATCAGGTGTAATTATCGAGCGTACACCAAAAAGGATTCTTCTCACGCTAAGAACCAGCCGACCAGGTGTTATCATTGGTAAAGGTGGTGAGCAAATCGAACTTCTTCGTGAAGAATTGAAGAAAATCACCAACAAAGAAGTACAGATCAATGTAAATGAAATCAAGCGTCCTGAATTGGATTCAAGTTTGGTTGCTCAAAACATTGCTCAACAGCTTCAGGCGAGAGTTTCTTTCCGTCGCGCAATGAAAACAGCTATTGCATCAGCAATGAGAATGGGTGCGAAAGGAATTAAAGTAAAATGTTCTGGTCGACTCGGAGGAGCTGAAATGGCCCGTACCGAGCAATACAAAGAAGGACAGATTCCATTACATACATTACGTGCTGATATCGATTATGCAACGGCTACATCAAACACTATTTATGGTGCAATTGGTGTAAGTGTATGGATTTTTAAAGGCGAGATTATTGGCGATGTGGATTTGACTCCGGGTGCAAAAGCATCTCAAGAGGCTGAATCATCGCGCGGAAGAAGAAATGACAAGAAGGATCGCAGACCGCGTCGCAGAAACAATAACAGAAATCGCAACCGGGCTAATAACCAAAACAGCTAAGCAGGTAGTTTACCATGTTAGAACCAAAACGAATTAAAAGACGTCGAGTTCATCGCGATAAACTAAAAGGGAATGCCCAGAGAGGTCATCAGCTTAATTTTGGTGATTTCGGTTTAAAAGCGTTGGAACCAAAGTTCATTACTTCTCGACAGATTGAAGCTTGCCGTATTGCAATTTCACGAGCACTTCAAAGGGAAGGTCAAACGTTCATCAGAATTTTTCCTGACCGACCAATGACCAGTAAGCCTGCTGAAACCCGTATGGGTAAAGGTAAAGGCGCTTTGGATCACTGGGTAGCAGTTGTTAAGCCAGGTCGAATTTTATTCGAGATTGCAGGTGTACCTGAAGACCGTGCAAAAGAAGCGATGAAACGTGCATCTCATAAACTTCCAATCAAAACTAAGTTCGTGGTTCGCCGCGACCTAAACGGATAAGGTTGAAGAAATGAAATCACACGAATTAAGAGAATTAAGTACTACAGAGCTTGAAGCTCGGCTTAAGGATGAGCAAACTGCTCTTCAAAATTTGAGATTTACTAAATCTGTAACTGGTCAGCTTGAAAATCCTGCCAGGATCAAATCTCACCGTAGAGAAGTAGCTCGATTGAAAACGATCCTAAACGAGAAACAAAGCACTGAGCAAGAAGCATAAACTTATGGCTGACAATACACAACAAGTAGAAAGAGCACGCCGCCGCGAAAGAGTTGGACGCGTTGTGAGTAATAAAATGGAGAAAAGCATCTCTGTGGCTGTAGACCGTCAGGTGAAGCATCCTATTTATGGGAAGTTCATCACAAAGACTACGAAGCTTATGGCTCATGATGAAAACAATGACGCAAACGAAGGTGATATCGTGCGTATCATGTCAACCCGACCATTATCCAAGAGAAAGTCCTGGAGATTGGTTGAAATCGTAGAACGAGCTAAATAACAGGTTTAGGAACATACGATGGTACAAACACAGACAGTATTAAACACAGCAGATAACAGCGGAGCTAAGAAAATCATGTGTATTAAGGTGTTGGGAGATTCCCGCCGCCGTTATGCACGAGTTGGTGATATTATTTCAGCTTCTGTAAAAGCAGCAATCCCTGGAGGTAACGTGAAGAAAGGGGACGTTGTAAAGGCTGTTATTGTTCGAACAAAAAAAGAATACCGCAGAAGAGATGGTAGTTACATCCGATTTGATGAAAATGCTGCGGTAGTAATCAATAAAGACAGAGAACCAGTGGGTACACGTATTTTCGGACCTGTTGCTCGTGAGCTTCGTGAAAAAAGCTACATGAAGATCGTATCTCTGGCGCCAGAAGTACTTTAAAAGGAATTGAGTTATGCCACGCAGGTTCAATACACAAAATAAATTACATGTAAAGAAAGGCGATACCGTTGCTCTTACAAAAGCTATTACCAGCTCTAAAGGACAGCCATCGCGTGAAAAAGGATACCAATCCCGTGTGTTAATGGTATTCCCAAAACAAGAACGAGTATTAGTTGAAGGAGTAAATATCCGTACTCATCATGAGAAGCCATCTCAGGAAAACCAGCAGGGTGGCCGGATTCATAAAGAAGCTCCCATTCACATCTCGAATGTGATGGTTGTGGATCCATCAACCAACGAACCAACCAGAATTGGCCGCAAGAAAATTGAGGAAAACGGTAAAACCCGATGGGTACGTGTTTCTAAGGCCAGTGGCGAAATTATTGACAAGTAAGGTGTGAATTAACATGGCAGAAGCAAGACTACACACTATTTATAACAAAGAAATTGCTCCAAAGCTGAAAGAAGAATTCAGCTTCGGCAATGTGATGGAAATTCCAAAGCTGGAAAAAGTAATCATCAACGTTGGAGTTGGTGAGGCTATCCAGGACAAGAAGTCGTTAGATACCGTGGTTGCAAATGTTGCTTTAATCACGGGTCAACAACCAGTAACTACCAAGGCAAAGAAGTCTATCTCTAATTTCAAACTTAGAGAAGGTATGCCTATCGGTTGCAAGGTGACTTTGAGAGGAAGAATTATGTATGAATTTGTTGATCGTCTGATCAACTTGGCGTTACCAAGAACCCGTGACTTCCAGGGAATTCCTGATAAGAGTTTCGATGGTCGTGGTAACTATACAATGGGAGTTAAAGAACACACAATTTTCCCAGAAATTGATACTGATAAAGTTACGAAGATGCACGGTATGGACATCACATTCGTAACAAGTGCAAAAACCGACGAAGAAGCTTTAGCACTGCTTAAGCACTTCGGAATGCCATTCAAAAGAAGAAACTAAGAGTAATTATCATGGCTAAAAAATCCTGGATAGCACGTAACGAGAAAAGAAAAAGAACAGTTGAACGATACGCTGAGAAACGAGCTGCTTTGAAAGAAGCAGGAGATTACGAAGCTCTTCAAAAACTACCTAGAAATGCGAGCCCGACTCGCGTAAGGAACAGATGTAGTTTAACTGGCCGAGGCCGTGGTTACATTGGTAAGTATGGAGTATCCCGTATCAAGTTTCGTGAATTAGCTTTGGATGGTAAAATCCCAGGCGTAAGAAAAGCAAGCTGGTAAACCTATGAATGATCCTATAGCAGATTTTTTAACACGTATTAGAAATGCCCAAACAGCGGGGCATAGAAAAGTAGATGTGCCGGCTTCCAAGTTGAAGCGAGCGATGGCTAAAATCCTTGTTGATAAGGGATACATCTCGAAGTACATCGACATTAGTGATGGTAAGCAGGGCGTAATCAGAATGTTTCTGAAGTATGATTCTTATGGCTTACCTGTAATCAGAAATATCAACAGAGTTTCGAAGCCAGGATTGAGAGCTCACGCAGGATCTAGAAATGTTCCTCGTTCTCAGAATGGACTTGGAATCGTAATTCTTTCTACCTCTAAAGGTGTAATGACAGATAAGGAAGCTCGCAAGCTTAATGTTGGCGGCGAAATTCTTTGCTCCGTTTACTAAATAAAGAGTATTAATTATGTCTCGAATTGGAAAATTACCAGTCCCATTAGCAGATAAAGTTGAATTCAGCATCGATGCTGACAACGTTGTCACTGTGAAAGGAGAAAAGGGTACCAGCAGTCTTCAGATTCATCCGAATATTTCTGTTGAAAAAACTGAGAATGAAATTTTAGTAACCAGAAACTCTGAAGCCAAGCAAGATCGGGCACTTCATGGATTGTACCGGTCATTAATCAACAACATGGTAGTTGGTGTATCTCAGGGATATACTAAAAAGCTAGAGATTATTGGTGTTGGTTTTCGCGCGGCAATTAATGGTGACGTGCTGGAGCTTAACTTAGGGTACTCTCACCCTATCTTTTTCGTAGCTCCTCAGGGCATTAAAATTGAAGTGGATACCAAATCCAAAAAGAATCCAATTGTGATTATAACCGGTCACGACAAAGAGTTGGTAGGTCAGGTTTCTGCGAAAATCCGATCCTTCAGAAAACCTGAACCATATAAAGGAAAAGGTATTCGATACGAAGGTGAGCAAATCAGACGTAAAGCAGGTAAATCTGCAGCTAAATAAGGTTTTGAACGATGGATAAGAATCAAGTTAAAACAGAACGTAGAAATAAGATTAGACGCCGAATCCGGGCAACTATTTCCGGAACTGCTGTGCGTCCGAGACTTGCTATCTACAAGAGTAATAAGTTCACTTACCTTCAGTTGATTGATGATGCTGCGGGTGTGACACTAGCTTCTGTTAAAGGCAAAACAGGTGTTGATGCGGCTAAGGAAGCAGGCACTGAACTTGCAAAGTCTGCAGGGGATAAAGGAATCACTGAGGCAGTATTCGACCGAAGTGGTTATAACTATCATGGAATTGTTAAAGCAGCTGCAGAAGGAGCCCGGGAAGGCGGGTTGCAGTTTTAAAATTAGTTGGAAAGCAAATGCCTAAAGTAAGAAGAAAACAATCTATACCTGCAGCAAACCTCAATCTTGAGGAAAAACTGGTTCATGTTAACCGTGTTGCAAAAGTAGTAAAAGGTGGTCGCCGATTCAGCTTTAACGCCATTGTAGTGGTTGGTGATGGAAATGGTGTTGTTGGCCATGGTCTTGGAAAAGCAAATGAGGTTTCTGATGCTATCCAAAAGGGATTTGACAATGCCAAAAAGAACCTGATCAGAATTCCGTTAACACCAAGTAAAAGTATTTACCATCCTGTAGTTGGTAAAGCTGGTGCAGGAAAAGTATTACTCCGACCTGCATCAGAAGGTACGGGTGTAATTGCAGGTGGAGCAGTTAAAAACTTGTTGGACGTTGCCGGGGTGCACAACATCCTATCTAAGTCTCAGGGTTCATCAAACCCGCATAACATGGTGAAAGCTGCTTTCCAGGCACTGAAGGACCTGACTGATCCCATGGAAGTTGCTCAGCGTAGAGGAATTCCATTAAACAAAGTATTTGAAGGATAATCTTACAAGGAAGTAAGTGATGAAATTAAGCAACTTAAAAGCTCCTACTCCAAATAAGAAAAACAGAAAACGTGTTGGACGTGGTGAAGGTTCTGGACATGGGCAGGAGTCTGGTCGCGGAATGAACGGCGCCAAATCAAGATCGGGTTATTCTCGTCGTCCTTGGTTCGAGGGTGGTCAGATGCCACTTCAGCGACGTGTTCCAAAATTTGGATTCAAGAATCCTAATCGCGTTGAGTTCCGTCCAATCAATCTGGATAGAATCGCAGATTACATTGAGGCTGGTAAGCTCGATTCTACGATTACCATTGCAAACCTGATTGAAGCTGGTTTAGCTAAAAAGAATGATTTGGTGAAAGTATTGGGGGCAGGAGAATTCAACACTAAAATTGAGCTTGAGGCACACGCTGCCAGTAAATCAGCAGCTGAGAAGATCGAGAAAGCAGGCGGCACACTAACAATCATCAAATAAACTAACGGATCTCGCAGCACATGAGTCTGATCGAAAACTTCCGTAACATTTTCAAAATCGAGGACCTTAAAAACAGGATTCTGTATACAATCGGAATCTTGATGGTTTATCGTCTTGGTAGTTACATCACTCTACCCGGAGTTGATGCAAATGCATTATTAAGCTTAACACCAGGTTCAGCAAACAGTCTTCTTGGATTGTTTGATATGTTCGTGGGTGGTGCTTTTTCCCGTGCAGGAGTTTTTGCATTGGGAATTATGCCTTACATCACGGCATCTATCATCATTCAATTGATGGGAGCAGTGGTTCCTTATTTCCAGAAACTTCAGCGTGAAGGAGAAGAGGGAAGACGAAAGATCACTCGATTAACCCGATACGGAACCGTAGGTATTACCGCTCTGCAATCTGTTGCATTTTCCATTAACCTGATTGCAACTGCACCGCAGGCAATTGTCGTAAACCAGTTTGCATTTACAATTACTTCTGTGATTGTGTTAACAGCAGGTACAGCCTTTGTTATGTGGCTTGGAGAACGAATCACAGACAGGGGTATAGGTAACGGTATTTCGTTAATTATCATGATCGGTATTATAGCCGTTCTTCCTGCGAACCTGATTAACGAAGTGACTACTAAAAGTAATGCAATTATTGTATTGATTGAATTAGCGGTCTTAGTGTTGATTATTGCTGCAGTAGTATTGCTTACTCAAGGTACCAGAAAAATTCCTGTGCAGTATGCAAAGCGAGTAGTCGGGAGAAAAGTTTACGGTGGCACAACTCAATACTTGCCACTTCGTGTTAATGCTGCGGGTGTGATGCCGATTATCTTTGCACAGTCAATCATGTTTATTCCAAGCACCATCGGATCTTTCTTTCCTGAGAACGAAACGGTCCAAATGTTAACGGCTTGGTCGGTGGATTACTCTGGATTCCTTTATTCAGTGGTATTCTTCTTTATCTGTGTGTTTTTCACATTTTTCTATACAGCTATCGCCATCAACCCAAAGGAAATGGCAGATACTATGAAAAGACAAGGTGGCTTTATTCCAGGTGTTCGCCCCGGAAAAGCTACCGTTGAGTTCATTGACAATATTTTGACAAAAATCACCCTTCCGGGATCTATCTTCTTATCATTTGTTGCGATTCTTCCAGCAATTGTAATCAATTTTGGTGTTACTCCGGGTTTCGCTCTTTTTTATGGCGGTACCAGCTTGTTGATTATCGTTGGTGTTGCATTGGATACTCTCCAGCAAATCGAGAGTCATTTGATGATGAGACATTACGATGGATTCATGAAAACAGGGAAAATCAAAGGCCGAAGAAGAGCCTGATATGATTTACCTGAAGAGTGATCGTGAGATCGAAAAGATGCGCGCGAGTGCGCAATTGGTTTCCCACACTCTTGCGGAAGTAGGCAAGCACATCGAGCCCGGCGTTCAAACTGGAAAGCTCGATCAGATTGCAGAAGATTTTGTAAAGAAGCACGGTGCACGACCAGCCTTTAAAGGGTATGGACCTGCACATAACCCGTTTCCTGGGACACTTTGTATTTCCGTAAATGAAGAAGTGGTTCATGGGATACCGGGAAGTAGAGTTCTTAACGAAGGTGATGTGGTATCCATCGATTGCGGAGTAGAAATGGACGGGTATTTTGGGGATCACGCGTACACATTTGCAGTTGGCGAGTGTGACGACGAAACCTGGCATCTATTAAGAACAACCCTTGAATCGCTGTACAAGGGAATTGAACAAGCGGTTCATGGAAAAAGAATTGGTGATATTGGAAACGCCGTTCAGGTTCATTGCGAAAATGAAGGGTTCGGCGTGGTAAGAGATTTAGTTGGCCATGGATTAGGAAAATCGTTGCACGAAGATCCTTCGGTTCCCAACTATGGTAGAAAAGGTCGTGGAGAGCGTTTGCGCTCAGGGATGACCTTAGCAATAGAGCCCATGATTAACATGGGCACATGGAAAGTTGAAACTTTAGATGATGGCTGGACAATTGTAACAGCAGATCGAAAGTACTCAGCGCACTTCGAACATGATGTTGTTGTGAGAGAAGGTGAGGCTGAAATTTTAAGTACTTTTGACTATATTGCCGAGCTGTCAAAAAATCCTGATAACGTAATTCTATATGGCTAAACAAGAGCCTATAAAACAAGACGGAGAAATTGTTGAAGCTTTACCGAACGCACAGTTTCGGGTTAAGCTGGATAACGGACATGAGATACTTGCTCACGTGTCTGGTAAAATGCGGATGTACTACATCAAAATTTTGCCGGGTGACAGAGTAGCAATCGAAATGTCTCCATATGATTTGTCGAAAGGCAGAATTACTTATCGCTACAAATAATTTCAAAAGAAATGAAAACAAGATCTTCTGTAAAAAAGCGTAGTGCAGACGATAAAATCGTTCGCAGAAAAGGACGTCTTTACGTTATCAATAAGAAAAACCCTCGAAACAAACAGCGTCAGGGATAGGATAGATATATATGGCACGTATAGCTGGAATCGATTTACCTAAACAAAAAAGAGGCTTGATTGGCCTGACTTACATTCACGGAATTGGTCGAACACAATCAGCACGAATTTTAGATACTCTTGGTATCGACCAAAATATAAAAGTGGTTGATTGGACCGACGATCAGGTTAGTTCTATCCGGGCTTTTATTGAAGAAGAGTTCAAAGTTGAAGGTGCTCTTCGCAGCGAAGTAAATGGGAACATCCGTCGTTTGATCGAAATTGGTGCATACCGTGGTGTTCGTCATAGAAAAGGTCTTCCTGTTAGAGGTCAAAGAACGCAAACAAACGCGCGTACCCGCAAAGGTAAGAAGCGTACTGTTGCCGGTAAGAAAAAAGTAGCTAAATAAATTTAACTGAACGAACATGGCTAAAAAACAAGCAGGCGCAACTGTAAAAAGAAAAAAGAAAGTACAAGTAAGTGATCCAAGTGGGATGGCTTTCGTAAAAGCTACTTTTAATAATGTGATTGTAACCATTACGGATGGTAATGGTAATGTATTATCATGGTCTTCAGCAGGTAAAGAAGGATTTAGAGGTTCCAGGAAGAATACTCCCTACGCTGCTCAATTAAGTGCTGAAACAGCATCAAAAGCTGCACATGAAATGGGGCTTCGAAGAGTAGAAGTTTTTGTAAAGGGACCTGGATCAGGACGTGAAGCAGCTGTTAGAGCAATGGCAAACGCTGGGTTGGAGGTTACTCAGATCATTGATCGTACCCCAATTCCTCATAACGGATGCCGCCCTCCAAAAAGAAGAAGAGTTTAACCAGTTATTTATTTAAGAAATGGCAAGATACAGAGGCCCAAAACAGAAAAAAGCTAGACGATTTAAAGAGCCAATTTTTGGTGCTAGTAAAGCTTTAGAAAGAAAACCTTACGGTCCTGGACAGCATGGCCGTTCTCGCTTCCAGAGAAAATCGGAATATGCGATTCAGTTGGAAGAGAAGCAGAAAGCAAAATACACCTATGGTTTGCTAGAAAAGCAATTCCGAAACCTGTACGAGGCTGCTTCTGCTAAAGGTGGAGTAACTGGTGAGAATTTGCTTCAAGCATTAGAATCAAGATTGGATAACACTGTTTTCAGATTAGGTTTTGCAAAAACAAGACGGCAGGCTCGTCAATTGGTAAGCCATAAGCATATCACCGTTAATGGACAGACAGTTAACATCCCTTCTTATGTGGTTTTACCAGGAGATGTAATTTCTCTCCGACCAAAATCGAGAGACCTTGAGGTGGTTGATTCTTCACTGACAAACGCACCTCGAAATAAGTACAAGTGGGTTGAGGTTGATGCCAAACTAAGAACAGGTAAGTTCCTGTATGTACCCACAATGGAAGAGATTCCAGAGAATATCAACGTACAGCTCATCGTCGAGCTTTACTCAAAGTAATTTTAAAGATTTACCGTTTTATTATGAGCAATTATAGCATACAAATGCCCGAGAGCCTGGATGTAGTAAAAGATGACAATAGCTTTGGTACATTCGTGTTACAACCCCTTGAGAGAGGTTTTGGGGTAACGATCGGTAATTCGTTTCGCCGGGTACTACTTTCGTCGCTACCCGGAATCGCGATTACTGCGATTAAGATTAATGGAGTAGACCATGAGTACTCCAGCATCCAGGGTGTAAAAGAAGATGTATATGAAATCATCTTAAACTTCAAGCAAGTTCGTTTCAAGCAAATCGAGCAGAGTGGAGGTGTAATCCATCTAACAAAAAAAGGTGGTGGAACTCTTACTGCAGCTGATATTGATGCCTCAACTGCTGAGTACGATGTACTAAATACTGATCTTGTGATTGCAAATCTCGCTGATGATGCAGAACTGGAAATCGAACTGCGTGTTGGGCGTGGACGTGGATATGTTCCTGCGGAGGAGATGTCATTCGAGGATGAGGATATTAACCTTATTGCTATCGATGCAATTTTTACTCCGATTAAATCAGTGAAGTTTAATGTAGAAAATGTTCGTGTAGGTCAAAGAACTGACTACGAAAAATTGGTGATGGATGTAGAAACTGATGGCTCCGTTAATGCCAAAGAAGCGTTAACTCTTGCTGGGAAAATTCTTAAGGAGCACATCGAGAAATTCATTACCGAGAAAATTGAAGAGCCATTCACTCAGGAAGAAGAAGAGGTGGATGCCGAGAAGCAACGTATTGCTAATCTGCTTCGAACCAGCATCGAAGATCTCAATCTGAGTGTACGTGCATATAACTGTTTGAAATCTGCAAACATCAACTCAATTGGTGAGTTAGTTGCACGAGATGAACAAGATTTATTGAAATTCCGGAACTTTGGTAAAAAGTCTCTTACCGAGCTTATTGAAGTAATCGAAGAAAAAAATCTTCAATTCGGAATGGATGTAGCTAAATATTTAGACTAAGAAGGGACTGATATTATGCGCCACAGAGTAAAAGGCAGAAAACTAAGCAGAACCTCTGCTCACAGAAAAGCTACCATGCGGGCTTTAACGATGGCGTTAGTTCGCGAGCATAGAATCGTGACTACCGTTGCCAAAGCTAAAGAATTGCGTCGGTTTGTTGAGCCATTGATTACCCGCTCTAAAGAGGATAACCTTCTCAACCGAAGAATGGTTTTCTCTTCTCTGCAAAACAAAGAAACCGTGAAAAAGCTTTTTGCTGAAATTGGTCCTAAAAGTGCGGATCGGAACGGTGGTTATACCCGGGTAATTAAGATTGGCTTCCGTCAGGGAGATGGTGCCGAAATGGCTGTCGTTGAACTGGTCGACTATAATGATATCAAGCCGGAAGGTGGTAAAACCACTAAGAAAAAGCGTACCAGAAGAGCTGGTAAAGCTGCTCCAAAAGCTGATGCAGCACCTGCAGCTCCGGTTGTTGAAGAGGTTGCAGATGAAGTTGTTGAAGCAACAGAAGAAGCACCTGTTGCTGATGAAACAGACGAAAAGTCTGAATAAGCTTTTTTGATTTATTGACTTTAGTGATGTCCTTTTATGGACATCACTTTTTTTATGCAATTCAGAAAAAATATTTTGATTTGCTATTGACAACGGAGGCTTAAGTCCCGTATCTTTGGAATCTGTCACGGAAATTTTCGGGGCAGTTGTTTTTTGACATAGTGGAAGTATAGAACAGATTGTTTGTGCGAGCTAGAGATAGCTTGGAAATTCTTTTGAATGGACAGGAGCGTAGGGTTAGGCTCACAGAGTATATTTTTTTTGAATTACAATG
>Ga0207422_1003479_pt1 | contig 15594 bp, 18 predicted proteins | sample MarCyaLeptolynsp_FD_187757 | JGI IMG/M metagenome (GOLD analysis project Ga0207422, IMG submission 187757) | Marine cyanobacterial communities from Panama - species 1 Leptolyngbya sp. (SPAdes) | ecosystem: Environmental > Aquatic > Marine > Unclassified | place: Panama: Panama City | collected...
GCGTAATAAAACGTTGGTGCCGGCATAATTTCAGTAGTAATTTGACCATAACCCGCTTGAATAAGCTTTTGCGCATAAGCTTGTTTAGATGCATTAGCCAGTTCAAATTGCTGTTCATTATATGTATAAATACCTGAACGGTATTGAGTACCTTTATCATTGCCCTGGCGCATACCTTGAGTCGGGTTATGCGATTCCCAGAACACTTGCAATAATTCCTGTACTGATATTTTGTCACGCTCAAACATCACTAACACCACTTCATTATGTCCAGTTAAACCAGTACATACTTCTTCATATGTCGCGTTAGGCGTATACCCCCCAGCATACCCTACTGCTGTAGAATACACGCCTGGTGTTTGCCAGAATTTACGTTCGGCACCCCAAAAACAGCCTAAACCAAACATAATAGTATCAACATTATCTGGCAGCGGCGGCTTGATTAGGTTGCCATTCACATAATGATTAGATGCAATTTGCATAAGCATTTCTCTGCCAGCCAATGCTTCATCTTTAGTTGGCATCCTCTCTTTCATATTCAACATACCAATCACTCCCACCACCTTTACATATAATTTATTAATTGCTTAACCATATTTGATTCGCGCCGAAAAAACCCTTGGGTATGTAATGAGTCTTCCAGCCGATAATACTCATAATCAAGATGATGACATAATTCATGCACCAAGGTTCGCAGGTATGTTTTATATGCTACCACTTGTTGTCGTTTTGCCGTTCTCATCCACACATATAACCGCGCTCGAATACGGACCTCATCAACCGGTTCATACAAACCATGCAACTCACCTGTATCATCATAAGGCCGCTGCTCTAATACATGCACACGCACACTAGAAACCCGCATATTGCCACACCTTAAAGGCTGGCAAATGGCATCTACCAATTGCTGACTACATCTTTCTACAAGAGCCGAGTTAGCTAAAGATAAATGCTGTCGGAGTTGTTCTAATATCTGCGCTAACTCTTGCTTATTTTCCAACACAATAGGTTTAAGTAAATCGCTTTGTTGCGCAATTCTTTTTTGCGTTTTATTAAAACGACGATAATATGCCAACGCCATGATTATGGTCTCATACGTTCAAATAACTCATATGCATTATGAGTTGTTTGTTCAGCGACAACATCCACATCCATTTCACGTACCTGTGCTAACGCTGCCAAACAGTCAGGCAAGTATTCGGGGCTGTTGCGCTGTCCGCGATGGGCTTCCACTGTCATATCGGGTGAATCAGTCTCTAATACTATAGATTCCAATGGTAGCTGTTTTGCTAATTTTCGCAGTTTACTGGAGCGCTCGAAAGTCAGCATTCCGCCAAAACCAAATTTAAAATTATGCGCCATATAACGCTCTGCTAACTGTATACTGCCATTAAAAGCATGCACCACTCCACCTGTCACTGGAAACTTTTCCAAACAGGCAAGCACTTCCTGATGGGCTTTACGCACATGCAAAATCACCGGCAACTCAACATCGCAGGCGACAGCTAGTTGTTGTTCAAATAAATCTAACTGCTTTTCTAACGCCAATGATCGGTCGTAGAAATCAAGACCAATTTCACCAATCGCAATGGGTTGTGACGATTCAACACGATCCCGCAATGACTGCACATCATCAAGTTGATGCTCTCTAATAAATACTGGATGTAAACCTAGTGCATAATAGAAATTATTGTATTGTGCGCATAAGTTTATTAAGGCCTCCCAGCTTGACTGCTTAACGCCTGGTATCACAAAGCCAATCAAACCATTGATTCGTGCACGTTCAAACACCTCATCACGATCAGCATCAAAAGCGGCAAAGTCCAAGTGACAATGTGTATCAATAATTTTCATCTATAACATTCACCCGAGAATAACTTCGATTTCCGTTGCGATTAAATTATTGCTATAGACAGGATTTTATTCAATCATTGCATAACAATGGACAATGAAAATTCCCGGCGCTTTGTTGGTATACAACGTTTGTATGGCCAACAAGCTTACCAAAAAATTATTCACAGCCATATCTGTATTATTGGTATTGGTGGTGTTGGCTCATGGGTAGCCGAGTCACTCGCTCGCAGCGCTGTTGGAGAGCTGACCCTGATTGATTTGGATCATATTGCAGAGTCAAATATCAATAGGCAAATCCATGCCTTAAGTGAAACTTTAGGACAATCCAAAATAATTGCTATGCAGTCACGTATCACTGCAATCAACCCCAACTGCAAAGTAAATACAATTGACGATCATTTATCATTAGAGAACATTCCCCAATTAATAAATAAAGAATTTACTTTCATTATTGATTGCATCGACCAATTCCGCATAAAAGCTGCGTTGATACATTATTGCCGCAGCACCAAAAGAAGTTTACTCACCATTGGTGGCGCTGGTGGCAGAATTGACCCTACCCGCATTAAAACTGCTGACTTAACACGCTCTGAAGGAGATTCATTATTAGCAAAAACACGCAAACAATTACGCACCCAACACGGTTTTCCAAGAAATTTAAATCGCCGTTTTGATATTCCCTGCGTTTACTCGACTGAACAGCTACGCTACCCAACAGACGACTTAGAGGTCAGCACAAATAAATCGGCTTGTTCTAATCTGAGCGGCCTAAATTGCGCCAATGGCTTTGGTTCGCTATCAGCTGTTACCGCCAGCTTTGGCATGATTGCCAGTGCATATGTCCTCAACCGCATAGCAAAAAGCTAAATTCAACCCTTAATCGGGTACATAGCCAATATTAGCTCTACAGCTATAAAAATAATTTTACCTTGTACTAAGAACCCCTTATAATGACGCCAGATGCTTATGCCAATATAAGCATCCCACAAATGGTGCGGCTCTATTATGCTTACCCACCCTTTGTGATTATATTTAATACATTCCTACAATAATAATCGGCTAAATTATATTCAGCCATAAGGACTATTCTATGAGTGAACAAAAGCCTGAAGATGTTTCCATCAGTCAGACTGTTGCTATTCTTATTGATGGCAACAACATTGAACGTAGTATTCACGATCAAACTAAAGACGCAAATACTATGCTCAATTTTGATAAGTTAATTCCCAAATTATTAGACAATCGCGGCCTCAACCGGCTTATCTATTTTCGTGAAGGCAAGCAAATATCACAAAAACTAAAAGATCGTTTGCATGAATTCTTCCATGGCTCAGTACGGCCATGTCATAAATCTGCTGATATCCCCCTTTCTATCAATGCTATGCAGCTTGCCAGCAAGGTGGATACTATCGTGATTATGTCTGGCGATTCAGATTACATTGAGCTTGTACGCCATTTAAAGTCTGAAGGTGTACGTGTGGAAATCGCTTCAGTTGATGCTACTACTGCACATATTATTAAAGAAGAGTGTGACCATCACTATCGCATTAATGAAGAAGACTGGTTTACCTATGCACCCAAACAAGCCAACCAAAACAACAAACAAAATAAACGCCGCAATAACAAAAAATCCCAAAACAACAATAACGAAAAACAAGCGGCCTCAGAAAGCAATGGCAACAATAAAGGTAGCGCCAAGCAAGATGCGACATCTGACAATTACGACGATAAGCAACCAACCTCGAATGAGTCAGATATCTTAAATACCGTGAATGAAACATCCTCAAAAAAATACCAGCCCGAATATCCTCAAAGCCAGTATATCGAGCCATCACAGTAATCACTTATTTAAAATCACGCCCATTTATATTTATAATAGGGCGTGATCGCATTCATCTCCACATGGCGTTTCAGCCTATTATTACTGGCACTAGTTGGTAATATCCTACTTGCGCCTTTATTTGGGCATGTCTCCTCTTTAATTGCATTTACCCTGCTACTAAGCATTATTGTTCTTGTCATTGGCACCAATTTACGAGTTATTATCGTATATACAGCCATTGCATTTATAGCACTGATTACCGCTTGGCTGCATATCACAAACAGTGATAGCCCCAACATTATGCTCGCAAGCCATATCTTTTCTTTTTTAGCATTGATATTTGCTATGGGCTTAATTATCAAAAATATTTTTTCAAATGACACAGTCACTATCGACACGATTGCAGAGTCGCTATGTGCTTATTTACTACTTGGCTTTGCATTTGCATATATTTATGCACTAATTGATATTGTGCATCCAAATTCATTTGTTTCTTCGTTAAGCAATGAATTTGTGCCATTCTCTTTAAACCAAGACGGTTTAGAAAAAATTTATTTTAGCTTTATCACATTATTAACAGTCGGCTATGGCGATATAGTTCCAGCCAGCCCGCCAGCCAAACTAACTACGATCATCGAAGGCTTCTTTGGACAGATCTATCTTGTCGTGTTGATTGCACGGCTTGTTGGCATGCATGTATCCCAACGCGCAAATGGCAATAACCAGTAAAGGCTACAACGCCTCTAATCTTTATGCCAAAAAAGCAACAAGTAATCAGACTGAATGCAAATAAATACTGCAGCATGCTTGATTAAATCAAATTAAGAAGTTGCGTTTATCGCCTCTTCTCTATCATAAACACCCTGTACACCGTTTTTAGATAGTATCAGTTGCCACAATTGAATATCACGTGCACGAAATGCACCTGCACAGGATTGTAAATAATACTTCCACATGCGATAAAAGCGTTCACCATAGTCAGCTTCCAACTCACTCCAGCCAGCATCAAAGTTTTCAAACCAAGCCATAAGTGTTGTATCGTAGTAAGCACCAAAGTTATGCAAATCTTCTACCACAAAAAGTTTCTCACTCGCGCCGGCAATATCAGTTAGCGAAGGTATCTGGCCATTAGGGAAAATGTACTTATGTATCCAGGGATCCGGGACTGGCTTAGTTACCAAACCACCGATAGTATGCAATAAAAACAAGCCATCATCTTTTAGGCATTCATTGGCTACTTTAAAATAATTTTTATAATTTTTGCTACCAACATGTTCAAACATACCTATAGATACAATGTGGTCAAACTTTTCATTTAGCAATCGGTAATCCTGCACCCGTATATCAACCGGCAAGTTTGCACAATTCTCTTTTGCATACTCAGCTTGCTCTGTAGATATAGTAATGCCCGTTACTCGTGCACCATAATTTTCCGCAGCAAATTTAGCGAAACTACCCCAGCCACAGCCGATATCCAGAACATGCTGACCTTCACGCAGCTGAATTTTTTTACAGATAAGATCAAGTTTAGCTTCTTGTGCTGCATCCAAATCGTCTGCTTCTTTCCAGTATCCGCATGTGTAAGTAAGACGCTTATCCAACATTATTTCAAATAAACGATTACCTAAATTATAGTGTTGATTGCCCACTTGAAAGGCGCGTGAAATACTTTGCAGATTAGTGAACTTGGCACGTACGGCAAGCGCGAAAACTTTATACGGCTCAACTTTGGACTCTATATCAAACTTAAGCAAATTACAGATAAACTGATCGACGCTTTCCGCATCCCACCAGCCATCCATATAACCTTCACCCAAGCCTAGCGAGCCTTCTGAAAATACACGGCTATAGAATTTATCATTATTAATCTTTATGTCCCAAGGACGATTACCGGATACTTTTATATCAGCCAGTGCGAGTATCTCTTCAAACTTATCATGCATAGATTTCATTGTTTAAACCTCCATGAACCTACACTTTTTATCTATTGTTAAGGGACCTACAAGTATAAATTTTGATTAAAAAAAATATAAATGCATTAAATTCATTATAGCGATAAATATTTTTTATAATTGATCTAACACAAATTTAAATGCAAAAGTTATGAATTACAAAGATGCGCTAGCCAAATTAGCGCTTTAAGATAGTGCAAAATAATTAATAAATGAAACTCTCTTGTACTTAACAACGCTGTCTATAGCTTTTCGCACTACAATGGGAGTAATACAAAGACATTTGAGTGGGCACCTAAGTGCAAAATGAAACATTTAGTTACTCACTTGTGGATGGAGAAAATCCGTTGAGAGCAACACCCAACATTATTTAATATGGATAAACCTTACAATGACTATGAGAAAATCTTAGTGAACTGTTTCCATAGCATCAACATCGACACTGATTAGCTTCCAGTCACTAGCTAATTCCATTGCCTCATTAACAGCACCATAATAGATTGCCCCACTTTTAGTACAGGCAAGATAGTAGGAGCGCTGATTATCATCTTGCTCCAATAACAAATAACCTTCGTCCATTACATCATCCTTCAAAATAACTCTGTTTATATACATTGGGGCGTTTAGATTCATTTCAAGCACAACATAAAGAATTTTTACTCAACTCTAATTCCAATACAGTGGATAATGTCGGCTAGACGAAAGATTGTTCACGATTAGTGCAACTACAAGCATGATACAGGCACCTAATAATATTGGGCTCAAGACATATAAATATTTCATGTTATGAATATGGTCGCTTCCAATCACCGCAATTAAAGCAGTGGCTCCACCTGGTGGATGAACAGTCTTAGTGATATGCATTACAACTATCGCAAGAGAAACTGATAACGCACCTGCAATCTCAGGATAAGCAACAAACCATAATGCGCATGAGACCCCAACTAAAGCTGAAACCACATGACCACCAACTAAATTACGTGGTTGTGAGAGTGGACTATTGGGTACCCCATACAAAAGCACTGCACTAGCACCAAATGAGCCCACCAAAAAAAGAGAATCTTCTATATGCAATGCTTGGTAATGACCAATACCATAAATTAAATAGATACCAAAAAACGCACCAACAGCAGACCAGAAAATTTCATTTAAAGGCACACGCGACTGAGTAGACTTACCTCCGCGCATTTTATTTATATAAGTGGTTAAACTTTTCATAAGCAGAGGTCAAAACCATTTAACAATTAATGATAGGAACCAAATAGCATTACAACACTTTCACTTTTGTGGCAACGTAACATTTCAATAATCTTCGCACCTGACTTCTGATTTTACATTAGCACCATTATTGTATTCAGCCATTTTAGTACTGATAAACCGATTGTTGTAATTTATCCTGAAGGCTTTAGTAAAGATAACGATTCCTTCGAAATAGACTTCAAATGTAAATCTCTTTGTGGATAAGGAATTTCAATGCCATGCTCATGAAATTTTTCCCATATTTTCAATAGCACTTGGCTTCGAACATTTGCGCACCCATTCATGGGATCCCGCACCCAAATTCTGACTTCCAAGTCCACTGAATTATCCCCAAACCCCTTCATCAAACAGGCTGGCTTGGGTGCACTAAGTACACGCTCAACCTCGTCCGCAGCTTCCATGCATAATTCGATCGCCTTATTAACATCCGAATCATAATGAATTCCCACCGGTATTCTAAGACGCACATTCTCATGGCTATAAGACCAATTCTCCACTCGGTTAATAATCATTTCTTCATTCGGTACAAGATGTTCAATGCCATCTCTTGTTATTACCGAAACATACCTCGCACTCAATGTATCAACACGCCCATAACTGCCTTCAACATTGACGGTGTCACCTGGCTTAATCGATTTATCTAGCAATAAAATAAAACCAGAAATTAGATTTGAAAATATTTTCTGCAGACCAAATCCAATACCGACACCAATTGCACCACCCAATACTGCAAATGCGGTCAAATCAATTCCAACTGTACTCAGTCCAAAAATAAAGGCGGCTGCAACTAGCGCAAACTTAAATGTTTTTGATAATAGAGCACGCGCAGACGGAGTAATATTGCGACTATTCTTTAAGATATTGTCGACTAACTTAATTAGTGCGAATGCAATCCATAAAAATACCGCAATCGAAATAAATGAAGAAACTACTGCATATAGTGAAATTGATGTCTGACCGGCATTGATTTTAGTTTGATCAAGAAAATCAACCACTGGTGACAAATAGCCAAGAATACTCAATGCCGCTATTGCCCAAATAACAGCAGACACTGCTCGACTAATAAGAGGGTTATCGATAAACGAAGAACCCAGGCGAATTACAAACCAAGCAACAGTCAAACTCATTGCTGTTGATATCAAAGGCCAGGGTTGCTTTGCAACAATATATGCAATGGCAAACACACCCACCCATGTGAACAATAACAGCGGGAAAACCAAACGCCTTAAGGCAGCAAATAAAAACTTCCTGGAACGGAATTTATAATTCGTTTCCCAATCACGAATACGTGTGCGTAATTTTTTAGAAAAATACAGCGAGACAAAAAAACCAGCAACAATAATGCCTAATTCAATTAATGATCCATAGCTGAATAGCTCCGCATCAAACAAGCTAGTTACCCGGTCAGTGGCTTTTTCTATAGCATCCCCTGATAGCAGGTCATCAATTTTTTTGGGGGCATCTTCAGACATATAAATTGCAAACCTAGTTAATTAAGTTGAACACTATTATTCAACGCCAGTATACCAGGAGATATATAAAGCAATCAGATATAACAATCCATGTATCGTTATAGCTAATATAATGCCCACAACAAAAAATTTACCCGCAATATTGCTCTCAGCATCACGTTGTAAATTTTTACTGCTTTGAATGCCAACAAATGACGCCAGCACGCTTTTTATTACCTGCCAATTACTTGATTTTTCTTCCATGAACTCACTCTTCAGATATTATAATTACTCAACCCTAGCTTTAAGTGCCTGATTCATATCAGCAAGCATAAGAGGTACATTTTTTTCAAATACACCAGAAAAAACAGGCACTAGCATACCTTTAAATAATTCTTTATGAACCAGCCGCGTGCCCGTAGGTATTGGTTGTAACTCCAAGACTTTGTCATTGGTCAGAAAAAAACCTGCCAGCAAAACAGCACTCCAGCGGAGATAACGGGATAATTCGAGCTCAGTAATAACAGGTTGATATGTTGGGCCATTTTTACCTGATTCGCTGCCCGCCATGACTATAGTCAAAGTTGAGTTTTGTGTTACTTGCCCACTGGCATGATTAATAATCGGGCTCCACTCACTCCAGGTGTCAATATCCGATAGTACTTGCCATACTTCTTCGGGTGTCGCTGAAATCTCAATTTCGGTACGTATTTCTACCAACTCCTGACCAGCGACCCACAAATAAATCAAGCCGGCACCAAGTAGTGTCAACACCACAAATGTTGTTTTGTTTTCCATTGCTTCAATAAATGTTCTATGTATTTTACATTATATAAAACGCGTGCAATAAATGGGTGGTAATGTTGAAGATACCTGCTGCCACACATCACCACGATTTTCAGACACCCAAAGATTTCCAGTCGTGCTGCCAAATATCAATGACTGGCCTTGACTATCAATATCCAGGCAATGTCGATAAACAAGATCATAGGCATGTGTTTGCGGCAAACCATCGCGTAACACCTCAAACGTTTTACCACCATCCTGAGTACGGCTCACTACTACTGACCCTTGCACAGCATAACGCTGGTCATCTTTCACTCCTGGAACAAACCAGGCAGTATTGGCATCATTGGGGTCAACCACAACTGAAAAACCAAAACATGAAGGCTGCGCGTTATTAATTTCCTGCCAATTAGCACCAGCGTCATTACTCTTAAAAATTCCATTATGGTGCTGGATCCACATATGATCAGGCTGACTAATACATTGCACTAAGCGATGTGGATCTTGCATGTAAGGATCATAAGCAAATTCTTCCGGCGCATAATCACTACGCAGCCCTCGCCCATAACACTCCCAGCTCGCCCCGTCATCTAAACTTGCCCACACCCCGCCACACGAAATAGCAATCTTAATAAGATTTTCATCACGCGGATCTAACACAATCGAGTGGATACCAGGATAATCTGCGCCACCACCCATCCATTTTTTTCGGTCCGGGTGTTGCCATAAGCTATCAATAAACTCCCAGCTATCACCACAATCTTTAGAACGGAACAAGCCTCCTGGAATTGTGCCACACCAAATCTCATCAGGTTTATTGCTGGCCCCACATTCTAGTGACCAGACACGCATTAAGTTCCAAGGAATAGGTGCTTGGCGTATTGGGTCGATATCTTCAACACCGTCAGGCTTTACCGGATAACTTGGCGTTGCAACCTCATCCCAGGTGTTACCCTGATCATTAGAGCGCTTCATCTTGACACCATAATGACCATGCTCGATGGCTGCATGCCATTGATTATGCCGGTCAACCAGCACCATTGTTACAGGATCACCTAATAACATAGCTTTTTGAATATCCCAGCCATGTTGTGATTTAGCGACCATAAATAAACCTTTACGTGTCCCCACCAATATTTGTTCAGACATTATTAACCTCCCGACAAGGCTTGGAAAATATATACTTGGCTTGTATGCGTTATCCTATCGCTCAAGTAAGCACGATCACGCAGATTAACCCCATCTACTAATACCGAAATATGTTTTCTGACATGGCCTTGATCATCAAGTACGTAACTGCGAACTTTTGGATATTCATTAAAGTAGTATTCAAATAACTCTGCCACAGAAACTGCCTCAATATCCGCATCCGGACATTCAACTTGTCGAACCAAATTGACAGGAAAATGAAGTTTAGCCATGGCCTCATTCTAGATAAAACTATCCCCTACAGCTACAGGGTAAATAATTGACTATGTGGCAACAAACACCCCCAGCCCAGCAATCATATGCGGCTTAACCATTGGTATTAAAGTTGCGATAATATGTGTTCAATATAAATATTTTTTGGATGGATTAAATATATGTCACTATTGCGCTTATTACTCGCAGGAATCTTATTTTTCTCGATAAACAATGCCTTTTCAGCCACAGACTCAGTAACACCATTGGTAGAAACAAGCTGGCTAGCCGAACACCTGGATAATGTCGTTGTACTTGATGTTCGCACTGATAAAAAGAGCTTTGTAGCAAAACCAGTGTTTAGAAAAGACAAAAAAACGGGCAAGCAATTTCTTACCCGAGTCGGGGGGCATATTCCTGGCGCGCAATTTGTCCTGTATAAAAATGTGCGTGGTAACCGTTTGGTTGATGGAAAAAAAGTTAAACACATGGCTGTTACTGGTGAAAAATTTGAAAAAATTATGCGCAATGCAGGCGTCAATCAAGACACTCATATCGTCATCACTACTAATGCAGAGGCCAGTTTTGACCTCACCATGGCATCACGCATGTATTGGCAGATAAAATACTATGGCCATGGCCGTGTATCGCTATTAAATGGCGGCACTGCACAGTGGATTATTGATAATCGTGCAATTTCCTCTTCTTTAAACAAAGTTAAACCAGGCAACTGGGAAACATCATTGGAACGTGAATCAATCTTTGCTAACAGCAACGAAGTAATGACCGCCATAGACAATACACAAACGCAAATCGTCGATGTCAGGCCACTCGGGCAATACTTAGGCACGTTTAAAAGCAGTAAAGCAAAAGCCAAAGGCCATATACCCAGTGCAAAAGTTTTCCCTGTTGACTTGTTATCCAGCCGCAACATACCTATCAAATTTTCATCTAACGATGAATTAAAGCAGCTATCTAAAGCCTTAGGAGTTGACGAGCAAAAGCCGATAATCACTTATTGCAATAGTGGCCACATGGCATCTGGTGGATGGTTTGCATTCTATGAATTACTCGGCAATAAAAATGTAAAACTATACGATGGCTCTATGCACCAGTGGACACATGAGAACAGACCTGTGGTGAGCATGATAATGGAATAAGATTTTGCTTGAATACATTTTAAAAATAAGACAATCAAGTATTATTCGCATCATAGCTATTGACAAAAAAATTAGCGGCATTATCATGCCGCACACTTTTTAATTATCCAACATATGGAGTGCACATGTTTCATTTAACCCGAGATAAATTTTACTAACGGCCTTGCAAGCACTCCCGCTTGACAGGTCAACACGAGATCTTTCAAGCCAGTCTTAACCCAAGCCTCGACTGGTAATACTGTCGGGGCTTTTTTGGTTTTTAAGCACTCAAAATTTATTTGCTTTTCAGGCAAGGGTTACGCTTGCCTGATATTAAGGAGGAATCCATGCCTAAAGCAAAAATAAGAAACCCGTATGTTGCCTTACTTACCAAACTTAATGGCGGCATACACAGAAAAACAAACAAGGCACTGCGCAAAAAACAAAAGCAGTTAATACGCAGTGAAACAAATAAATTTTTAGACTGAGGTGAATCATGTCAATCGTATGCGCAGCCATAAAAAACAATCAAGTCGCCATTGCAGCGGACACACAGTTAAGCTTTGGCTGCCTTAACGTAGGTGCAAGCGACTTGAAAAATTGCACAAAACTCTACCGTGTAAATAACAGCATTGTAGGCACAGTAGGGTGGAAAGCAATGTCAACTATGCTGGAAGTTATCATCGATCAGAAAAGTGAGTTATTCAATCTGGGCAACCGCATTGATATCTACACAAGCTTAATGCGTTTGCACCATGTAATGAAAACTCATTATTTCCTGGAAACCGGCGGCGGCGACTCACAACCTGTTGAATCGATGCAATTACAAGCACTGATTATCAACAATAGCGGTATCTATGAAATTAGCCGTTACCGCGAGGTTAATCAATACAAACGTTTCTGGGCGATTGGCTCCGGTCAAGAGTATAGCCTAGGTGCAATGGAAGTATTATTTGATAGTGGCAAAAATGCCCAGCAACTAGTTGAAGCAGGTGTAATCGCAGCTGCCAAATTTGACGATGGTTGCTCACTTCCTGCAACCAGCCAAATGATGCCTCTGAATATTGAGCAACACGTGGCCATGGTCAACTAATCATACTAGTGCAGCAGACCGCTGCACTAGTATTGTTTAAAAAATTTATCTGCTAATTAACGCTATAATATGTGCAACTTTTATATTTAACTTCAATATTAAAAATTATTTTTGACCTCTCCCTATAAAAAAACTATTGCCATTGTCAGCCTGATCATTGCGGGTGAGATAATTTTTGCGTTGCCTTTTCATTTAGCACGCTTCTTTCGACCTACATTACTCGAAGTATTACAACTCACGCCTACTCAATTAGGTGCCACCCAGGGCATTTATGGCATTATTGCAATGTTGTCTTATTTTCCTGGCGGCTTTCTTGCAGACCGTTTCTCCACACATAAACTGCTTGCGATATCACTTTGGATGACAGCGTTAGGTGGGCTTTTTCTTGCCAGCTCACCTAACTATTATGAGTCACTTTTTTTATTTGCTTTTTTTGGCATCACGACAATCATGTTGTTTTGGGGTGCACTGATCCGTGCAACCCGTGAATGGGGAGGGTTACATCAACAAGGCGTTGCCTTTGGCTTGCTAGAAGGTGGCAGGGGCTTATTAGCAGTCAGCCTGGCCTCATTGGGTGTATTGTTATTTGAATGGTCATTCCCGCTAGGCTATGACAGCGCTTCCCTGGCAGAAAAACAATCAACCTTTAATATCGTAATTTACAGCTACACTGCAATTACTGCATTAACCGGTGTGCTTGTTTGGTTGAGTTTGCAGCAAGGTCCTAACCTAATCAAACAACATTCTCTAAGTCAATCATACCAGTCTGTTTCCAAGCACTTTAACTACGTATTGCGTTTACCTGCAGTATGGTGGCAAGCCACTATCGTTTTATGCGCCTATGTCGGTTATAAAAGTATAGATCATTTGTCATTATATGCAGTCGATGTTTATGGCTACGATGCGATCGAAGCCGCTAAGCTTGTTACACTAGCAGCATGGATGCGCCCAATTGTAGCAGTGGTAACCGGGTTAATTGCGGATCGCTTTAATCCAATCAAGATGCTGATGCTATGTTTCATCGTATTACTTATCAGTAATCTTTATTTTTCTTTTTCAACACCTCAATTTAGCCTTAGTGGTTTACTGGTTACTAATGTATTAATCACCTGCACTGCTGTATTTGCTCTGCGTGCATTATATTTTGCAGTATTTCAAAGTTATCAGCTTCCTATTAACGTAACCGGCACTGCAGTTGGTGTTATATCGGTAATTGGCTTTTTACCCGATGTATTCGTGCTATATGTAGCAGGAAAATTTGTAGATAGCTATCCAGGCTTACAAGGCCATCAGTTTTTCTTCTTATTTTTAGCCTGCTTTTCTCTGGCCGGAATGCTTGCTAGCTATAAATTGAAAAAATATAAAAAATAAATCCAAGCAACACTTAGCATGAGCTTATTATTTAAGCGCACCATTTTCTATAGCCAAACCTGCGAATATATCTTTATCATCTCGCCAGTTATTTTCTGCCAGCGTTTTAACTGCCGGCAGGATAGCATTAGAAAGTAGCTGTGAAGCAGTTCGAGGTACGGCTGCAGGCATGTTCTGAACACCAAAATGAATCACATCATGATGAATAAATATTGGCTCTTCATAGGTGGTTGGTTTTGTTGTCGCAATACACCCACCTTGATCCACTGCGATATCTATAATCACAGCACCTTTACACATGTTCTTGACCCACTGTTCTTTTACAACAATAGGTGCACGTGCACCCGAAACCAATACCGCGCCAATAACAACATCTGAATTAATAATGGCTGCTTCAATATCATCAGAGACAGGATTTAGTGTAGTGACATCATTCGATAACTTCTTTGCTAGAGATAATTTTTCCTGGTTTTTATCAACAATAGTTAGTGCAGCCCCCATATTGGCAAAATGCTCTGCCGCAGCACTGCCTGATACACCATAACCAAGTACAGTAACTTTGGCCTGTTCAGCACTAGCTATACTGTCCATCAACACACCACGCCCTGAATAATGACTATGCAAATAGACACTCGCATATTGAGCTGACAACTTACCGGCAATCATGCTCATGGGCCTCAACAAAGGTAAATTTCCATGCTCGTCAGTCACTTCTTCAAATGCAATGGCAATTGCACCCGAGCTCTTTAACACCTCAGTAAGTTCAGGTTCTGCCGCTAAATGCAAATAGCAAAATAATGTATGGTGTTTTTTTATAAGCGCATATTCTTCGGGCTGAGGCTCTTTCACTTTAATAATGAGTTGAGCTTCTTCATATACCTCCTGTATAGAGTCCACCAAACGACAACCTACGTCAGTATATTCTTTATCAGGATATCCGCTTAGCAAGCCACAGCCAGTCTGGCTAATAACCTCGTGACCAAGCTCAACCAAATCTGAGCAGGCAGCTGGAATTAAAGCAACTCTGGATTCAGAGGTTTTAATTTCTTTGGGTATACCAATTTTCATAACAACTGTAATTTGCAAATAATTTATATGACCGTAATTTGCACAACAAATTCAGACATGTACAGGCAATGCATAATAAGCATAACCAAATATATGAGTACAGTATAAAGGTATTATCGAATGATAATAAAATAATTAGCGGGAACCGCGTAGTTTTAGCTTTTCCAACCAAACAAAGATTCGCAGTAGTACCAATGATGTAACAATTAGGCCGACACCCTGGCCTACCTGATGGTTAAATAAATGCAGTAAGCCAATAAGCCATAAAACGATAATGCCGGCAAGCACAATCACATTAGTATATCGGTTAACTGTTGTTACGCTGGTTTCTGAAGCCATGAGTGGATTCTAGTAACTTCAGAAATTACAGTCCGAGGATTAGCCCTCAAAATTAAGC
>Ga0207422_1003483_pt1 | contig 15563 bp, 16 predicted proteins | sample MarCyaLeptolynsp_FD_187757 | JGI IMG/M metagenome (GOLD analysis project Ga0207422, IMG submission 187757) | Marine cyanobacterial communities from Panama - species 1 Leptolyngbya sp. (SPAdes) | ecosystem: Environmental > Aquatic > Marine > Unclassified | place: Panama: Panama City | collected...
ACAAAATGTAGGGAAATGGTGGTGACCCCTACGGGAATCGAACCCGTGTTTCAGCCGTGAAAGGGCCGCGTCCTAACCGCTAGACGAAGGGGCCACGCTCATTTGCGAGAGCGCGCATCTAGGGGCGCGAAACGTGCCGGTCAAGCCCTGTATTACAGTTTGGCGGCGAAATCCGCTCAATCTGCAAAGGCCGCGTCCTCCAGGTGCAGTTCCGCCGCGGGTCGGCTTCCCCAATCGTCGATTTTTGCGCGGCCTGCGAGATGAAACCGTCGACCTGCTGAACGGTGCAAGAGAGTTTGCGCCATTTCGGTCTCAGCGGCACGGAATGCGATCCCCTTGAATGACCGTCCATCTTCGCCTGCAGCGATAATCCGTAGATGGTCTTTGCCAACGATATCCGCTTTGACGATTCGCACGGGACCGACAGCAACGCGGGGGGCGGGCCAACCCACACCATAGGGACCCGCCTGGTCCAGAACCGCAACCAGTTCGGGAGTCAGACCGCCAGGCGCTATCGACAGGTCGAGCGTCATATTCTGGCTCGTGCGAGCGCGTTCAACATCCTTGGCAAGTCTGGCCTCGAGAAAATCGATGAAGTCGCTCAGTTTGGGATTCGCGATGGTGAGACCCGCTGCCATCGCATGCCCGCCGCCCGCATCGAGCAGGCCTTCCTCGCGCGCAGCTATGATTGCTGCGCCCAGGTCCACTCCCGTAATTGATCGGCCTGAGCCTTTGCCAATGCCGCTCGCCTCATCGGTCGCGATGACAATGGCCGGACGCCCGGTCTTTTCCTTGAGCCTGCCGGCAACGATGCCGATCACGCCGGGATGCCATCCCGTGCCGGCGACAACTTGCACAGATCGATTGTGCTGCCCACGGATTTGCTCCTCGGCCTGTTCCTGGACCTCGGCTTCGATCGCGCGACGCTCTTCATTAAGCGCGGACAATTGCTCCGCAATCTCGCGCGCCTCTTCGGCGTCCTGTGTGGTCAGCAATCTGACACCCAGAGTCGATTCTCCGATCCTGCCGCCAGCATTGATCCGCGGACCAAGCGCAAAGCCAAGATCGCTCGCCTGAGGAGACCGCTTGAGCCGACTGGCATCCATCAACGCAGCCATTCCAATTCTCTCTCGGCGAGCGAGGATTTTGAGGCCTTGCGCGACGAAGGCGCGATTGAGGCCGTGCAAGGCCGCCACATCGGCGACGGTGCCCAGTGCAACAAGATCGAGCAGCGCCATCAGGTTGGGCTCGTCTCGATTTGCGAAGAAGCCTTTCTGCCGGAGTGCCCGGACGATCGCGATAGCTAGCAGGAAGGCCACTCCAACGGCCGCCAGATGGCCGTGAGCGGCTGCCTCGTCGCTTTCATCAAGGCGATTGGGGTTGACCAGCGCAGAGGTGGGAGGGAGCTCTGCTGCGCATTTATGGTGGTCTACAACGATGACGTCGACACCGGCTTCGCGCGCCATTGTCAGTGCTTCATAGGCCATCGCGCCGCAATCGACCGTGATCACGAGATTGGCGCCGGTTTCGCCCAGTTTGACGAGCGCTTCGCCGCTTGGTCCGTATCCTTCGAGCAAGCGGTCAGGAATGTAATATCCTGCTTCGATACCAAGCTCGCGAAACAATTGGATCAGCAGTGCAGAGCTGGTCGCGCCATCAACGTCGTAATCGCCATAGACCGTAATCGACTCATTCTGTTCGATCGCCTCGACGATACGATTGGCCGCGTTCTCCATATCCTGGAAGATTGCCGGGTCAGGCAAGAAGTCACGCATTGTCGGCTGCGCGTGCCGAGCCACGTCTTCGCGCGCAACCCCTCGAGTCATCAGCAATTGAGTGAGGATGTCGTCCGTGAGCGTGTTCGCAGCACTGCCCAATTCCATATTGCCGCCGCGCCAGCGCCAAGCGCGATCGCTCAACGATTGCGAAACACCGAGGACATGGGAAAGAGCAGCAGATGCCATAGGGCTTGTTTACTCCAAGGAGGCATGGCTGGACAGCGTGCGAGATTGACAATCGACAGATAGGGTTGCGAATTGGGAGATATGAGCGAGATCCAATCTGATCGGCATGTTGTTGTCATTTGGCACAGCAGGACAGGCGCCAGCAGGGCCATGGCTGAAGCAGCCTCATCAGGCGAGGACCTGATGTTGATCGAAGCAAAGGATGTCACTCCTGATACCTTGCTGAAGGCGAGCGGATATGTGTTCGTTTGCCCCGAAAATCTCGCCGCGCTCAGTGGCGCTATGAAAGAGATGTTTGACGCCAATTACTATGCCGTGCTCGGGCGTATCGAAGGGCGTCCCTATGCCAGCATCATTGCCGCAGGATCAGACGGGGAGGGGGCCCAAAGGCAACTCGACCGCATCGCAACCGGTTGGCGACTGAAACGGGTGGCCGATCCCATGATCGTCAATTTTTCGGCCCAGCTTCCGGAAGAGATACTTGCAGAGAAAACGGTTCCAGATGATGTCCTGACACGCTGTCGCGAGCTTGGCGACGGCTTGGCCGAAGGTGTGCGTATCGGGGTGTTTTGAATTGCTGGCGAGGCTCTGAACCTCGTAACAGGGCGGACTCGACGCCGCGACTTTTTCAGGCAATATTTGCACAGCACGCGACCCACAGCATCGACTGAACCAGCATAGAAAGGTGCAGGCAATCGCGTTTGGCCAAAATTCCAGAGTGACAGGGCTCGAATTGCTGTTTGCCAAAGGCAAGCGGCCCAGCATCGCTGCGATCAGAGAATTTGCGGAAGCGAACGATGCGGTGTCGATTTCGCATGATCCAGAGCGTCTCCCGAGACCGGGCTTGAGCGACGCGGCAAGTCCCGATGGCGCCAATTTGCTAGAACTCGTACGCGCGGGCCTCACCTTTGATGTCGCTGGGCTTTCGCCTGGTGCTCACGCCGGATGGACCGCACCAGATGTGGCGATGGATCTCGAGAAGGTCCCCAACTCATTCACTCACGAATCGATCAGATTGATGCCCGGGCAACATTTGGCGGGCGGCGCCAGAGCGATGCCAATCATGCAGGGCCTAATGGCCATAGCGCGCGACCTGGTTCTTGGCTTTGGCGGAATTGAGGCTGTGGTTTGGGGACCCGCCAAATGCGCTATCGGGCCAAAGTACTTTGAATCTATAATCAGCGACTGGCTGAGCGGTGGACCGTTCCCGGCGCTCGGCCTGGTCAGCTTTCACGAGACCATTGACGGCGGTCTCCAGTCAACCGGGCTCGATTATTGGACGGGTCAGGAGCTGCGGATTGAGCCGCCGCTTGTTGATGACAAAGTCGCAGCCACTCGGTTGGGCGTCCGACTGGTTGATCACCTAGTTCATGCTGGCAAGCTTCAATCCCCTGAACGGATGATAGCGCAGGACGGCACCAGTCTTGTGCTAAACCCGTCTAGCAATCGCAGATTTGTCCGCGTCGCAATCGAATAGAGATGCCGGTTCGAGGTCGTGCAAATCAGCAAACCTTTGGACCAGCAATGGCTCGGGCGCTGTTGCCGTTTCGAGCGGTCAATCGTCGCGGGACTGCTGGTTTTGATCCCCAGCTGCAGCGCCACCATCTTCTGCCACGGCAATTGCTGAGCGAGCGTGCCTTTTGCCGAATGTTCGCGGCAGTTGGCGTCCAGAGAATTGGATTTGATGACTTCCGCGCGAACGGATTGCTCCTTCCTGCGACTGATCGTGCAACTTTGCGAATGGGTATGCCGCTCCATCGTGGCCCGCACCCGCATTACAATCAGGTTGTGATCGAGCGGGTAGGGTCGATCGAACGGCAATGGGCGAAAGATCGACCTCGCATGCAACTATCGGCTCGCAGAGATGCACTCTTCCGGCTTAGATTGTTGCAGACTGGCTTGCGACATCGTTTGTTGAGCAAGCGACGCAGAATGGTTCTGAATCGCAATGATCCTGTCGGAGCGGGTCTGGACTTCACAACGCTTGACGCGATGGCAGAAGAGATTTGGCGATCGCCTTGATTTCTATTCCGCGGCTTCCGCCAGCTCGCTCCAGGATGAGTAGTCCGACTTCGCCAGCAGGTCAGCTTTCGCGGCGTGATACTCACGTTCCATGCGGGCGACGAGATCTTCGACAGAGCCGACTGACTTGACGGCGCCGACGCCTTGTCCGGAGCCCCAAATGTCCTTCCAGGCCTTGGCTTTGGTGTTGCCGCCGCTGCCAAAGTTCATCTTGGATGGATCGCTTTCAGGAAGGTTGTCTGGATCAAGTCCAGCCTTTTCGATCGATGAGCGGAGGTAGTTTCCATGAACCCCGGTAAACAGGTTTGAGTAGACGATACCGTCCGCTGATCCGTCAACGATGCCATCCTTGTAAGCCTGGTCAGCATTGGCCTCTTCCGTGGCGATAAAGGCGCTGCCCGAATAACCGAAGTCAGCGCCCATGGCCTGAGCTGACAAAACGGAAGCTCCATGAGCGATTGAGCCAGACAGGGCTACAAGGCCGTCGAACCATTCGCGGATCTCCTGCATCAGCGCAAAGGGTGAAAGCGTGCCCGCATGTCCGCCTGCGCCTGCGGCAACCGGGATCAGTCCATCAGCGCCTTTTTCGATCGCCTTATTGGCAAAGCGATTGTTGATCACGTCGTGCATCGTAATGCCGCCCCAATTGCGCACCGCTTCGAAAATCTCGGTCCGTGCGCCCAGCGAGGTAATGATCATCGGCACCTGCCATTTCTCGCAGGTCGCCATATCGGCCATCACGCGATCATTCGACTTATGGACAATCTGGTTGACCGCATAGGGAGCAGCTGGTCGATCCGGGTTTTCACGATTGTGTTTTGCCAGCTCTTCGGTGATCTGATGAAGCCATTCGTCCAGCAGGCTTTGCGGCCTGGCATTGAGCGCCGGGAAACTGCCAACGATCCCGGCCTTGCACTGCGCAATAACCAGCTCTGGACCCGATACGATGAACAGCGGTGAGCCGATCAGCGGCAGGCGCAGGCGATCAAATGGGGCGGGAAGCGACATGTTTCTCTCCAACTGAATGGGCAATCAATGGCTGTCCCATAGCGAAGGTTCCAGCCTTGTCGAGCGGCGCAAATTGTTAGGGACCGCGCGGTTCAGGATGCCGTAGCGTCAAGTCAGCCCAGCAAATCCTCGATGCGATAAAAGCGCGCCGCATTGCCAGCAAAGAGGGCTGATTTTTCCTCATCGCTGGCGCCGGCAGAGATGCGTTTGAAAGCGTTCCATAGGACGGGGTAGGTCGCGCCCCAGCGATCGACAGGGTAGTTGCTTTCGAACATAGCGCGCTGGGTGCCGAATGCCTCGATGCAGGTCTCGATATAGGGCTTCCACAATTGGGCTAGCTGTTCCGATCCCACGCCGGCCGCCGGTCCTTCTTCGGGCAGTGCGCAATTGTGCATCGCTAAGCCGCCCAGCTTCACCATCACATTCTCGCATTTGCCGAGCTCAAGAATGGCATCGCGCCAGATGCCGAACCGTTCCTCTAGCTTGCCGGCATAGCTCGCCATGCCAAGCGGCGTCCCGCAATGGTCGAGGCAGATCGGCGTGTCGGGGAAGGCACGGGCGAGGCCGATCACATCGCCAATCTGCGGCTCGAGGATCCACGCATCGAAAGACATGCCGCGCTTGCCGAGCTCGGCAAATCCTTCGCGGAATGAGGCGTCACGATAGAGCTCGGGCGGAGCATGAAAGGGAGGGCCGAGCACTTCAGGATCAGCATCCCAGGCCCCCTGGTGCCGAATGCCTTTGAAGCGGTTGGGAGCTGCGGCGAGCAAGGCATCGAGCACTTCGCCTGCGGCGGCGCCCTGCAATAGGTCAGCATGCCCGACAATCCCGGCACACAGGCGCGCATTGCCGTAAAGGCCGCTGGCGCTCTGGGCGGCTACACCATTGACATATTCGACTTCGCCAACGGGTTTGAGCGCTTCGCCGTATGCACCGTTGTAGAAGGCACCACACTCCATAAAGACGGTGCCGACGATGTTGTGCCCGCTCGCCACTTCGGCGTTGAAGTGATCGAAAGTGTAATGCGCAACCGGGACCAGCGTCTCGATGAAGCGGTGCCTCGGCTCCGGAAACATCGGGAGCATCGGCCGCAGGTCCCACAAATGGTGATGCGGATCGATGATCGGCAGTTCGGGCTCAAGGATGGCTTCGGTCATGACTGGTTTCTCTCCCTTTCTGCACTGTTATCGGGGTTCGGCGTTTTGCCGCAACCACTCATTCGCTGGCGCGCACCTTGGGCAGCTCCATCTCGTCGGCAGGTTGCTCATGATAGCCCTCATAGCGCTCGATCAATTCGGTAAGGTTGGTCTCAAGCTGCTGCATTTCGACGATACGCTTTCCAATATCGAGGCGTTTGGCCTTGAGTCGAACGAGCGTTTGTCCGCAATTGTGATTCGGTTCACGAAAATCGTCCGCCATGTCGCGGATCTCCCGCAGCGAGAAACCCAGGTCTTGCGCCGTCAACACCATCTTGAGGAATTGCACATCGTCGCTTGAATAGTCGCGATAGCCATTGTCCCAATTGCGCTGGGGCGAGAGCAGGCCGCTCTTTTCGTAAAATCTGATGCGCGACGTCGTGACGCCAACTCGTTCTGCAATTTCACCGATTTTCATGGCTTGACCTTAAACTATGGATGAAGGTTTATAAGCCCGCTTCATAACCTGAACAAGGACCATGAAGATGACAAATTCCCCTCTCTCACAACCACTTACATTGCCCAATGGCACCACCTTGCCCAATCGCCTTGCAAAGGCCGCGATGGAAGAAGGCCTTAGTGAGCCTGGCCAGCTGCCCGGCAAAAAGCTGGAGACGCTCTACCGACGCTGGGCGCGCGGTGGCTTTGGCCTGATCATCACTGGCAATGTCATGGTCACTCCAAATGCCATGACGGGTCCGGGCAATTGCCTGCTCCAGCAGGGCACCGATCTAAAGCCGTATCGCGCTTGGGCCGAAGCGGGCAAAAGCGGTGGTGGTCAGCTGTGGATGCAGATCAGCCATCCTGGGCGCCAAATGTTCAAATCGCTTGGTGAGACCGGTCTCGCGCCGTCGGACGTGCCGCTTGATCTCGGCAAGAACTCCAAACTGATTGCGCCAGTGCGGGCGCTCGAAACCCATGAGATCGAAGATATCATCGCGCGCTTTGCGGACACAGCGCATCTGGCCGAGCAGGCCGGCTTTGACGGCGTCGAAATCCACGGCGCGCATGGATACCTGCTCAACCAATTCCTCTCACCGCGGGTCAATCAGCGCACCGACAAATGGGGCGGAACGCTCGAGAACCGCGCGCGTATGCTGATCGAAGTGATCCGGGCCGTGCGGGCGAAAGTCAGCGCAGGGTTTGGGGTTGGCGTGAAGCTCAACTCGGCAGATTTCCAGAAAGGTGGATTCAGCGCGGATGACGCCAAGGCCGTTGTCCAGATGCTCAATAAGGAAGGCATCGATCTGCTCGAGATTTCGGGCGGTTCGTATGAGAGCCCCGCCATGCAAGGCAACACCGATGGCAGCGACACCAGCTCAACCTTGCGTCGCGAAGCCTATTTCGTCGACTTTGCACGCGATATCGGCGCCGTGGCTGAAATGCCTGTGATGGTCACTGGTGGTATTTTCAAACGCCAAGTGGCTGAGGATGCGCTGGGCAAGGACGAAGCCGGTTTCGGCCTAGCTGTGTTGGGCGTTGCCCGCGCGACTACGTTTGAGCCTGATCTCTACAACAAATGGGCCGACGGCTCGCTCGACGCAGTGCACGTGCCTGACGTGACCTGGAAGAATAAGACCATGGCTGGTCTTGCTTCGATGGCGCAGGCGGGGGCGCAGATCCAACGCATGGCAGACGGCAAGGAGCCGAAAAGCAAGGTCAGCCCGCTTTTTGCGCTGATCAAAAGTCAGATGCGGAGCGCCAAGCTCGCCAAGCGCTACGTCGCCTGGCGCAAAGAGACCGCCTGATCTGCGGTGGGGCGGGCCGGTAGTATTATCTACCGGCTCGGGTCCCTCTTAGGCGGAAGCGATTGCGCTGTTGGCAGCACTCAAGACTGCGCGGACGCTTGCGGTGGCGACGTCTTCATCGATACCGCATCCCCAAATGACCCGGCCATTGCTTTCGCACATCAGATAGGCGGCAGCACGGGCATCGCGGCCTTTGCCGAGCGCATGCTCGGTGTAGTCGAGCACTTTCAGATCCAGATCGAACGCCTGTTCTAGTGTGGTGACCACGCTTGAGATCAAGCCATTGCCGCGACCGGATACGCTTTGCTCGCCGCCATCGACGGCAATCTTTCCGGCGAATATCCGAGTGCCGTCGGTGGCGCGGCTTTCCTCGTAATCGACGAGCTGGAAGTACTTGTCAGGCGTCTTGACGTGATACGCCTTCTTGAAGGCTTCCCAGATGTCATCAGCGTTGAGTTCGCGCCCAAGTTCGTCGGCCATGTGCTGGACGTGTTGCGAGAAATCCGCCTGCATCTTCTTGGGCAGCTTGAGCCCCTGATCCTGTTCCAGAACCCAGGCGAAGCCGCCTTTGCCGCTCTGCGAATTGACGCGGATGACGGCTTCGTAAGTGCGCCCCAAATCAGCTGGATCGATCGGCAGATAGGGTACGCGCCATCCTTCGTCATTCTGGCTATCGCGCGCTTCAAAGCCCTTCTTGATGGCATCCTGGTGGCTGCCAGAGAAAGCGGTGAAGACCAGTTCACCGCCATAGGGATGGCGCTGGTGAACGGGCAGATCGTTGCAATATTCGACCGTCTCGATGACCTGGTCGATATCGGAAAAGTCCAAGCCTGGATCGACACCCTGGGTGTACATGTTGAGCGCTACCGTAACGAGGCAGCAATTGCCGGTGCGTTCGCCATTGCCAAACAAGCAGCCTTCAACCCGATCGGCTCCCGCAAGGATGCCCAGCTCGGCCGCTGCGACGCCCGTTCCTCGATCATTGTGCGTGTGCAGACTGATCACCGCGCTCTCACGATTGGGCAGGTTACGGCAGAAATATTCGATTTGATCAGCGTAGATATTGGGTGTCGCCGCTTCGACGGTGGCTGGCAGATTGAGGATGATCGGCTTGTCCGGCGTGGGAGCCAGAACCTCCATCACCGCTTCACAGACCGATATGCTGAAATCGAGTTCCGCGGTTGAGAAGGTCTCCGGCGAATACTGGAAATGCCAATCGGTATCGGGCTGCGCAGCTGCGCAGTCGCGCATCACCTTGGCTCCCGTCACCGCGATCTCACGGACCTCATCTTTCGACATGCGGAAGACGATATCTCGCCATGCTGGTGATACAGCGTTGTAGAGGTGCACGATGGCAGCTTTCGCACCTCGAAGGCTGTCAAAGCTGGTCGTGATCAGATCTTCGCGAGATTGCGTGAGGACCTGCACCAGAACGTCATCAGGTATCCGGCCGGATTCAACCAGGCCAGAAATGAAATCAAATTCGGTCGCGCCGGCGCTCGGAAACCCAATCTCGATCTCCTTCACGCCAATATCAACCAACAGGTCGAAGAAGCGGTTCTTCTTCACCGCATCCATTGGATCGATGATTGACTGGTTACCATCGCGAAGATCGGTTGAGAGCCAACGCGGCGGGGCCGTGATCGTACGGCTCGGCCATTGCCGATCAGGCAAGTTGATCTGCGGGAAGGGATGGTATTTGCGGGTCGGGTCGGTCAGCATGGCGGCGCCACTTTCAAGAAGCTAACAATGGGAGTGCGTGTTGGACTGCGAAGTCAAGTTCCCTTGGGCGCGCCGCGCACCCCTTTTTGGCACGCGTCATTTCACGCCCAAGGGCGCGTAAGTCGTAGAAGTAGCGTTCCATTGCGCGTCATGGCGTGTTGTCTTGCTGAAAATTGCGCGGGTTGCAAGCCGCGTTTTGCTGTTACCCGCAGCGTGCGTCGCGAATGATGTTATTTGCATCAAGCATCAGATTGAGACGCGCCGATGTTGGGTCCGGCTTGATGTAGGTTGGGCTGGGAGCGACAAACCGGACGTCTCGCGCATTGACTGCAATCTGGAGAATTTCTGCTCGCGTCGCATCATCGGCTTCGCGGCCAAGGAAAGGCCCCATCAGGGTTGCGTCACAGATTGCAGCATCAGGATCGGTCGCAGTTCCTGGCTCATACGCCCCTGCGGCCGCGCCCTCTAATTCAGGCGCTATGCTTGCCGGTGCTGGTTCGGTTGCATGGGTCGGGGAACTTCCGGCGTTGATCCGCGCCGCAAATTCTTCCGCCTCGTTGCTGGTAGAGGATTCATTCGTGCCACCGCAGGCAGCCAAGAGCATCAGCGGCAAGCTCATCGTGATCGCGCTAACTGGTTTCACAACATATCTCGTCAGGTTTCCTGTCTGAGGGCGCTAGGCGATATTTGCGTTGCAGCTTCGTGACAAGGACTTTGGTTTCACGAACGGCGTCGGATCCGCTCGCCTGTTAGTTGATGGACGTTGGTAACACCCATTAGCCGCATCCCACGTTCGATCTCGTCTTTCAGGATTGCCAGAGCGCGTTCGACCCCGTCCTGACCGGCGGCTGCCAGAGCATAGAGGTACAGTCTCCCTCCCGAAGCGGCACTCGCTCCGGAACAAATGGCCTTGAGCGCATGAGTGCCTCGTCGCACGCCGCCATCGCAGATGATCTCGATCTCGCCGCCAACTGCATCGGCGATCTCATCGAGTTGATCAAAGGGTGCGCGGCTCCCGTCCAACTGCCTCCCTCCGTGGTTGGAAATCATGATGGCGTCTGCGCCGATCTGGACAGCTCGGCGGGCATCATTTGCGCTCATCACACCTTTGAGCACGAATTTCCCACCCCAGTCTTGTCGGATCGTGGCTGCGGTGTCCCAATCCATCGATGTGTCGAGCATGGTGTTGAAATACTCGGCGATGCTCACAGCCTGGCGTGACCCTTCGTCGACATGCGTGTCGAGATTGGGGAGGCGGAACTTCTCTTTCAGCAGGTAGTCTAGGGTCCACCTGGGACGTGTTGCATAACTCCAGACCGACGCGGGGGTGAATCGTGGCGGCGTCGTGAAACCTGATCGCAGGCAGCGCTCTCGCTTGCCCGAGACAATCGTATCGACTGTCAGCGCAAGTGCGTCAAAGCCTGATGCCTGGCAGCGCTCGATCATACTGGAGTTCAGCCCTTTGTCCTTGTGGACGTAGAGTTGAAACAGTTTCGGACCGGTTGTGAGTGCTGCGATCTCTTCGATCGATCGCGTGGCAAGACTGGAAATGCCGAACCACAGGCCGAATTTCTCCGCTGCCTTGGCGACCGCGGTCTCACCCTGCCAATGGAAAGCGCGCTGGACAGCTGTCGGAGAGAGCATCAGCGGAAGTTCCGATCGACACCCCAGGATCATGCAAGAGGTGTCGATCTCGGCAACACCGGCCAGAACATCAGGAACCAGATCGACGTCGGAATAGGCGTCAGTGTTGCGCGCCTTGGTCAATTCATCGTCCGCGGCGCCGTCAATATAGTCGAACACAGGGAAGGGCAGTCGCCCTTTCGCGAGGCGACGGAAATCATCGATATTGTGGCAATCGCTGAGCCGCATGAGCATGGCTGTGGCGAATGATTGGGGCTCTGTCGAGCGCAGCCGTCACTCAAATTTCAAATTTTTTTCGGGTGAGTGAAACCAATTCGGTCTTCGCCGCGAACTCATCAACGTGCGCGGCCACCATGCCCTCATGAACGCTGATTTCCCTGACAGCGTTTCCCCCTGACGCCCCCCAAGCTGGTGGCCGCAGCACAAACCATTTTTGGAGTACCCCCGCTATGAAACTCAAATATCTCACACTCGCGGCTGCGGCTCTTGTCGCTCCGCTGTCGATCGCTGCACCGGTTCAGGCCGATGGCGGCATCTATGTTGGCACCGAAGGCCACAACGTCGCTGTGAGCGGCTATGACACCGTCAGCTACTTCCAGGGCGACGGAGTGCCGGTGAAGGGCGATGCGCGCTTCACGGTCGAATACCAGGGCGCCGAGTGGCATTTCTCAAGCCAAGCCAACGCTGACCTGTTCGCTGCCAACCCTGATGCTTACGCACCGCAATTTGGCGGTCATTGCGCTTGGGCGATGAGCCGCGGCGCGCTCGCACCGGGTGACCCGCTCTATTACAAAGTTGTCGACGGCAAGCTCTATCTGAACTTTAACAAGCAGGTTCAGGACATGTGGCTGGCTGACATTTCAGGCTTCATTTCGAAAGCGAATCTGGCCTGGGTCGACATCCCTGAAGGCAAAGTCTTCGGGGCCTGATGCGGCGAAATTTGCCGTGAACTACCCCCACAATCGAAATTGAGGATGCCTGAAAGGACCCCCCCTATGTCTAATTCGAAGAACCTTGCCCGTATGCTGATGGTGGCAGGTGGCCTTGCCGTCGCCGCAACTTCGGCTCCTGCCGCTGCTGATGTCCCCTGTGGCCCACGGCTGACAGCGAACCCATGCGCAGCGAAAAAGAAGACCAAGAAGGTTGCAAAATGCGCGGCTGCCCCATGCGCGGCTAACCCGTGCGCTGCCAATCCCTGTGCAGCCAACCCTTGCGCTGCAAACCCATGCGCAGCCAACCCATGTGCCGCTAACCCCTGCGCGGCCAATCCCTGTGCAGCAAACCCCTGTGCTGCCAATCCATGCGCGGCGAATCCCTGCGCCGCCAATCCTTGCGCGCCCAAATAAGGGTCGCGCCTAACAGGTGACCGGGGAGGTAACCTCCTAGCTTCCCCGGTCACTTTTTGATTGAATGATCCAATGCAGCGTCACGAGCTTGTCCAGCTGTTGATCGACAGCACCGAACAGATGTTCGCAGACGGCAGGCCGCTGATGAGCCGGGTCCTGCCAGAAGGCGGTGTCGCCGAAATCTGGGAGCATTATCCGGCCGGCGATGTGGTCAATGGCGAGGCCGGCAGTCGCTATTTTTACCACTCGCATCCTCCGGGTGAGCGGTTGGATGGCGAGCATGGTCATTTCCACCTGTTTCTGGACAAATCGGCAATGCCCGCAGGCGCAGAAGCGCTAATCGCCCCGCCACAAATCGATCCCGCGACCCCGCGCGCCGATGTCGTCCATCTCGCGGCGCTTGCGATATCGAGCGAAGGCCTGCCGCTTCACTGGTTCACCTGCAATCGCTGGGTGACCGATGAATGGCTCTATCCGGCAGAAAGCATCATCCCCGAATTAACGCGGTTCGATCTGCGCGGCCAAGCGGGCGATCCCTTGGTCAATTCCTGGCTTACCGCGATGGTCGGCCTGGCGCGCGATCGTATCTCCCAATTGCTGTCAGAGCGCGACGCTGTGCTCGAACTCAACGACATGACAGGCGAGGACAGATCGATCGAAGTCACAAGCTCCGCTGCGATCTCGCTCGAGCGATTGATCGCCTAGCGAGGACAAAGCTGAAACCTTAGCGCGCCTGGGACTGGAGGCGCGTCGCAGGGGCGGTCGGAGGGATTTCCATCTGGTTCCTTCGACCGCTTTTGCATTTCCCAACACATTCAGCAGGCGGTCGTGATCGTCTCGGACCGAATTCTCAGCTCATCCAGCGTGTATCGTGTGGCGATCTGATCGGCCGGGCAATCGCGATAGGCCGGGTCTTTCGGTACGCAATTCTCGCCGCAAATCTGGATGGCGGTCTGCGCCTCCCAATCAATCCGCCAGAAGCGTCCGCCAGGTGTCGACACATAGCCGTCCATCTGGCTTTGAATGTCGCTTTGAAGATCAAGCATGGAAGGCACTTCGCTGTCATAGTCCCGGCTGAATGAGCCATGCGTGTGATAGCTGGCTATTGGCGCCATGCCGGGCTCATCGAAATAGGCGATGTCGCAGCTTGCCTGTTCGCCGGAAGTGACCGGTGTCGTTCCAAGTTCGCCATCCTCATCCTCAAAGATGATTCCGCACAGCTCGACATTCTGCGCGAAGGACTGCGGCTGCAATTCGGTCAGTTGCGCACGCGCGAAATCCTGCACTTCGCTCTGGCTGACCGTTACGACGAAGTCTTCGGGACCTTTGACGTTGGTGTAAGCGCGCAACACGATCACGCCCCAGGCAAGCCCGCAAAGCGCAAATATGATGAGGGTCGAACGTGAGGTCATTGTGCAAATTCTGGCCGCAAGCGCGCCGCTGGTCGAGCGAAACTATGGAGTGCGCAGAATGTTCTCCATCTTCTTGCCGCGCGCAAGCTCGTCGACCAGCTTGTCCATATAGCGCAGCTCACGCATCAAAGGCTCTTCAACCTCTTCGACACGCACACCGCAGACGACGCCTTTGATCAATTCGCGATTGGGGTTGAGTTTGGCTTCACCCATAAAGGTGCGGCAATCGACTTCACGCTCGATCTGCTGATCCAGCTCTTCCTGAGAATAGCCTGTTAGCCAGCACAGCACCTTGTCGAGGTCCGCCTTGGTGCGACCCTTCTTCTCAACCTTGGTGATGTAGTGCGGATAAAAGCTGGCAAAAGCCATCGAGTAGAGCCGGTGCTCGCCCATGTTCACTCTCCCTGCAACAGAGCGAGCACTTTATCGGATCAGTTCTTCGACTTGTCGACCAGCTTGTTGGCGCTGATCCAAGGCATCATGGCGCGCAATTCGGCACCGGTCTTTTCGATCGGGTGCGCTTCAGCTGCCTTGCGCGATGCCTTGAGCTCGGGCTGACCGGCACGATTGTCGAGCACGAAGTTCTTCACAAACCGGCCAGACTGGATGTCTGCCAGAACGCGCTTCATTTCGGCCTTGGTTTCATCGGTGATAATTCGCGGACCGGTGGTGATGTCGCCGTACTCTGCGGTGTTCGAGATCGAATAACGCATATTCGCGATCCCGCCTTCGTAGAGCAGATCGACGATCAGCTTGGTCTCGTGCAGACATTCGAAATAGGCCATTTCGGGCGCGTATCCGGCCTCGGTTAGCGTTTCGAACCCGGCCTGGATCAAGTGGGTGATGCCGCCGCACAGCACGGCCTGTTCGCCGAACAGATCGGTCTCGCACTCTTCCTTGAAATTGGTCTCAATGATGCCCGAACGGCCACCGCCAACGCCTGAGGCGTAGGCGAGAGCCACGTCATGGGCAGAGCCACTGGCATCCTGATGGATTGCGATCAGGCAGGGAACGCCGCCACCGCGTTGATATTCGCTGCGCACAGTGTGGCCGGGACCTTTGGGAGCGATCATGATCACGTCGATATCGGCAGGTGCTTCGATCAGGCCGAAATGAATGTTGAGGCCATGCGCGAAGGCGAGGGCGCTGCCCGGCTTCATATGGCCAGCAAGGTCATTCTCCCAGATGCCGGCCTGATGTTCATCTGGCGCAAGGATCATCAGGATGTCTGCCCATTGGGCAGCCTCGGTGTTGGTCAACACCTTGAAACCGGCTTCTTCAGCCTTCTTCGCGGTCGATGATCCCTCACGCAGGGCAATCGCGACTTCGGCGACGCCGCTATCGCGCAGGTTTTGCGCATGGGCGTGGCCCTGGCTGCCATAGCCAAGCACGGCGATCTTCTTTGATTTGATGAGGCCGAGATCGGCATCAGCGTCGTAATAGACTTTCACTTTGTAGTTCCCTTTATCAGGCGCCGTCCGCGCCGCGCATCATTCCAACA
>Ga0207422_1003484_pt1 | contig 15563 bp, 12 predicted proteins | sample MarCyaLeptolynsp_FD_187757 | JGI IMG/M metagenome (GOLD analysis project Ga0207422, IMG submission 187757) | Marine cyanobacterial communities from Panama - species 1 Leptolyngbya sp. (SPAdes) | ecosystem: Environmental > Aquatic > Marine > Unclassified | place: Panama: Panama City | collected...
TGTTCAAGCCGTTCCGGCGTCAGGTCAAAACAAGTTTGTCCCCTATCCACTGCTATGGTCATGGTTTTGGCGTCCATCCCTATCCTGTTTGATCTTAGGGGAGGGACATTGCTAAAGTCTTACAAAGGTGTGTCCGGAGTTTTTACAAGTACGGGAGAAGCATATGTGTGGCCGATTCGCACTTACGGCGACACCGGCGGAGGTCGAACAATTGTTCGACATTGCCGGACTGGAACCGTTTCCGGAGCGTTACAACATTGCCCCGACGCAACCGATATGCATCGTTCGCAGATCCGCGGCCGGCGGCCGCGAAGGCGCGCTTGTCCGCTGGGGGCTTGTACCGCACTGGGTCAAGGATCCGGCTTCGTTCTCATTGCTGATCAATGCCCGTTCGGAGACCGCGGCCGAAAAACCGGCCTTTCGCGCGGGCATGCGCCACAGACGGTGCCTGATTCCGGCTTCGGGATTCTACGAATGGCAGCGGTCTGAAAAACACAAACAGCCCTATTGGATCGCTCCGAGCGCGAAAAACCTCGTGGCGTTTGCCGGCGTTTGGGAAACATGGATGGGCAAGGACGGCAGCGAGATCGATACCGCTGCGTTTCTGACCACGACAGCCAACACGTCCCTGTCAGCGATCCATCATCGCATGCCGGTGGTCATCGAACCCGATGCATTCGCCCGCTGGCTCGATCCTGTCGTCGAACCGAGAGACATCGCGGACCTGCTGCGTGCTGCTCCCGACGGATTCTTCGAACCGGTGCCGGTATCAAGCCGCGTCAATTCGGCGCGCAATGACGGTCCGGATCTGCAAGTCCCGGCGGAACCGACCGGGCAATCCTCGGCCGACGACCAGGGCGAGCGGAAGGTGACGGCACCCAAAAAAAGAAAGAAGACCGCCGACAATCAGATGGATCTGTTTTAGAGATCTGCCGTTCCGACTGACGATTCGGAAAAGAAACGAATTGAGGAAATCCCGGCGTGCCGGCTGTGGCACCGGCTGCGGCTCGCAACGATGCGAACCGCTATGATGCCTGCCGTTCCTCAGCCGAGTGCTGGAATGCGCAGAACCTGGCCGGGATAGATCTTGTCGGGATGCGACAACATCGGTTTGTTGGCTTCGAAGATCGCGTTGTACTCCGATCCCTTGTCGTAATATTTGCTGGCGATCGCCCACAGCGTATCGCCTTTCGCAACCGTGTGATATTGCGCTTCCGGGCCGGGAGTCGCCGCTTCGATGCTTTCATCGACCTTGGCGATACCCTCGACATTGCCGGCCGCCAGAATCAGCTTCTCCCGGGCTTCCTGGGTCGGCGCCGAGCCTGAAATTTTCACGGTATCGCCCTCGACGACCACCTCGACATCACCTTCCAGGCCGAGATCGGCAACTTCTTTTTCAATCGCCTCGGCAGCATTTGCTTCACCGATTCCGAACAGGCTTTTGCCCGCATCGGAGATAAAATCAAACATTCCCATAGTCATTTCCCCTTTGTGGCTCGCGCCGGTCGCCGGCACGACACTCAACGCGTTGATGTGCGAACGAAATTCCCCAGCGTCAACCGGGTAATTTTACGAGGGGCGAGGTGGCCGCGGACACCGACCCGGGAGCCACCCCGGTCACAGCACCTTGCCGGGGTTGAGTATGCCGTTTGGATCGAGGGTTTGTTTGACGCTTTTCATCAGGGCAAGCTCAACCGGGTCCTTGACGGATTTCAACATGTGCCGTTTTAACTGGCCCACGCCGTGTTCTGCGGAGAACGAGCCTCCCATTTCGATCGTGAGGTCGTAGATGATCCCGCTGATTTCATCCCGTCTGGCAAAAAACTCCGCCGGATCGGATTCATAGGGCGGGCTGATGTTGAAGTGAATATTGCCGTCGCCGAAATGGCCGAACGGGTTGGGCCGGCATCCGGGAACCGCCCGCGCGACGGCATCGATGCCGCGGGCAAGGAAATCCGGGACCAGGGCAATCGGTACCGAAACGTCATGAGTGATGGATCCGCCGTCATGGCGTTGCGCTTCGGACATGCCATGCCGGATATGCCAGAACGCCGCCGCCTGCTGTTCCGATTGGGCAATGGTGCCGTCGACGACGATGGAGCGCTCGAAGGCGGATTCCAGAAAGGTCTCCAGTTTTTCGCGCTCTTTTGCGAAATCGCCGCCGCTCGATGTTTCGACAAGGACATACCAGGGATGCGGTGTTTCAAGCGGGTCGCGCACGCCTTCCAGGTTTTTCAGCACAATCTCGATGCCCGTCCGGCGCAGGATCTCAAATCCGGTCAGCGCATTTCCGAATTCGGTCTTCAGGGTGTTGAACAGGGTGCCCGCGGCTTCCGGATCCGAAACGGCCAGGAACGCGACGTTCCGCGCACGCGGTTTCGGAAACAATTTCAGGACCGCCGCAGTGATGATGCCAAGTGTGCCTTCGGCGCCGATGAACAGATGTTTCAGGTCATATCCGGTATTGTCCTTGCGCAGGCGCCGCAATCCGTTCCAGATCCGGCCATCGGCAAGAACGACCTCCAGCCCGAGAACGAGATCCCTGGTATTGCCGTAGGCCAGCACCGCGGTCCCGCCGGCATTCGTGGAAAGATTCCCGCCGATCTGGCAGGACCCCATCGAGCCCAGGGTCAGAGGAAACAGCCGGTCGACGCCATCTGCAGCGTGATGGATCGATTCCAATACGCATCCGGCCTCGACGACCATCGTATTACCGTCCGGATCAATGTCGCGCACGCGATTGAGGCGCGAAAGCGAGAGGATGATCTGGTTGCCGGTGCCGTCCGGAATTTGACCGCCGACAAGCCCGGTATTGCCGCCTTGCGGCACAATTGCGACGCCGAATTCATTGGCAAGCCGCATAATGGCCGCCACTTCCTCCACACTCTGCGGTCTCAGAATTGCGGCACTTTCGCCGGTGAAGAGTTTGCGCAGTTCGGCCAGGTATCCCTGTTTGTCCGAAGCTTCGGTCAAAACGTGATTCTGTCCGAGTTCCCTTGCCGCCTGTTCGAGGAACTGCCCGATATGCGGTGCGCTCGTGTCCATGCGCAAAATCCCTTTTTTGCCCTGCGTCCCGGATAGCCGACAATGGTCCGGACATTGTCGGACGCCAGGAATCACGCAGCGGTTTGAATCGGGTTCCACATCTAAACGCTCATGGGACACATTCCAAGAACCGACCGGATTCAACGTCTCGCATGAACAAAAGGATCAATTTGTAACGTATTGAAATGCAATGTGAATATTTAGCGGTTTCATCCATCTGTTCATCCGGTCTGGAACGTGGCGGACACCAGTGACCGGAAGATCACAGGATCGCATTAAGCCATTGAATTGAACCATATTCACGGCCTTGCCATACTATTGCCGCAAGTGTCCTGATCGGGGGTTTTCATCTTCCGATTGATGTTGATTTTAACGTGAACTTTGGCCGGATTTCGGTTTCCCGGTCGTCGTATAGCGCACTGCTGTTCACACTTGCGGTTATTGCCCGGGTTCACTGCTTGAAGCCGGGGGCCTGCTATGTCATTAGGGGAAACTCACAGGGGCCGGGTGCAGTATCTGCAGGTGCCGATGATCAGAAACAAGGCTGAGTGAAATGTCCGATGCAAAAGGGTTGATGACCGGCAAGCGTGGTCTCGTCATGGGCGTGGCCAACAACAGGTCAATCGCCTGGGGGATCGCCAAAGCGCTCGCTGATGCAGGGGCGTCGCTGGCCCTGACCTACCAGGGCGATGCACTGAAGAAGCGGGTGGCTCCACTTGCCGAAGATCTCGGTGCGTGCGTTGCGGGCCATTGTGACGTCACCGATCCGGACACGATCGACGGCGTCTTTGACGAGGCGGTACGGCAACTGGGTGGGCTCGATTTCGTCGTGCATGCGGTGGCGTTTTCCGACAAGGACGAACTCACCGGGCGCTATGTCGACACCAGCGCGGGCAATTTCTCGCAGACGATGCTGATTTCCGCCTATTCCTTCACCGCTGTCGCGCAGCGGGCCGAGCGCGTTATGGAGGATGGCGGTTCGCTGCTGACCCTGACCTATTATGGGGCGGAAAAGGTGATGCCGCACTATAATGTGATGGGCGTAGCCAAGGCGGCTCTGGAAGCCAGCGTTCGCTATCTGGCCGTTGATCTCGGGCCCAAGGGAATTCGGGTCAATGCGATTTCCGCAGGCCCGATCAAGACCCTGGCCGCATCGGGTATCGGAGATTTCCGCTATATTCTGAAATGGAACGAGTACAATGCCCCGATGCGCCGGACCGTCAGCATTGATGATGTCGGCGGCGCGGGCCTGTATCTTTTGTCGGACCTCGCCAGGGGCGTAACCGGCGAAGTCCATCATGTCGATTCGGGGTATCACGTGGTCGGCATGAAAGCAGTCGACGCACCCGACATCTCAACGGTCTGATTTTCCCCGAAGCTGTTGAATACGGTGATGCCGGAGCCGGCCCCTCTGAGGTTGGAGCTTGGTGAAGTGCCGTGAGATTGATTCGGTGCCGAACACGTCAGTGTTCGCAAGTCCGACCGGGCGCCGGGCGTCAGCCCGCCCCATCGGAGGCCTGAGCGCAGCGAAGTGCCGTGAGATTGATTTGGTGCCGAACCCGTCAGTGTTCGCAAGCGCGACCGGGCGCCGGGCGTCAGCCCGCCCCATCGGAGGCCTGAGCGCAGCGAAGTGCCGTGAGATTGATTTGGTGCCGAACACGTCAGTGTTCGCAAGTCCGACCGGGCGCCGGGCGTCAGCCCGCCCCATCGGAGGCCTGAGCGCAGCGAAGTGCCGTGAGATTGATTTGGTGCCGAACACGTCAGTGTTCGCAAGTCCGACCGGGCGCCGGGCGTCAGCCCGCCCCATCGGAGGCCTGAGCGCAGCGAAGTGCCGTGAGATAGAAAACAAGACCAATCTAGATCGGTTGCACAACTCCGTCCTGGAAAACGTAGATCTTTTCCTGAATGACCTCTTCTTCGACAACAGTCTGCCGCTGGCGATTTTCCAGCAAATGCCACAAGACTCTGATGACACCGCCGTGGGTGACCGTGATCAGGTCGCCTTCTGTACTTTGCAGCCAGGGGAGCACCCGCTGCATCAGCATCTCGTAGCTTTCACCGCCCGGCGGCTGGAAGTTCCATTTGTCCTGCCGGCGGGCGCGATAGGCGTCTGGAACCTTGCGCTTTAGCTCATTAAGGATTTCCCCTTCCCATTCGCCAAACGTGAATTCCTTCAGGCGGTCGTCGAACCGGCATGCGTCGGGTTCCAGTTGCATGGACTGGCGAACAAGGTTCAGTGTTTCCCGGGTTCGTCCGAGTGGCGAGGCGAACCAGGTGAATTCTTCCGGTTGTCTGCCGACACGCGACAAATAGTCAGCGAGAGCCCTGCCATTGCGCCGCGCCTGGCTTCGTCCGGTCTCGTTCAACGGGACATCCATCTGGCCCTGCAGCCTGCCGATCCGGTTCCAGTCCGTTTCGCCGTGGCGAATGATGATGATCGTGCGGTTTGACCAATCCGTGGACAAACCCATCAGGCCGGATCCTGAACGTTGAGGATGAGTTTGCCCATATTTCCGCCCGTGTAGAGGAGGTTGAGCACATCGGGGAAACTGTCGATGCCGCTATTGCGGATATCCTCTGTCATCTTCAGTTTCCCTTCCGCGTGCCATCGTCCGAGCGCTTCCGCCGCCTCGGGATAACGCTTTATGAAATCAAAGACGATAAGGCCGCGAACGGTGAGGCGATTGACGAGTATGGAGCGAATATTCTTCGGACCGGGCACCGGTTCGGTTGCATTATAGTTGGAGATCATCCCGCACACGGGAATGCGTCCGAACAGGTTCATCTGGCTGAGGGCGATATCGAATATCTCGCCGCCGACATTCTCATAAAAAATATCGATCCCCTGCGGACAGGCGTCCTTTAGGTCGCGATACAGATTGCCGGCCTTGTAGTCGACACAGGCATCAAACCCGAGATCTTCGACCACATAGCGACATTTCTCCGGTCCGCCGGCAATGCCAACGGTGCGGCACTCCTTGAGTTTCGCGATTTGCCCGACGATAGATCCCACGGCGCCGGAAGCGGCCGAAACAACAACCGTCTCGCCTGCGACCGGCTTGCCGACGTCAAGCAAACCGAAATAGGCCGTGGTTCCGGGCATTCCGAGGCCGCCGATCCACCGTGCCAGGGGAGCCTGTGACGTATTGACCTTGATCACGCCGTGTGTGCCGTCGCTGATTGCATATTGCTGCACTCCGAACATGCCGGTTACCGCGTCGCCCGGCTGATAATCCGGGTGATTGGATAATTCGACATAACCCGCCGAATACGAGCGCATGACTTCGCCGATGGCGACTGGCGGAACGTAGGATTTGCCTTCGGCGATCCAGCCGCGCATGGCCGGATCGAGCGAAATACATTCGATTTTAACGCGAAACTGGCCGTCGCCGGGCTCCGGAACATTATCGTCGCTGGCCGAAAAATTCTCCGGCTTGACCATTCCGACGGGGCGTGACGCCAGGCGAATCGATCGGTTGTGGACCATTTGGGGGCAACCTCAATATCTTCGGGGTAAGTTTAAACTGGATGTAATGCAAAATTGTCCACAGCGTAAGGACCATTGGCCATAGAGTGGAATTTTCTGGAGACTTATGGAGAAGCGCTCATCACCGCGTCGCATTTCGATAGGCGCATGCCGGATATGACGCGCCCTGGATGACGATGGCCCGGGTTTCGTATTCAAGGTTGGCTGATCGAAATGTATCGGCGGATGATATGAAGGGAATTAATCAGCATTTATTCGCAACATGTGGCAAATGTGCGCAGTATCTGCTATTCCGCAATGATGGAGTTCCTTCGCAATTGTTATCGATCGAGCCGTCATGCTTTTTTTATTATGAATACTGGATCAGGCGCATTCCGATTGCTGATGTGGGGATCTCAAAACTTGTGGGAAATTAGAAATATTATAATAATGCAATCTATGTTCGAATTTCTTCGGCGACACTTGAAATTCGCAGAGAGACAATGTATACTTTAGGTTTCACAATGCGCAACTGCACCTGGTGAACATGGCGTGCTGTAGTCGGTTGCGCTCGGAAACCAGAAGTAGTTGTTGGCATTGGTAGCCTCGCCTGGCCAGCCCGTTAAGCATATTTCTCATCAGAACAGTATCCGGGCCCCGTAAAGAAGCGTTTTGAAACTATACAGCAATTGACATTCTTATGGATGCGACTTACGAATAGTAGCATTACGACGATTCCGAGAACCGGTATATTTTATTTTTCGGTTCGAGGGTTAATCGTAAAAAAAGCAGAAAAAGTAAATGGCCAAAAGCTGACCGGAAACATATCAAAAGGGCAAAAAGCCCTCGTTCGGTGTCAGCAAAGCAAAGTGAGAAAATCATGTTAGATACAGCTACACCGATTTCGGCGCTGATGCCGGGCATGCCCGAAGAAGCGATCGGCGGCGACATGCGCAAGCGTACGCGTGAATTTGACAAGGCGCTGGGTTCACGGGTGAAATTCATGCGCAAGCTCAGGGGGATAAGCCAGGAGAAATTGGCGCTTGATCTGGGCCTGACGTTTCAGCAGGTGCAGAAGTATGAATCCGGTGCGAACCGCTTTCCGGTGGCACGTCTGGTTCACACCGCGCGGATCCTTGGATGCACCGCTGCATTTCTGATCGGAGAGACCCAGAGCGAGGGCCCGGTTCAGGATTTCCTCCCGGAACTGGCTGACCGCCCTGACATTGTGACCATTATTCCGGAACTCACGAAGGCGTCGGCTTCCCAGGTCAAAGCTTTGAAGAAGTTTTTGGAATCGATAACCGACTGATCTTGCGGTCGGACGATTCAGCGAACGGGAGATGTTGCGCGGGTATTGTGCCGGCGGACACCTCCCGTTTTCATTTGGGTAACAGTCCGCATCGTGACGGGCTGCGGACTCGCGGCGTAAAGTTTCCCATATCTGCAAAACCGGTTTGACCGAAGCCTTGCAACGGCCTTATACCAACGGTCCGTCGTACGGCACACCGCGCCGGCTTGACGAACATTTCTGCAGCATCTGACAAGACGTTCGATCTCGATGTCGGTATCGGGCCCGGTAACAGGCAATGTCTCACAATTCCTTCGGCCATTTGTTCCGCATCACCACCTGGGGTGAAAGTCACGGCCCTGCACTCGGCTGTGTCGTTGACGGTTGCCCGCCACTGATTCCGATCAGCGCCGAGGAAATCCAGATCTACCTCGATAAGCGCAAACCTGGACAATCCCGCTTCACGACCCAACGCCGCGAACCCGATCAGGTCAGGATCCTGTCGGGGGTCATGACAGACGAAGATGGAATCGAAAAGACCACCGGTACACCGATCTCGCTGATGATCGAAAATGTCGACCAGCGTTCCAAGGACTATTCGGAGATCAAGACGCGGTTTCGCCCCGGGCATGCGGACTTTACCTATGACGCCAAGTACGGCATCCGCGACTATCGTGGCGGCGGGCGCTCTTCGGCTCGCGAAACCGCGGCACGGGTTGCCGCCGGCGCCCTGGCGCGCAAGGTCGTCCCGGGTGTCAGCATTAAGGGTGCGCTGGTTCAAATCGGTCCACATCGGATCGACCGGGCCAATTGGAACATGAACGAAATCGACAACAATCCGTTTTTTTGCCCCGATCCGCAGGCGGTCCCGGTTTGGACGGAATATCTCGACGGCATTCGCAAATCCGGTTCCTCGGTCGGTGCCGTGATTGAAGTTGTCGCCGAAGGCGTACCGGCCGGACTTGGTGCTCCGATTTATGGCAAGCTCGACCAGGACATTGCCTCCGCCATGATGTCGATCAACGCGGTCAAGGGCGTGGAAATCGGCATGGGGTTTGAATCCGCCGAACTGACTGGTGAAGAAAATGCCGATGAAATGCGCATGGGCAACGACGGCAATCCGCTTTTTCTATCGAACAATGCCGGCGGCATTCTCGGAGGCATTTCCAGCGGACAACCCGTCGTTGCCCGGTTCGCGGTCAAACCGACATCGTCGATCCTTACGCCGCGGCGTTCGGTGAGCAGTGACGGAGATGAGGTCGACGTCGTAACCAAGGGACGTCATGACCCGTGCGTTGGCATCAGGGCTGTTCCGATCGGCGAGGCCATGATGGCAATTGTGCTGGCCGACCATTATTTGCGGCATCGCGCACAGATTGGTGCAGGATAGGAAAAAGCATGACCCGTGACATGATCAAGGTTGCCGAGGCGATCCGGGCATTCGAACGTGGCGAGATCGTTGTCGTGACCGATGACGATGACCGGGAGAATGAGGGCGATCTCTTCATCGCCGCATCGCTTTGCACGCCGGAACAGATGGCGTTCATGGTCCGTCATACCAGCGGTATCGTCTGTGCGGCCATGACCCGCGAAGAGGCGACGCGCCTGAGCCTCGCGCCGATGGTTGCGGCCAATGACGCGCCATTGGGGACGGCGTTCACAGTGACGGTCGATTACCGGCACGGCCTGACGACCGGCATCTCCGCCGAAGAGCGCTGCAATACGGTGAGGGCCCTTGCCAACAACAATGTCGGGGCGCAGGATTTCGTTCGTCCCGGTCACGTCTTCCCGCTCATCGCCAAGGATGGCGGTGTCCTGATGCGGTCCGGTCACACCGAGGCATGTGTCGATCTGTGCAAACTGGCCAACCTGGCACCGGTCGGGGCCCTCAGTGAACTTGTCAACGACGACGGAACTGTGAAGCGCGGCCCGGAGGTCGCGAACTTTGCCGAAGAGCATGGTCTGGCCATGGTTTCGGTTGCCGACCTGATCGCCTGGCGCCAGCGGCAGGAAAAGCTGGTGGAACGCATCGATGAATTTGTCATCGACACGTCGGTGGGACAGGCCAACGCAATCATTTTCCGAACACCTTATGATCCCATGCATCACCTTGCCGTGGTCTATGGCGATATTCGTGACGGCCGCGACATTCCGGTGCGGCTGCATCTGGAATCCGTCGTCGACGATGTTTTCGGCGCCGAGCCGGCACTGCCGGCGATCATGAACAGATTGCAGGATTGCGGACGCGGCGTGATCATTTATCTGCGCGAAGGATCCGTTGGTGTCACCAACACCAGCAAACGCTCACGCGATCAATTGGCTGCGGCTGAGCTTGAGGAACATGCGTCCGCCGAATCCCGCGCCGAAAGTTGGCGCGAAATCGGTCTCGGCGCGCAGATCATCAAGGATCTGGGCATTTCATCCATTCGGCTGCTGTCGACGCGGGAGCGCCACTATGTCGGCCTCGACGGGTTTGACATCGACATCGTCGAAACGGAAATTCTCGACGATTGAACTGCAAAAACAAGAGTGACGCGGCGCGGAACGACGCGCCTCAGAACACAATGTTCATCATGAACAGGGATACGATCAAAAACAGGATCGTCATGACCCCGCCGCTTTTCATGAAGTCCGTCACCTTGTAGCCGGCGGGGCCCATGATCAGGGCATTCACCTGATGGGTCGGAATGAGAAACGAATTGGATGTCGATATGGCGACGGTCAGCGCGAAGATGGCGGGATCGCCTCCGGCCGCAATCGCAATCGACACAGCCAGCGGCACAAGCAGAACCGTGGCTCCGACATTCGACATGATCAGGGTAAAGGCGGTGGCGAGACCGGCAACGCCGGCCTGCAGCGACCACAAAGGCCATCCATTCAGCAAGGCAAGGATATGCTGGGCAATCCACTCGGCCGTGCCCGTGGTCTGCACGGCCTGCCCGAGCGGAATCAGGCTTGCCAGAAGAAACACGGTGCTCCAGCTCACAGCGCCGTAGGCATCGTCGATATCAAGCACTCCGGTCAGAACCATGCCCACCGCGCCCGTCAACAGACACAATGAGAGGCGCAGGTCCGTGAACAGGATCAGAGAGATTGAAATCACGAAAAAAAGCAGCGCCCATGCAACCTTTTTGGGTCGCAGTTCCTCTTGCGGAAAGTCGGTCGTAACGACGACGAAGTTACGGTCACGTGTCAGCCGCAGGAGCGCTTCCCAGGTTGAGTGAATAACCAGCGTGTCGCCGGCGCGAAACGGCACTTCACCGACGGCGGTTGGAGCATGCTCATCGGTTTCCACGTAGCTCATCGTTTCTTCGTCGCGATGAATGGCCAGCAGACTGGCACCGTATGTTTTGCGAAACACCAGGTCGTGCGCGCATTTGCCGATGACTGCCGAGCCCGGCGGAACAACCATTTCAGCGACGCCCGATTTTGTCGGAGCATAGTCTTCGGCAAAAACGTCCAGTTCGTCATGCAGAATGAATCCGCCTTCCTCCGCCATGCGATGAATGACCTTTTCGCGTCCGAGGACAGCCAGACGGCATGGCGCGGTTATTTCGGTCTGGATAACCGGCGCAAACCAGCGTTGCCCGTGATAGGCACTTCCGATGATGTAGACATGATAGCGTTGCATCACATCATCAAAGGTCTCGCCAACGCTGTGATGACCTTCCGGAATCGTAATCTCGAAGATATCGGTCTTCAGGCCGTAGATGTTTTTCAGATAATCCTTAAGTGACTTCGCACTTGTGCCGTCGTCTGTCTTTTTCCCCCTGGGCAGCACCCAACGGCCGAAAACCGTGAAGTACAGAATACCCGTTATGACCAGGCAGATTCCCACCGGCGTCACCGAAAACAGTCCAAAGGGAGCCATTTGCTGATCCGCCGGCAGCGTTCGGTTTGCGCTTGCAAGCAGGTCGTTGAGCAGGATCAGGGGCGAAGATCCGACCATGGTCATCGTTCCGCCCAGAATGGCGCAGAACCCCATTGGCATCAGCAGCCGGCTCAACGGCAATTCCGTTCGCACCGAAATCCGACTGACAACGGGCAGGAAAAGCGCTGCGGCTCCCACGTTCTGCATGAAGGAAGATATGACGCCGACTGTGCCCGAGACGATCGGAATGATCCGGGTTTCGGTTTTGCCGCCATGTTTGAGGATCAAGGAAGCCACCTTGCTCATCAATCCGGTTTTGTCCAATCCCGCCCCGATGATCATCACTGCGATGATCGAGACAACGGCGTTGGACGCCAACCCGTCAAACAGACGGCTGACATCGGCAAGGGAACTCAGGCCCGGGATCTGACTGAGAAGCCCCAGCAGCACCATGACGATGAGCGCGGCGAGGTCAATCCGGACAATTTCCGAAACAAACAAAAACACCGTAAATGCCAGGAGTCCGAGAACGACTGACATTTCCAGGGTAAGGCTAATGGGTTCCAATTCACGCACCCCTTTGCCTTTTATTACCATTGACATCTTGGTTGGCGCAACAAAATGATCGATGCTGATCAGGCCGATATTGCTGCCGGGGCAAATCACGGGGCGGGAAGATTGGCGCTTTTACTATTCAAACGCAATCGTCTGAACAGGTTGCGCTACGGCGTGTCGCGTGAAATCAGTTTCATGTGATCTGAGGCAGATCAAACGCGACATGCGTCAGGCGCGTCGAAAGACAATCCGCTTTGAGAATACGGCCGTGCGCTCGCTTTCCACCTCGAAACCGACTTCACCGAACAAGGCACGCAGATCGGTTGTCACATAGGACGTGTAATAGGGTTCGTGGAACAGCCTGGGAAACAGTTCCAGAAGCCCGTCATAGTCCGGTACATCTCCGGTCTGCAGCGAATCCAGAAAGATCAGACGTCCTCCCGGTTTGATGATCCGAGCCAGTTCAGCCGCCACGACTGGTCGGACTTTCGGCGGCAATTCGTGAAACAGATAGATGTTGGTGACGAGATCGAAGTGCGCTTCGGCGATCGGCAATTGTTCAGCATTTGCGACCGCGTAGTCCACCATCGAACAGGACCGGGTCCGCGCACGCGCGGATTCGCAATAGGCGTCCGACAGATCGAACCCAACGGTCGGTAGACGCGGAAATGCGTGTTTCACCGATCGGAGAAATCCACCATTCCCGCAGGCAATATCGGCATAGGCGACCCGGCGTTGGTCGCGTTTTGCCAGAAACTCGGCCATCGGGACAAGGGCCTGCCGGCGCATGGCGGCGGCGGACCCGAGAAACAGCACTTCCACTTGAGTGTCGTACAGGTCCGCGGAATGCTCGCTGAGCCAGCCGTCGGTCTGGAAGTGGAAATTCTGCATGTAGTAGCGGGGCCGGCCGGTCGGATTGTCCTTGTCGAAGACCTCCTGATGCGCGCCCGTCAGGCGCCGTCGTGCCACTTCCGGCACATCATCGAGAAACATCCGGCTGCGTTTGACGAGGCCGGCAAGACCGCCCGGCTCGTCGTGCGGCATAGGATAGAGCCCCCGTTCGACATTGGAAAGATCACGGGCCAGCAGGGCGGCAACGTCGGCAAGCATGCGACGTTGGTCAGGAACCGGGCCCTTTGGCGGTTCAAACCGGCGCGGGGGAAGATCGAGGGATTTTTCCACCTGTCTGACCTGGCGGCGCATCGCCATTGAATGGGCACCATACCATGCGACGCGCGCGCCCTGCAGGGCGCCAAATCGGGCGCGGGTCGTAAGGCGTTCCAGCATTGAGCGGGCCATGTCAATCCTCCCGGTCACAAACGGCAATGGTTTCTATATGGGTAGAATAGACGAATTGATCCACCGGGCGAATGGTCATTATCTTGTATCCGCCGTCGACCAGGATCGCCAGATCGCGTGCCAGCGTCAGGGGATTGCAGGAGATTGCGACCAGGGATTTGACCTTCGATCGGGCAAGTTCGTGTGCCTGTCTCTCCGCGCCGGCGCGCGGCGGGTCAAAAACAATCGCGTCGAATTGATTCAATTCCCTGGATGTCATCGGATTGCGGAACAAATCCCGGCGCTCCGCCCGAACGGGTTTCAGACCGGTGGAAAATCTGAGGGCGTGGTCGAGGCTTGCAAGCGCATCTTTATCGGAATCAATCGCAGTAACCTTGGCGAAGCGGGCCAGCCTCAGGGCAAAAGCACCGAGCCCGCAAAACAGGTCCGCGACGCTCTTTGCCCCTGCCTCTTCGATCGCTTCCATTGCGTACCTGGCGAGAACGTCCTCACTTTCAGTCGCCGCCTGCAGAAATGTCCCCGGTTTCGGTTGTAGCGTCGTGCCGTTTACTTGCAGGCTGGGTACAGAAGACTCGATGATGATGTCGGAGGGAAAACTGACCCTTGCAACATCGAGCCGCAGAGCCTCTCTGGCCAGCCGCTGACGGGTTTTTTCATCCTGCTTGCCATCGATGAAGACAACGTCGAGCCCTGTCGGTGTGATGGTCGCCTGCACTTTCAGAACTTTCTTTGGCCCGCACGCAATGGCCGCCAGGCTGCGCAGGTCTGACAGGCGCTTGTCCAGGGCCGGCAACAGGATTGGACAGGTTTCGATGTCCACGATTGCGTGCGAACGGCGCTCGGCGAATCCGAAAACAAGCCGACCGGTCTTAAGCCGTTTCGCGGAAAATACGGCGCGTCGGCGACTGGCGGTCGGTATGGCAACCGGCGTTTCGACCTCGTGGTCGATGCCGTGCGATTTCAGTGCGTTGACGATGATCTGCCGCTTGAACTCCAGATAGGGGGCAGGCGCCATATGCTGCAAGAGGCAGCCGCCGCAGGTTTGAAACAGCGGACAGACCGGAAGGATCCGGTCGGAACTGGGGTCGATCACCTCTACCAGATCGCCGCGGGCTCCGCTGATCTCGGCAAGGATGCGTTCGCCGGGCAAGGTGAAGGGGACATAAATGCCGTCGCCGGATTCGCTGCGGGCAATGCCGTCGCCGCGGTGGCCGATTGATTCTATCGACAATTCGGCCGTGATTTTCTGGGAACACATGCTGTTAAATCCACGTCGCGTGCCATGTCGTCGGTTGATGCGACAATTCAGGGTTTTGGATTGGAAACGCCGCTCCGGCGGGAGAGCCTGTCCACAGACCCTAAAACGAGAAGCAGGACGCGAGCCCTGTCATGATCGTATCGAAATAGACCCGATCGCCATAGGCTACCCAGAGCGCGCCGGTTCCCAGAAGCACGACGCCGACCCCGGTGATGATCGCAAGCGAACTTGCCGATGTAAGGCTGATCCTACCGGACTGATGATGCGATGAAGTGATCATGGAAACAGGGTACGGCAGGTCAAGGGACGTTGCAAGCCGCGCCAGGATGGTACTCAGCCGGGATTTGAACCCCGAGTAAACCTGACCGGCTCTAACTGGCAGCCACGAGGTTCCGGAGCTTTTTGACGGCCGACTCCTGATCTTCGTTGAAGTTGATCGATCCGACAAATGCGCCTTTTTTATCCATGAGATAAACTGCGGCCGTATGGTCGACGGTATAGTCTCCGTCCTCCAGCTCGACCTTGCGCACAAAGACCCGATAGGCCTTGACCATGGCGCTGACATCCCCGGGTTTGCCGGTGAGGCCGACGACGCCGCCGTCAAATGCCGACATGTATTCCTTCAGAACTTCCGGACTGTCCCGTTCCGGGTCGACTGAAACGAACAGGAACGACAGTTTTTCCGCATCGTCGCCAAGCGCCTTCATCCAGTTGCTGGCTTCATACAGGGTCGTCGGACAGACTTCCGGGCAATGGGTGAAGCCGAAGAACATGGCAC
>Ga0207422_1003486_pt1 | contig 15551 bp, 12 predicted proteins | sample MarCyaLeptolynsp_FD_187757 | JGI IMG/M metagenome (GOLD analysis project Ga0207422, IMG submission 187757) | Marine cyanobacterial communities from Panama - species 1 Leptolyngbya sp. (SPAdes) | ecosystem: Environmental > Aquatic > Marine > Unclassified | place: Panama: Panama City | collected...
TGCCATCCGCAATGCGTCGACCCCGGCCAGCCGGCGTGGACGGTGCGCTACGACGGCGAGGTCCATGCGTCGGTGCTGTGCCTCGAAGTCGTCGACGCGCAAGAAGAACCCGACACGCCCCGCCATCTGCTCACCGACCGCAGCCTGCTGCACCTCGCCATCGGCGCGAGCGAGCAAGATGCCCGTCTGGCCGCCCGGCGGATGAACGACCACCCAGCGCTTGGGTCGGCCGTCGTTGGTCACCGACGGCGAGTCCTCGCTGAGCGAGAACCCGAGCGCGTCGACAAAGAACCGGATCGCCTCGTCGTAGTCGTCGACGATGATCGTGACCAGCTGCAGCATCATCGGTGGGGCCAGTTAGCACGCCGGCGGGGCGCCACGCACGTTGTGAGCCGCGTTTGCAGCCGACTGCGCAGATCGCAAAGCACTGGAATCACTACGCAAAACAAGTCGCCCCGCATTCCAACGGTGATGACCACGGGGATGCCAACGGCGCCCGCCAATGCTGGCTCTCGTCATGCGCACCGCCACGAGCCCTTCCGCCTCCTCTACTGCCCACCGCGCGGCCGAGCCCGCCCGCGGAACCCTGTGGGGGGTCACCTACTCCGTCGCCTGCTACGTCGCGTTCCTCGGCGTCTTTGGCTACTTCATCGCGTTTCTCAACAACGTCTGGGTCCCCAAGTCGATCGACAGCGGTGAGCCCTCGGGTTTGGGCTTCGCCCTCGCGGCCAACTTCGGTCTGGTTTTTCTGTGGGCGCTGCAGCACTCGGTGATGGCACGCCCGCGCTTCAAGGCGATGTGGACGCGCATCATCCCGCCGCACACCGAGCGGGCGACCTATGTACTCGCCTCCGCCGCCGCGCTGCAGCTCACGATGTCGTGCTGGACCCCGGTCGCCGGGACGATCTGGACCGTGCAGACGGCGTGGCTCGAGCTCGCGATCTACGGGGTCGCGGCGCTGGCGTGGGGCGTGCTCCTTGCCGCCAGCTTCGAGATCGATCACTTCGCGCTCTTCGGCGTCAAGCAGCCGGTGTTCGCGTTCCTCGGTCGACGAATCCCGACGGCGACCTTCAAGCGCGGCTACCTCTATCGCATCGTGCGCCACCCGATTCAAACGGGTGTCCTGTTCGGGATGTGGGCCACGCCGAACATGACCACGAGCCACTTCATGTTCGCCGGCCTCATGACCCTCTACATCTTCGTGGGCCTGTTCTTCGAGGAGCGTGAGCTCATCCGCGAGTTCGGGAACACCTACCGCGAGTACAAACGCCAGGTTGCCAAGCTGATTCCCTTCGTGCGCCTGGGCTAGCAGCCCCCACCCCTTCTGCGAGGGCCGAGGCCCGCGACCACCTGCGAGGTGGCGCGGGCTTCGGTCGTTTCTGCGTTGTTGCCGTTGTTGCCCAGCGTGGGCGCCAGCGCGACGTACCAACGCTGGGTGCCCCGGATTTTTTTGCCAAACAACGCCGAGTCCAACGCAGCTTCCAACGAGGGCCCCGCAAGCTCATTTCGTGGCCGGAAAGGACAACGCAGAGGCAACCGCCCGCCTCGAGCTCCCGACTTCCTGTGACGTACTCGTCGCCGGGGCGGGGGTCGCCGGAGCCGCCACCGCACTGCTTCTCGCCCGGGCGGGGCTGTCGGTCCTCGTCGTCGAGGCACGGCCCCGCGACCATCGGCCCGGCTTTGTGCTGCCGATTCAGCGTCCCGGGGTCGCGCTGCTGGCCGATTGGGGCCTGCTCGACGCGCTGCAGCGCGCCGGGGTCCCCACCCTCTCGCAGTCGGCTTTCTGCTACGGCGACCGGTGCACCACCATTCGCAGCCAGCCGCAGCACGGAGTCGAAGGCCCTCTCGCCGTCGACCAACCCCTGCTCGACCGAGTCCTTCGTACTGCGGCCGAGCGTGCCGGCGCCCGCTTCTTCGACGCGCACGCGCTCAAGCACGTGCTCCGAGCGCGCGGACGAGTCCGTGGAGCCGCGGTCGTCAACGCCCAGCGCGAGGCGATTGAAATCAGTGCGAGCTGGATCGTCGGTGCCGACGGGGTCGCGAGCACCGTGGCGCATCTGGTCGGGGCTCCCCTCCAGCGCGAAGGCAGCTACGCGACCTCGACCATCGCAGCGGAGTTCGAGGGTCTCGAGTGTCCCGGCGCCCGGTGGCACTTCCGGTCGGGGCTCGCCGGCGGAGCGATGGGCCTGCGCGGCAACCGAACGCTGGCCTTCGTCTCCGCCTCGAGTCGGCTGTACCGGGAACGGCTGCGCCGCGACCTGGCCGCGAGCTTGTACGACGGGATCGAGCAGCTGTCGCGCTCGCTCGGCGGGCAACTCGCCTCGGCGCACCGCGTCGGCACCTTCTTCGGCGGGTCCGAGCATGTGGCCTACGCCCGCCGGCCGGTGGGGCCGGGCTGGCTTCTCGTCGGCGACGCCGGTGCGTTCACCGACCCCATCGTCGGCCATGGGCTGACGGCAGCGCTTCGCGATGCCCACCTGGCCGCCGCTGCGATCTGCGAGGGCTCGACCACCGCATTCGCCGAGGCTCGCGACGCGATGGACGACGAGATCGCAGCCATCGGGGAACGAATCGCCTCGTTTCGCTGGAGCCTCGATGAGCTTCCGCTGCTGCACCTGCGGCTCGCCGACGCGCTGCGCCGCCAAGCCCGCTGGCTCGCCCCCGAAGACGACTTCCCTCTGCAATCCGATCCCAAGACGACACAGGACTCCACCGCCGCCTGAGGCGGCTCGAAAGAAAGACAAGACCATGAACATCCACAGCAACAACCTTCACTCCCTGCTCACCCTCGCCCTGTTCACCACGCTCGCCGGCTGCGGCAGCGCCGACGACGTCGGAGGTGGCAACGACGACGCGATGATGGGCGACACCGACGACGAGGGCATGTCGGATGGTCTGGGCGACGACGCCCCTGCGCCGGGCGATGACGGCGACGACGCGCCCCAGCCCGGCGACGACGACGATGACGACGATGACGACGCGCCCCAGCCCGGCGACGACGACGACGACGATGGTGACGATGACGACGATGACGACGACGCGCCGGTCCCGGGTGACGACGACGACGACGACGACGACACGGGGCCGCCCCCCGAGGCCTTCTGCGGCGACGGCAACGTCGACGAGGGCGAGTTCTGCGACGACGGCACCAACGAAGGCGCCCACGAAGGCGACTGCAACCCGACCTGTACCGCGGTCGTCGAGCTCAAGCACATCACGCTGAGCGACAACGCGACCAACGGGGCCTTCGGCGACGGCACCGTGGCTCCGGTGGTCTACGCCGACTCGCAGTGCCCGGCCGGCTACAAGGCCATGTTTGCCGACGGCATCGAGCGGGTGGCCTCCGAGTCCCCGTTCTCGGGAGTCGGCAGCGTCGACTGGGTCATCACCCCGTGGACCGAGTACATCAACGACAACGGCGGCACCGTGTTCGTGACCGCGGACATCCCCCTGCTCGGCGTGGACCCGTCGGGTGAGTGGATTGGTCTCGACTACCCCATCGACGACGAGGCGACGGGAGCGTGGACCGGCATGCGCAACGACTACACGACGCATGACGTGACTTGCTCGAACTGGACCGACGACGATCCGTTCGGCGCCCTCGCCCATGGCTCGAACGGTCTGCCCAACGCGACGGACGACAACTTCGTCGGCACCCAGCTCGAGTACGGCCGCGGCTACTGCTACTTCGAGCAGCCGTTCTACTGCGTGGAGCAATAGCAGGCCATCGCAGGACATTGCGACCCAACAACGTGGACCCACACCCGAACTGACCAGCATCATGACCTCGCAAGCCGCCACCGCGCCCCTTCCCTCGACGAGCATTTCGCCCGAACGTTTCGTGTCGGCCGTCCTGCCCACCCTCCGGGCCAACGCCGCCCGACACGATCTCGAGGGCACCTTCGTCGCCGACAACTATCGCCTGCTCGCCGAGCACGGAGCTTTCGCCCTGCTCGTGCCGACCGAGCTCGGCGGCGGCGGGCTCGGCTACGGAGCGCTCTGTGACGTGCTGCGCCAGCTTGCCCACGGGTGTGGGTCCACTGCTCTTGCACTCTCCATGCACTCTCACCTCGTCGCCGCTGCGGTCTGGAAGTACCGCCACGGCAAACCCGGCGAGGCCATGCTCCGCAAGGTCGCCGAGAGCGGAACCGTCCTGATGAGTACCGGGGCCGGAGATTGGCTGGGCTCCAACGGCACGCTGCGGCGCGTCGAGGGCGGATACCGCCTCACCGCCCGCAAGTCCTTTTGCAGCGGCTCGCCCGCGGGCGGCGTGTTCGTGACCTCATCGGTCTACGACGATCCGAGCCGTGGTCCTCGCGTTCTGCACTTTCCCGTTCCCCGCGCCGCGGACGGCGTGACGTTGCTCGACGACTGGGACACGATGAGCATGCGAGGCACCGGCTCGAACACCGCGGTCTTCGAAGACGTCTTCATCCCCGAGGCCTCGATCGCCCTCGATCGCCCTCGCACCGGATGGCATCCCGCGTGGAATGTGGTGCTCACCGTCGCGGCCCCGATCTACACCGCGCCCTACGTCGGCGTCGCCGAGACGGCCTGTGCCATCGCGCGCGAAGCCGCCCAGCAGCGCATCGGTGAGCACACCGCCCTGCTGCTCGGCGAGATGGAGACCCTACTCGTGACCTCCCAGATGGCACTGCGCGAGATGGTCGCCAACGCTGAGGAGCTCGCGTTCGTACCGTCCGTGGCTCGGGCCAACGCGGCGCTCGTGCGCAAGACGATCGCCTCGAAGGCCGCGATCGCGGCGGTCGACAAAGCAATGGAGGTGGTCGGCGGAAGCTCGATCGCCCGCGCACGAGGCCTCGAGCGGTGCTTTCGTGACGTGCGCGCCTCCCCGTTTCACCCGCTGGCCGAAAAGCCGCAGGCCTCGTTCACCGGCCGCGTCAGCCTCGGGCTGGACCCGGTCTGAAGCGGCCTTGCCACGATGGTGAGCGGCCGGGGCCCTCGATGGCTCCGGCCGTTTCGCGTCATTGGGACGGCGGGGTGTAGCCGTCGGCCATGTACACGCGCGACACGGGAAAACCAGCCAGCTTCTGCGACTGACGCACCGACTCCGCGTCGGGGGCCTCGTAGAAGCACAGCATGCTCTTGCGATCGCGGGCGATGTAGCTCGCCTTCCACGTCACGTTGTGGAGCTCGAGGCAGGAGGCGGCGCCCTCGGCGAGCGCGTCGAGCATCTCCTTGGTCACCTCTTCTTCGAACCTTCGCTCAACGATCACGGTCTCCATGAGTCACCTTACGAACTACCGCATCCGCGCGCGTTCGTACATCCCTGGGAAGGGGAGCATCGTCCAGCGCCTCGATGGCGGCACAGTGCTCCGCCACGGCCTCGGTGTCTCCTGCCGCGTAGGCCACCTCCGCCAGCACCGCGCGAGCGATTGCGATCTCGGAGGGCCGCCGCATGATCGAGGCGTTGTCGAGGCCCTCTTTGGCCCAACGAGCCGCGCGGTCCAGCGATGCTCGCTGTAGATCAGCCCACGCGGCGCGAGACAGCGCGTAGGCCAATCTGTGCTTGGAGCCCGCCACCCGCAGATCGGCGAGCGCCTCGTCGAACGAGGCGGCGGTCGTCTCGGTCCCGTCTGCGATGTGCTCGACCAACGTGGTGAGCACGCGGGCCATGGGCACCTCCGCGCCTTCGCGACTCCGCGCGGCCAGCGGCGACAGATGGGTGCAGAGCTCGCGAGCCTTCGGAAGGTCGGGCCGCTCCAGCGCAACGCGTACGGAGTGCTCGAGCGCGACGAACTCCCCGACGTGATCGCGCTGAAGCCGACACAGATGACGGGCACGCTCGAAGTCCGCGTCAGCCTCGTCGAGCCGACCGTCGTGCAGCGCGAGCAGTCCAGCGGCGTCGGCGAGCACCCCCGGAGGCTGAGCCATGTCCTTGGCGAGCGCGGACGCCTCGAGCACCAGCGCCTGCGCCTGCGCGAGCTCCTGCTCGACGAAGATGAAGCACCGTGCCGCCTCGCCCATGGCGTGCACGCGCTCGGCCTCCGATCCCAGCTGCGCGATGCGTGCGGCCGCGACCATGTGCTGCGTCGCGTCCGTCCAGCGGCCCTCGTCCCAGCGCAAGTACGCCGCGAGATGAAAGGCCAGCCGCGCATGATCCCGGGCGCCGAGCTGCAGGGCTCGACTGCCGAGGTCCTCGATCTCCGTGGCCGCGTCCGCCAGCGACTCGGGACGGCGCGCCGACATCAAGACCTCGGCCAGCTCGATCTGAAGCCGGGTACGGACGGGATCTGCGAGGTCCTCGACCATCGAGCGACCCCGGCGGTGAAAGCTGAGTGCCTCGTCGGTCGCGAACAGTCGGTTGCAGCGGCGCCCGGCACCGACGCACGCACGCACCGCCATTGCGGAGTCGCCGGCGAGCTGTGCGTGCCGAGCCACCTGCGCGGCGATCCGTCCCTGGGCATCTTCCTGCTCGGAGAGCACCTCGGCGATGCGCAAGTGCATCAAGGACCGCCGTGGGGGAGAGAGCTCGTCGTAGACGGCTCTGCGTACGAGCTCATGGGAAAACTGGACTCCGGGCTCACCGGCGCGCGAAGACGACAGACGAACGAGCGCGTGGCGCTGAAGCATCTCGAGCGCGTCGAGCTGCTCCTCGCGATCGGTGCGAGCAACCGAATGCAGCGTGCGCAGCTCGGCCTGCGCCCCGAGGACCGCCGCCCACCGCAGCACCTCCGTCGCAGCCGGAGACAGCGGCTCCACACGCTCACGAATCAGGTCGCGAACCGACGCGGGCAAGACCTCACGATCCGGGTCGGCAGCGTGGGCACGAGCGAGCTCCAGGGCAAAGAGGGGGTTGCCGCCGCTCTCCTCGACCAGCCGCTCGCGCGCTCCAGCGTCGACCATCTCGGCGGTCAGCTCCTCGATGTCCGCCGCGCTGAGCGGGCCGAGCTCGAGCTCGTCGATGACCCGATCTCGCCGCAGGCTTCGCAGCAAGCGAACCACCGCTTCGTTGTCGTGCAGCTCGCCTCCCCGCGCCGCGAGGATGCAGCAGACCGGACGCTTCGCGCATCGCCGGGCAAGAAAGTCCAGCAGGTTGGACGAAGCGGCATCGAGCCACTGTGCGTCGTCGATCGACACGACGAGCGGCGCCGCGGCGGCAGCATCGGCCAGCACGCGATCCACCGCATCGAACATGCGCGTCCGCCCGAGATCGGCGTCCTGGGGTCGTGGCCCATCTGCCGACGCGAGCAGCGGCGCGAGGTCTTCGCCGCCGATCTCGCGGGCCGCCCCCAGCTGCTCGAGCAGATCGATCCACGGAGCAAGCGCTCGGTCTTCACCGGACTCGTAGGTCCGCGCCGAGAGGATCTTCGCCCCCTTTTGTTGCGCGGAGCGGTGCGCGTCCTCGAGCAGTCGCGTCTTACCCATCCCGGCTTCGGCCACGACGAGCACCGCGGCGAAGCGCCCCTGAGTCGCCCGCTGCAGCGCGGCCTCGAGACGCTGACGCTCGGCAACACGACCGACGAGCGGCGAGTCATCCGGCGCGCCCGGCAGGTCGAGCGCTGGTGGTCGGGGCGCCTGCGGCGGTGCCTCCGTGGGCGCGGGTGGATCGGCCGGGGTCGGGGCATGAGCATGCCGACGCCATACGCCCTCGACCTCGCGGGGCGGAGCGCCTCGCAGGTCGCGAAAGATCCGGCGTGCCGACTCGAGCGTGACCTCGGCCTCGCGTCGCCGCCCCGCTTCGAGCTGCAGGCGAAGCAAGGTCGCGTGGGTCGCCTCTCGCAGCGGGTCGATGCGCGCAAGCCGACGCGCAACGTCGATGGCCTCGTCGTGGCGATCCGATCCACCGTCGTCGTGCAGCCGCGTCAGCAGCTCGGTGAGCACCGCGATGTGCTGGCCGCGAATCCGCTCGCGTTCGGCGACCAGCCACGCCTGAAACTCGAGGTGGTCGGAGAGCTCGACACCCTCGAGCAGCTCTCCGCGGAAGGTGTCGGCGAGCTCGCGCAGGGCCTCGACCGACGCGTTCGCGAGCCCCTGTGTGATCGCCTGATCGACGGCGGCCAGATCGAGCTGCGACTCCCGAGCGATGAACTGCACCTGTTCTCGGCTGGCCTCGATTCGCTCGACGCCCTCATTGACCACGCCGCGCAGCTTGGTGAGCGTCCACCGCAGGGATGCGCGCGGATCGGCGGCCTGCTCCCACAGCAGGGTCGCGAGGCGCTCCCGGCGATGGGCTCGCCCGGTCGCCGCGAGGTAGCACAGCAGTGCGCGAGCCTTCTTCGAAGGGGGCAGTGCGCAGGGCTCCCCGTCCTTGAAGACGGCGAGCTCCCCGAGCATGTGCATCTGCAGGTGCGCCCCCATTGGTAGGTGGGTACCACGAGCACGAGGCGCGCTGGCGGGTCACCGCCCTGATGTTTCACGCGAGGCGGTAGAGGATGGGAATCGCGGCGGTATGGCGCGCTTCGAAGCTGGCGAGCACGTAGTTGCGAAACGTCCGCTTGAAAACGAGCGAGGGAATGATGTCGCGCCAGCGGTCCCAGCGGCAGTGATTGATGACGGTGTAGTCCGAGTCCGCCGGGTCGTTGGGGAGCATCAGTGTGGAGTTGTCCAGGCCGGTCTCCTGCTGAAACCAGCCCGCCGTGTATTCCCAAACCGCGAGGTTTTCCTCGGTGTCGTCGGCGGTGAAGAAGTTGAACAGGAAGACGCCATCGCGGTCGTGGTCGACGTCTCCGATGCGACGCGCGTTGTGGGCGACCACTTCGTGCACGTGTGACGCGATCTCCGTGACGCGCTCGCGCAGGGCTCCGAACGCACCATCGGCGGCCAGGCGCTCGGCTGCCGCGACATCCTCCGTAATGATGTGCACGACGACGTCAAAGCGTGCGATGTGCACGTGGGGCCTCGACTCGAGGTAGGCCCCGCGCCCCGGTGGAATCAGCTGCGCGACGAAGACCCGAGCTTCGACGACGTCCGAGCGCGCCTCGAGGTCGGCGCAGCGAGTCTTGAGCTCCTCGATCAGCGCGCGCTTGGGGGCACTGGCGGGCAGCCATGGGGGTCGACGGTCCACTTCCGCGGCGAGGTTGAGGTAGCCGTGGCCATCGGGCTCGACCAAATCGACCTTGTCGTACCGCTTGCCCGTCGGTACCGGGGGTGGACAAAACGGCTCGGTGCTCTGTTGCATCTCGGGTCTCCAGGATATAGTTTAGCTACTAAACTATCTATGTCACCTCCTTCTCGTCCTTTGCCGGTCGTTTGGCGCGCCCTGAGCCTGACGATGAGCCGTCTGCAAGCCACGGTCGCCGCGCGCCTCGACGTTGCGCAGTCCGACCTCAAGTGCCTCCAACGCCTCCAAGACGCCGGTCCGTCCACTCCTGCTGCCCTGGTCGAGCTCACCGGCCACACCAAAGGTGCGGTCACCGGGATGATCGACCGGCTCGAGGCCGCCGGCTTCGTCGAGCGCACGACCGATCCGGACGACGGTCGACGTCGGGTCGTCCGCCCCCTGCGCCGGATGCTCTCCCGTCGGCTGGGGCCACTGGAGCGTAAGCTCGGCGGCGCGTTCGAGACCATTGGCGCCGACTTCAGCCCAGCCGAGCTCGAGGTCGTCGCCCGCTATCTCGACCGCAGCGTCGAGGTGCTCGACGCTCTCGCGGCGGATCTGGAGGGATAGACCAGCTGGAGTGACGGGCCCAAGTCGTCAACACTGGGGTCGCACGAACAACCATCGGGTCCAAAGCTCAGCGAAACGGCTCGAACGTGCCCGCCGCGGTGTGGGGCCGCTGCAGGCCCACCGCGTCGCTGTCCTTGGCGGGCGCATCGGCCGTGATGACGATCGTGCCGTCGCCGGGGTACTGCACCTTGGACGTGTAGAGCACCTCGCCGCGACGCTTCTTGCCGCCGCGCCTGGTCTCGCTGGTCCACGGCCGGGTGCACGAGGGCTCCGGGGCCTCGAGGCAGACCATCTTGACCGTGAACGGGCTGCGGAGATTCTTGGTCTCGAACCGGACGGTGATTTCGGTCGCCTCGAGCCCATCGGGGCCGAGCTCGATCTCGGCGGCCGCGACCGACTCCACTTCGGTCGGAAAGAACTTGGACGATGCGGCGATCGGCGGCGTGCCGTACCAGCCGTCATCGCGGCGGAACGCGAGTGCGTAGGGACCGGCCTCCCACTCCGTGAGGCCGTAGTGCACCCAGGCCACCTCCTCGGAGACGAGCGCGTGCTCGGCCATCACCATCTCCTCGTCGATCGTGTCGAAGTCGCGACGCAGCCGCTGCTTGGCACGTGCCTGGACTCGCGCCGCCAAGTCCTCGTAGGGACCGCCGAGGCTGAAGAAGGTCGTGGGCCCGCGTTTCGACTCGAGCGAGGGCGCCTTGCGCATCGCCGTCGGCGCCCAGTCGTCCGGAGGTGTCGCCACGGTCACAGCCGGTGCCTTCGCCGCCACGTCTTCGGAAACGCCGACCGGTTCGTCTTCGGTTTTGTCGTCGGTTCTCGGTTCGATCGTGTCGGGCTGCGTTTGTCCGATCGGCTCCTGCGTGTCTGCAGGGACGTTCGTGGCAGTCTTCGGCGCGCACGCGGCAAGCAACATCAACACGACGAGGGGGCGCATCTGGATGTGTGTACGTTTCGACCCGCGCGTCGATTCCAACCTGGCCTATGGGTTGCACAACCACGGGCATGCGCGTCCCTCCCATGCGACTGGTCCGCGATGCCGTTGGTGCTGCCGTTGCCCTCGTAGGGCCCCCTCATAGCCGCGTGACGGCGTGGCTGCTCAACTGGGCTGCCGAAAGCGACCAGCCCGCCGGTCCTACGCTCGCGTAGGTTCCTCCTGACCCACCTACCAATTTGTAGGAATGATCTCCCAAGAAACGGAACAGAGCCGTGAATAGCGCGCTTGCGAAGAACAAAAAGCTACATCATGGTAGCTCTCAACATCTGATGGCCCTGCCCGCCGAGCACCCGGAAGCCCAGCATCGCGCCTCCAGGGACCTCTCCGCGCTCATGGAGCTTTCGCAGGTCGCGGGCGAGGCGGCCGCGCCTTCGGAGGTGGTCGAGCTGCTCGCGGCGCGACTGGGCATGAGCTACGCGACGGTGACCCTACGGGATCCGGACAGCGGCGAGTTTCGGATCGAAGGGGCGTACGGCGTACCGAACAAGGCCCAGGAGCGGACTCGCTACCGACCCGGCGAAGGCGTCATCGGTCGCGTGATCGAGACGGGCGAGCCGATTCTCGTTCCGAGCATCAAGTCCGAGCCCCGGTTCCTTCATCGCGCCCTCGATGCCAAGCGACTCGATGGACAGGACTCGGCCTACGTGTGCGTACCGATCAAGACCGCGACCGAGGTGATCGGGACCCTCTCTGCGGAACGTGCCGCCGGTTCGGACGTCCCGATCGAGGAAGACGCCCGCATCCTGACGATTCTCGCTTCGATGCTCGCGCTGACGATTCGTACCCGCCAAGAGACGATCGAGGAGCGGCGCCAGCTCGCCGAGGAAAACGCTCGACTGCACAGCAAGCTCAAGGGCACCCGCCCCGCCCGCCTCGTCGGTGAGGACAAGCGGATGCGGGAGATCTACGAGCAGATCGATCAAGTCGCGCCGAGCGACACGACCGTGCTCATCCGTGGCGAGAGCGGCACCGGCAAGGAGCTGCTCGCCGAGGCGATTCACGCCGCGAGCACCCGCAAGAACGGGCCGTTCGTGAAGGTCAACTGCGCGGCGCTGCCCGAGAGCATCATCGAGAGCGAGCTGTTCGGGCACGAAAGGGGGGCGTTCACCGGGGCGGTTCGTAGTCGCAAGGGCCGCTTCGAGCTGGCCCAGGGCGGCACGATTTTTCTCGACGAGATCGGCGACTTCTCGGCGGCGACGCAGGTCAAGCTGCTGCGGGTGCTGCAGGAGCGAGAGTTCGAGCGCCTCGGCAGCACCCAGACCACCAAGGTCGACATTCGCATCCTCGCCGCCACCAATCGCGACTTGCCGTCGCTAGTCTCGGCGGGATTGTTCCGCGAAGACCTCTACTACCGCATCAACGTGTTCGAGCTGACGATGCCGCCGCTGCGGGAGCGTCGCTCGGACATCCTGCTGCTCGCGGACCACTTCGTGGAGAAGTACGCCAAGCGGTCGAGCAAGATCGTACGCCGCATCTCGACCCCCGCGATCGACATGCTCATGGCCTATCACTGGCCCGGCAACGTGCGTGAGCTCGAGAACTGCATCGAACGGGCGGTGTTGCTCACTGCCGACGAGGCGATTCGCGCCCACCACCTGCCCCCGACCCTGCAAACGGCAGAGGCCACGGGAACGGCCCACCACGGCACGCTCAAGTCCACCCTCGAGACGCTCGAGCGCGAGCTGATCGTGGACGCGCTCAAGCAGCACCGCGGCAACCGTGCCGCCGCGGCTCGGGCGCTCGGATTGACCGAGCGCATCATGGGCCTGCGGGTGTCCAAGTACGGAATCGACGCGACGCGCTACAAGGCGTAGCGCTCAGCGCACGGTGAGCACCGGGACCCGGCTGGTCCCGGTCAGGCTCACCGCCGTGGTGCCGAGCATGCGCTCGACGTGGGTGTGCGAAGCGTGGGTGCCCACGGCGATGAGCGCCACCTCGCCACTGCGACTCGCTTGGGCGAGCGCGGTGGATGGATGGCCGGTTCGCAGCTCGACCGTGTCAACCGGATCGCCCGCCCATGCCCGCACGTTCGCCTCGATGGACTCACGATCCTCGTCCTGCTCCGAGATGACGTGCATGAGGCTGATCGGGCAGTCGCCGCTGAAGCTGCGCACGACGGCGAGGGCCGCCTTGGACTCCTCGGAGAAGTCGATGGGGACGAGGATGCGCCCGGCCACCATCGGCCACCGCCCCGTCGCGCCACGACGCCCGGTGAGGACCGAGCACGCAGCTTTTTCGACCACATGCTCGGCAACGCTGTCCGACAGCAGGCCACCGCCGTGGGTGGCCATCACCACCAGATCGGGACGCGCTCCCGCAAGGTAGGTATCGATCGCCTCCGTGGCGGAGCGACCGCCGACGCTCTCGTAGTCGAAGGTCATCGCCGCGTGCCCGGGGTGGTTGCCCCACTGCTCGCGGTGACGCTCGATGGTCGCAAGCGTCTCCGCGCGCCTCGCCTCGGCCTGCCCCGCTTCGCCGGCGAACAAGGCAGCGTGAAAGACCTGCAGATGTCCGTGGTGATGCACCGCAAGGGCAACGGCGCGCTCGAGCATCTCCTGGGAGCCCAGGGTGAAGTCGGTGGGCATCACGATTCGGCGAAACAGACCCGTCATGCTCTCTTCGGTTTAGCAGCTGCGCGGCCCCGACAACCCGCACCGTTTGCGCCGGCACTCGTCAGTGGCGACGAGCGGCAAGAGACGGCAGCCGAACGACGATTGCTCCGCCTCCGGGGTACGGCAACACGCGAGCCTGGCGCTTGCTCTTGGCGCCGATCACCGCCCAGCGAACGACACCGGCAACGAGCACGGCTGCGCCGACCCCGATCGTGATCGCTCCCGCGCGCTCGAGCGTCTGTGCCCGATCGAGCTGCTGACCGAACGCGCGGTCATCCGACGCGCCATCGGCCGCGTTCGCATCGCGGTAGGCCACCCCGATCATCGCGCCCCCCGCCGCGGCCGCGACGACCCCGACCCCCACCAAGGCATCGCCCAACGGATCGCGATACCAGGCTCGAACCGCCGGTGGGTCGTCGACGACCGGCGGATCGGACTCGGTCGTCGGATCCTCGACAGGATCTGGTTGGAGCTCGGGCTGCGGCTCGGGCTCTGGTTCGGGCTCCGGATCCGGTTCGGGCAGCAGCGCCCGACACTCCTCGATGTACTTACGCGCCAGGTCTCGCGCCTTCTCGGCGGGCTCGGTGGCGAGAAACTCCTCGTACAGATCGATGGCCTCTTGGCAACGACCCGCGCGCCGCTCGGCTTGCGCGCGTGTGTACAGGAACTTGGGCTCGCCGGTCTGCTCGTAGGCGCGCGCAAAGGCCTGGCTGGCGTCGTCCCAGCGCTCTTCCTTCCAGGCCTTTTCGCCGGCCGCGATGTCGTCATCCACGGGCGCAACAACCATCGCCGCGACGGCGACGACGGGGCTGACGGCGAGCGGCGGAAACGAAATCACTCGCCGGGAGGATACAGCCCATCGAGGCTTCCGCCGTCATCAGGCGGTGGTCGCTTCTTGCGTCGGCGCTTTTTCTTGCCTCGACGCCGCTTGGTGGTCGGTTCCACTGTGGGCTCGCCAGCGGGCTCGACGGCATCGTCACCGTCCGGTGGGACCTCGGTCTCGCCGGACGCCTCGTCGGGCTCGGAATCGTCCGGCTCGACCTGCGGCATCGGCGTGGGCGTGGGCACGACCACCGGCGCGGGTACGACGACGGCCGTAGGCTCGGAAGGAGGACTCGGCGCAGGCGCTGGCGTTGCGGGAAGGTCACGACGCGCAACCGCCCACGCTGCTCCGGCACCGACGACGAGCGCGAGCGGGATCGCCACGTAGACCGCCTTCGAACGTCGGACCTCCGGGACCAGGACACGGGTGCCCATCTCCGACACGCCCGCCCCCGACATGGAGACCCCGGGGGCCGACATGCTTGCCTCCGCCTGCTCTGCCATCTCGAGCTCGGCGGCAACGACAACCGGTGGGGCCGGTCCGAACAGCTCCCGCATCGTCTCGCGCACGATCTCTTCGCCCAGCCGCAGGCCTTCGGCGACGGCGAAGGTCTCGATTGCATCCGCGACCGCGGCCGCGGTGGGATAACGATCGTCCGGGTCGACCGAGAGCGCCCGCGCCACGATCTCGGCCACCCCTTCGGGATAGCCCGGCGCCACGTCCTCGGGCGGTTCGTAGGCACCACGCGCCACCTTGCCGAGCACGGCGAACTCGTTGGGCCCGGAAAACGCCCGCGCCCCGGTCGTCGCTTCGTACAGCAAGATTCCGAGGCAAAAGACGTCACTGCGGCGATCGATGTCCTCGCCCCGCGCCTGCTCCGGCGAGCTGTGCCCCAGCTTGCCCTTGAAGGTGCCCGAGCGCGTCGCCGAAGTCAGCTCCATCGCCTTGGCGATACCGAAGTCGGTGAGCTTGACCTTGCCGTCGAACGAGACCAGCACGTTGGACGGACTGACGTCGCGATGAACGAGGCCGAGCGCACGACCATCGGGGGAGCGCTGCTCGTGCAGGTCATGCAGCCCTCGACCGACCGCAGCGACGATCGACAGCGAACATGCCAGCGGGAGGGTCCGTCCGTCCTGGGCGCGCAGCAGCTGCAGCAGGTTGCGGCCGTGCACGTACTCCATCGTCAGGAAGTACTCGCCGTCGTACTCGCCGAAGTCGAGCACCTGCGCCAGGTTGGGATGCGTCAGCCCGGACGCCAGGCGCGCCTCGTCGAGGAACATCCGCGTGAATGTGGGGTCCTCCGCCAGGTGCGAGAGGATTCGCTTGAGCGCGACGATCTTCGAGAACCCCGCCGCACCGCGCTGCTGGGCGATGTACAGCTCCGCCATCCCGCCGACCGCCAGTCGGCGCAGCAGGATGTACCGGTCGAGCACCGTGCCCGGTCGCAGACCGGCAGCTCTTGCGGTGTTGTCCACCCCCTCCACG
>Ga0207422_1003487_pt1 | contig 15549 bp, 13 predicted proteins | sample MarCyaLeptolynsp_FD_187757 | JGI IMG/M metagenome (GOLD analysis project Ga0207422, IMG submission 187757) | Marine cyanobacterial communities from Panama - species 1 Leptolyngbya sp. (SPAdes) | ecosystem: Environmental > Aquatic > Marine > Unclassified | place: Panama: Panama City | collected...
AAACGTTGCTTTTTAAAGGCTTATAAACCCTCTCAAACAATCCTCAAAACATCTCTTTTGATGCTCCTTTTTTCCCACTTCAAAAACTCTCATCCCCAAAGCGGATGCAAAGGTAAAAATTAAATTTTAAAAACTAACCAATTTATTTGAAATAAATTTTTAGAATTTTTTCACCTTTTCAATCTCTCCAAACCCTTCCTGCTGAAGGGACGACAAAGGTAATAGGTTTTAGTCGAATTCTATAATATCAGACGAAAAGAAATGAAGCTTTTTATAACCTACTGATATACAGTATTCAGCAAGTATTCCTCAAACATAGAAGGCTGCCTACTGCTCCGGCTGAGTCCCTCCGTAAGTATAGATCGATAAATTTTGAATGCTCAATTCAAATCCAGGAACAGGCAGATGCCGAGCAGTTCTGGGCTCGAGATAATAGACATCAAGGTTATCAGTATTCCCGATTGGAGTAATCATGCGTCTGTAAAACCAAATATTGCAAGCTCCGTGATAGGTGAATTCTATAATGCGTTCGTACGATATCGCTTTCAACAAGTCATCTTCTGTGGCAGCAGCAGTTATTGGTTCTAGACCACCACGTGTAACACCCGTATGGTTAATAATAGCCGCAGCTTCCGTTCGGTCTCCCTGTGTCCGTATCAATGCTTCAGCCCTTAGCAGCGCCACCTCTTCGCTAGTCAGAAAGTCCATTGGCCCTTGAAGGGTGCTATTATATGTTGAGTAACGATTGTACACATAATTGCTTCCTAAATAGAATACCCCTCTTCCTGGATGGAGTATATTGATATGACTAAAATCGCTCGTTAACCTGGCATCTTCTGGATCACTAATTTCAGGTAAGTTAATGACACCATCAGGGAAAGGATAAGGCACCTCGCTATCTGGTTTGTTTGGGTTCATCATTTTAACAATCTTCTGATGTATTCTTGCCCAACTCTCATCTTGTCCTTGAACTAGCATTCGGTGCCACCATTGATCACCTCCATCTCCGGCAGGCGATAAGTCCATAATCTCATTTTGAGTATTTTCTATAACACTCGCCCAATCAATCTCTTGAGCTTCTGTTGCATTTCTTGCCTGGAGCACTTCAAATTTGGCGATGAAGGCTTTCAATAGATTTGCAGCATTATCTCCATCATAAACAAGTCCACTCCAACCTGTCATTGTCAAATTAGAATTCTGAAAGAGCCCAATTGACTCAGACAACTTCTCTATTGCTTTATCATTTACTTCTCCATATGGGCTAAAACTTGAATCAGTCGCATCCGAATTTTCATCGACTATATAGGCCTGGTCATACAATAGAGAAAGGTACCCAAGGGATAATCCCTGCAATGCCTTGGCATTTGCTATCACTTCGTCTATACTCTCCTCCTCTAAACTGGCCATCACAACATCTCGATTGTTCTCTATTATGAAAAGCAAATCATTCATTCTGCCGAGAACATTGTAAAGGCTGTTCCATGGTCCGGTGATCATTTCGGCATAACCATAATGCTCGCTATTATCAAGAGCAACAGCACCAGAGATAGGCGACACGGAGGTCATGCCCCAATTACCCCATGCACTAGATATACCTTGGCCCATAACACTCATGGGCATATTAGGGTAATTGTGCTGTAGAGAATTCCAGAACAATAAATAAGTGCTGTCTACAAAAGATGAGTATTCCTCTGGATTACTAAATCTCTCTGAATTGATTGATGGGTTTATACCTTCCTTTCCATTCTTTTTACAAGACTGGAAGGTGAAGATTAAACATAGTAAAGATCCGAGAACCAGAAATTTAAGCTTAGAAGCTTTCTGAAGTATGCGTGCGTTCATAATTCTAGTTGTTTATCACATGTTTATGTGAAAACGAACCCACATGCCAAAAGCAACATGTCTTCCGGCAAATCAAACGAACTATTAAAGGATTAATTAATGATTGTCTGTGTCCTATCAGGGCCAACAGAAACGATCTTGATCGGCACACCTGTTGCTTCTTCTATATATTTGATGTACGATTCAAGTGCTGCTGGCATATCATCCATGTTTCTTACACCAGTGATGTCATCTTTCCACCCTGGTAAAGTATCATAGATAGGTTCTACTTCTTCATCTAGCAGTTGGAATGGCATTTCCTCTGTTGTGGTACCATCAGACAGCTTGTAGGCCTTACAAACTTTAATCTCGTCCAAGATTGACAGCACATCTGCTTTCATCATGAAAAGCTGAGTGACTCCATTAATCATAATGGCGTATTTCAGTGCTGGTAAGTCTAACCAACCGCATCTTCTTGCTCTACCGGTTGTAGCACCAAACTCGTTGCCTTCTTTTTGAATTGCTTCTCCAGTTGCATCAAACAACTCCGTTGGGAATGGGCCACCACCAACTCGAGTACAATAGGCTTTAAAGATTCCAAAAACTTCTCCAATATTTTGTGGAGCAACACCCAAACCTGTGCATGCCCCAGCCGTCATGGTATTCGAGCTTGTCACATAGGGGTAGCTACCAAAATCAATATCGAGCAGTGACCCCTGAGCACCTTCTGCTAAAACAGTGTCGTCAGAATTTATGCTCTTGTTAATGAGGTATTCGGAATTAACGAGGTTGAACTCTCTTAAGAAGTTTATAGCATCAAAAAATGGCGCTTCGGCTTGGGCTAAGTCATATTCGAATTCGTAGTGCTTTAAAGTTCGTTCGTGCTTGTTTACCAAGTTACGATATCGCTCTTCGAACCCTGGTGCAAGAATATCTCCAACCCTCAAACCATTCCGAGCAATTTTATCTTGATAAGAAGGGCCTATTCCCTTCAAGGTCGACCCAATTTTATCTTTCCCTTTTGATTTCTCATAAGCAGCGTCCAACAACTTGTGTGTTGGTAAGATGAGCTGAGTTTTTTTAGAGATAAAGAGATTTGCTTTTAGATTAATCTCAAACTTGGCTAAGCCTTCGATTTCTTTTTTGAAAACCACAGGGTCAAGCACAACGCCATTACCGATAATATTCTTGATCTTTTCTCTGAAAATCCCAGACGGTATTTGGTGTAACACGTGTTTGTGGCCATCAAACTCTAAAGTATGACCAGCGTTTGGTCCTCCCTGAAACCTTGCAACAACATTATATTTTGGAGCCAGGTAATCGACAACTTTGCCTTTGCCTTCATCACCCCATTGCAAACCTAAGAGTACGTCTACTTTCATCTATGATTTTATATTTACGTGCAAGCACGTGGATTATGATTTAAGTTCTTTGATTGCCTCCTCAACAGAGTCAGCTATTTTGAATATGGCCGTTAGCTTAGTGATGATTAACAGCTTATTGACATGTTCTGAAGGTTTAACAATGACTACCTCTCCTTCATGATTTCTAAACTTGGTAAGCAGCGTGATCAAGACTCCTATTCCACTGCTATTAATGTATTTGACATTTTCAATATCAATCAAGCACAAAACCAGCCCTTTATTGACTGCTTCATTAGCTGCCTCTAATATCCCGGAACCCACTTCTTCTCCAATGAGATTTCCATTCAAGGAGAGCACAAAAACTCCGTCCTGATCTTTTGAGGTAAAATCCATGTCAATCTATTTTGTCCTTTTTGTTAGCACCGCCTGTTCTTTTCTTTGCGAAAAGGTAAAGTGTATGATGCATGATATCTATGTCGAACATCTCCTCGAGTGTATTCTTTATATTCTGAATCCTTGGATCGCAAAACTCAATTACTTCAGATGAATCAACCATTAAGATATGATCGTGCTGCTTATAGCCATATGACTTCTCATATTGAGCCATATTCTTTCCGAACTGATGTTTAGTTACCAGGTCACATTCAACCAAAAGATCAAGCGTATTATAAACTGTTGCTCTAGAGACACGATAATTCTTATTCTTCATGCTGATATAGAGCGACTCTACATCAAAATGGCCATCTCGTGAATAAATTTCTTCAAGGATTGCAAAACGCTCAGGGGTCTTCCTTAGGGCTTTATTTTCTAAATAAGCCGTGAAGATTTCCTTTACTTCATCAAATACTTTTGTATTGAGCGACATGCATATTAGTTAGGCTGCAAATATAAGACTCTTTGGCATTAAAGGAATCAAGAATCGCCTTTCTCCTCGACCGATTCAAAACGAGTTACTCGCATGACACCTTGAACTTTTTCGAGTTTCGCAATGAGTTCATCTAAATGACTGGTATTGTTTATGTAAACACGGATTTGTCCATCGAAAATACCAGTCTCAGTGTCGATGATAATTGATCTCATATTTACCTTGAGCTCACTGGAAATAATATCTGTAACATCACGCATAAGCCCCACCCTGTCAGTACCAATAATTCTAAGACCCGCCAAGAAGGCATTCTGCTGTTCAGACTGCCACTTTGCCTTGACTATTCGGTTTCCATGATTGGACAACAGTTTGGGTGCATTTGGACATGTAGTCCTATGGATTTTAATACCCTCATTTACTGTGACAAAACCGAATACATCATCTCCAGGGATAGGACTGCAGCACTTTGCGAACTTGTAGTCCAAAATATCCAAATCATCACCGATCAAGAGGATGTCCGTATCTGAAGATTTCATTTTAGAGAAATCATCAGAGAATTCGAATGATTTTGTCTTAGTTCTGCTGGACTTCTGTTTTTCGGTTTTAAAGTCTTTAAAGTTTTTGATCCTTGACGGATCAATGATTCCCTTACCCACCTTATAGTAGAAATCCGTGACCGTCTTTTCATCGAAGTAAGCACGCAGCTGATTAGCGACATCTCCGTCAAAAGGGATTTTCATTTGCTTCAACTTGCGCTGAATGATTTCTTTGCCGTCAAGCGCGGCCTGCTTCTTAGCCTCTTTTAAGGTGTCTTTTATTTTTGATTTCGCTTTGGAGGTAACCACGAAGCGGAGCCAATCTTCATTTGGTCTCTGTTTAGAAGAGGTGAGGATTTCAATTTGATCTCCATTTCTCAACTCGTAATTGAGCGGAACCAAACGATTATTGACTTTAGCTCCCAAACACTTGGCGCCTACCTCTGTATGAATATCAAAGGCAAAGTCTAGAGATGTCGATCCACTTGGCAAAATTTTCAAATCTCCTTTCGGAGTAAACACGAATACTTCTTCATTAAAAAGGTTAGCTCTGAAGTCATCAACAAACTCAATGGCATTCGTATCGTTTCCTTCCAGCATCTCACGAACCTTCTCTACCCAAAGCTCTAGCCCTGATTCGTGCGAACCCGCCATGCCATCTTTATACTTCCAATGTGCAGCATAGCCCTTCTCTGCAATCTCATCCATCCGCTTTGTACGTATCTGAACTTCAACCCACTTGCCTTTGCGACTCATCACAGTGGTATGAAGTGACTCATAGCCATTGGCTTTTGGCGTACTCACCCAGTCTCTGAGTCGGTCAGGATTAGGCGTATAGAAATCCGTTACAATCGAATAGACTTGCCAACAAGCTGCCTTTTCATGATCATATGGTGTATCTACAATGATTCTTACTGCAAAAAGATCATACACCTCTTCAAAGGGTATGTCCTGCTTTTTCATCTTATTCCAGATAGAGTGGATGGACTTCGGCCTGCCCTTGACTTCGAATTTGAGACCAGTCTTGATTACTTCATCCAAAATAGGACTCATAAAGCTTTTGATGAACCGTGTTCTAGAGGCTTTGTTTTCGGCAATCTTGGAGACGATTTCTTGATAGATTTCAGGCTCTGAATACTTGAGCCAGAGGTCTTCTAGCTCAGATTTTATGGCATAAAGACCGAGCCGATGCGCCAGCGGTGCATACAAATAAATGGTCTCAGATATGATTTTAAGCTGCTTATGTCTGGGCATGCTGCCGAGCGTACGCATGTTGTGCAGGCGATCGGCAAGTTTTACAAGAATTACCCGTACATCTTCCGACAGGGTGAGCAGCATTTTTCGGAAGTTTTCGGCTTGCTGAGAACTTCCATGATCGAAAACACCTGAGATTTTTGTAAGGCCATCTATGATCTTAGACACCTTAGGGCCAAAATCTTCCTCGATTTGATCAAGTTCTATATCTGTATCCTCTACGACATCGTGTAAGAGTGCCGCCACAATAGATGTAGTACCTAGACCAATCTCTTCTACACAAATTTGAGCTACAGCCAGGGGATGGTAGATATAAGGCTCACCTGACTTCCTACGCATTTCCTTATGTGCTTCAACGGAAGTGTTGAATGCCTTCTTTATGAGTTTCGCGTCATCATCTTTTAAGAAGGGTTTGGCCTTTCTCAAAAGCCTTCGATATCTCCTAATAATCTCCTTTCGTTCTTCTTCTATATCGACCGCAATCATGTTGTAAAGTTATGGAGGATTTTGAGTGAATTTTTAAAAAATTTTTAGCGATTGTTGTGTTGATTTAAAAAGTAAATCATTTACCTTTGCAGTCCATTTTCAAAGTGCCTGCGGATGTGGCGAAATTGGTAGACGCACTAGACTTAGGATCTAGCGCCTCAGGGCATGGGGGTTCGAGTCCCTCCATCCGCACCGAAAGAACCCTCAGTCGAAAGATTTGAGGGTTTTTATTTATGTTGACATAAAACTGTAAAACATTGGATATCACGTTAGACAAAAAGGATTCGAATTTAGCCTCTATTAAAGTTAAATTAAACGAGGGTGATTATCAATCGAAAGTAGACGAAAAAATCAAAGATTACAGCAAGAAGGCTCAAATCAAAGGTTTCAGACCGGGTAAGGTGCCACAAGGTGTAATCCAGAAGATGTATGGTAAGTCTATCTTGATAGAGGAGATTAACCATCTTGTAGGTCATGCCATTCAAGACTATATCAGAGACAATGAGTTGAAGATTTTAGGAGAGCCACTTCCAAACCAACAAAACATTGACGCGACTGATTGGGAGAATCAGGCTGAGTTTGAGTTTGAGTACAACATTGGCTTGGTCGATGACTTCAGCGTAGCCTTGGACAAAAAGGTGAAAGTAACGTCTTATGAAATCCAGGTTGACGACAAGGTAGTTGCAGAGACCATGGAGAATGTGAGAACTCAGTTTGGCAAAATGACTAATCCTGAAGTAAGTGAAGCCGGAGACATTCTCTTTGGTACTTTTACTCAGGCCGATAGTGACTTCTCTCATGACACCACACTCGACCCTAGTGAATTGACAGCTACAAATGCAAAGAAATTTGTAGGTAAGAAAAAGGGAGATTCAATTAAGGTTGACTTAGGAAAGCTGTACAAAGACACTGCAAAACAGGCTGCCCAACTTGGTAAGACGGCAGACGAAATTGAAGGTATGGACCTGAAATTCAACTTTGAGGTGAAAAACGTTAACAGAAAAGAACTCGCGGATATTGATCAAGAATTATTCGACAAAACTTTTGGACCTGACGTGGTTAAATCGGAAGATGAGTTCAAAGCCAAAGTGATTGAAACTGTAAGCCAAAACTACGCTAGAGAAACTGATGCTTGGTTGAACAAAACCATCCAGGACGAATTGATCAAAAAGACTAAAATTAGTCTCCCAGACAATTTTTTAAAGGATTGGCTAAAGCTTTCTGGTGAAGGCAAAGTGACTGATGCGGATATTGCTAAGGAATATGACATCTACGCTGATCAGCTGAGATGGAACCTTATTTCGGGTCAGGTAGCTAAGGATAACGAGATCAAACCTGAGCATGACGATATCAAAGCAGCAACTCAGAAAATGATTGAGGCTCAGTTTATGGGTTCTGGTCTTGGCCAATTTGGCGATCAAATGGACTCATTTGTTGAAAACTACCTTCAAGGTGAAAATGGTCAGAATTATATGAAAATGGCTGAGCAAGTTCAACAAGAAAAAGTCTTGGATTTTGTAAAGGAGAACATCGAAATCAAGTCTAAAAAAGTAAGCCTTGATAAGTTTAAAGAAATAGTTGGGGCATAGCTCGAACTTCTATCCTATTTAATCTGTTAACAAAAAGTCCTTTCCCAAGAGGGCTTTTTTTTTAATTTTGTTGGATTAAGGTTTAAAAAACTAATGATTGACGGTAAAGAATTTAGAAAATATGCCATACACAACCAGGGGGTTAGTGGTTCGGCTATAGATGATTATACAAATCACATTGAGAACATGACGCGATCGGTGATCGAGGAAAGACCAACGCGTTTTGCAGAGATTGACGTGTTTTCAAGATTGATTATGGATAGGATTATCTTTCTAGGAATGGGTGTTGACGACAATATTGCCAACATCATTACAGCACAGCTGTTATTCTTAGAGTCAGTAGATCCTAATAGAGATATTGTAATGTACATCAACAGCCCAGGAGGGTCTGTTTACGCTGGTTTGGGCATGTATGACACCATGCAGTTCGTAAAACCGGATGTGGCGACTATCTGTACTGGCATGGCCGCGTCTATGGGGGCTGTACTGCTTGCAGGAGGTGCTGCCAATAAGAGAGCAGCTTTAAAGCACTCCCGTATTATGATTCACCAACCAAGCGGTGGTATGCAGGGACAGTCTCGAGATATGGAGATTACCTTAAAGCAGATGCAAGAACTAAGAAAGGATCTTTATGAAATTCTTGCACACCATACTGGGCAGAAATACGAAAAGATCGAAAATGATTCTGACCGGGATTATTGGATGAGATCTGCCGAGGCAAAGTCTTACGGTCTAATAGACGAAGTACTTGAAAGAAAATAAAACCAATATGGCCGAGGTGACTTGCTCATTTTGTGGGCGTAACAAGAAGGATGTAGATCTGATGATATCAGGCATACATGCTCATATATGCAATCACTGTATCACCCAGGCAAATCAGATTTTATCGGAAGAATTGAAGACGAAAACGTCAGAAGATTCTCCAAAATTCAATCTGATAAAGCCCATTGATATGAAAAAATATCTTGACCAATATGTTGTTGGTCAGGATGAGGCCAAGAAGGTCATCTCAGTAGCTGTTTACAATCACTACAAACGGCTGATTCAGAAATCGGAAGCCGATGATATTGTGATTGAGAAGTCAAATATCATTATGGTGGGTGAAACGGGTACCGGTAAAACTTATATTGCCAAAACGCTCGCCAAAATCTTGCAAATACCTTTTTGCATCGCTGACGCTACTGTGCTGACAGAAGCTGGATATGTTGGTGAAGATGTAGAGAGTATTTTGACAAGACTACTTCAGGCTGCCAATTATGATGTTGAGTCTGCTGAAAGAGGCATTATTTATATCGATGAAATCGATAAGATTGCCCGTAAGTCAGACAACCCTTCGATTACAAGAGATGTGAGTGGTGAGGGAGTGCAACAGGCTTTATTAAAATTATTGGAAGGTACTTCCGTGAATGTTCCACCTCAAGGTGGAAGAAAGCATCCAGACCAGAAAATGATTTCAGTGAATACTGACAATATTCTTTTCATTTGTGGCGGTGCTTTTGATGGAATTGCGAGGCACATTGCGAACAGGTTAAATACACAACCTCTCGGTTTTGCTGCCTCTAATGATGAAGGGCAGGATATCGATAGAGAAAATCTACATCAGTACATCAATGCGCAGGACTTGAAGGATTACGGTCTTATTCCAGAACTTATTGGACGCTTGCCTATCGTAACTCATTTAAATCCACTAGATACTGAAATCCTAAAGAGTATTCTCACCCAGCCTAAGAATGCACTTACAAAGCAGTATGTCAAACTATTTGAGATGGAGGAAAAGGAGTTGATCTTCAAAGAAGATGCTCTTGACTACATCGTTACCAAGGCGCTGGAGTTTAAGCTTGGGGCGCGTGGACTTAGATCTATTTGCGAGGCGATCATGACGGATGCCATGTTTGAGCTGCCGTCTGATGACGATGCTAAGGTCTTGGAAATAAACGGGGCCTATGCTCAGGAGAAATTTGAGAAATCGAAATTCAAAAAATTAAAAGTGGCTTAGGCCACTTTTTTTTGTCTTTACTCTCCTAAATACTCAACAAAGTTTCTTGGAGTCTCATACAATTTGAGGGAATGCAGTTCACCGTCATTCGCAAGCTCCTTCACTTTTGGCGCCAGGATCTTCCATATTTCCATTACCAAAATCTCACAGCTGGCCATTTTACCTTGCATGAAGTCAACATCTAAGTTGAGGTTCTTGTGATCTAGTTTATCGATTACTTCCTTGTTGATGAGGACCGATAGTGCCTTCAAATCTACCACAAAACCTGTATCCGGATCAGGGTTTCCCTTTACAGTAGTAATTAATTCAAAGTTGTGACCATGCCAGTTCGCGTTAGCACAAGGCCCAAATACTTCCTGATTCTTTTCCAAAGACCAGTTAGGGTTGTACAGTTTATGTGCTGCGTTAAAATGTTCTTTTCTACTGACGTAAACCATGCCTGTTGACAATTAGGCTGCAAATATATTAAAATCTCAAACGCCTGATTCAGTGATGACTAAGAAATCATTATGGTCTGATCATTCCTGACTACCAAGGCAGTTGTATATCTTCTTTACTGAAGGTTTTATTCCTTTTATCAAAGCCAGAACTGCTCTCGGTACTTCCTTTGAAATTCGGGTTGGGCCCAAATAATCTCTTTAGCCAAGCGATCGGTGTAACCACAAGAATGTAAACCAGCGTTAACAGAATTCCTCCATTGACTTTTCCCAAAAGAAGACCAAACTTCATCCAAACCCATGCTATGTAGTATGCGGCCTTTCCAAAGAGAGCAGAAAGCACAGCAATACTCATTGTGACAATTAACAATACATCAGCGTCTTTCTCTTTATAAACACTCAAGTAGAAGTAAATGACAAGAAGTCCCGTCACTAGGCCAAGGACTATCGCTTGTGATTTCTTTGTATCTAGTTTTTCCGTCATTTCTCAACCGGTTTAAGGATTAGGTTATCTTCCATGACCAGCGCATCCATATCGGTATTCATAAAACAATCGTATGCTTCTTGATGGGTACAAACAATGGGTTGGTCCTTTACATTGAAACTGGTGTTGATAAGCAGTGAATAGCCTGTCTTTGACTTATAGGCCTTTAAAAGTTTCCAAAGCCTGTTATTTGTCTTTTCATCTACCGTCTGAATACGACAGGAGTAGTCAACATGACTAATTCCTGGGAAATCAGAGTTAACCCAATCACATTTTTCGCGAATGGAAAGCATCTCGAAATTCTTGGGTTTTGGTTTTTGAAGGCTTGGTACAATCTCGCTTATAATGGCCATATATGGAGATGGTTTTTTAAGACAGAAGAATTCCTCCAGATCTTCTTCCAAAATTATGACAGCAAATGGCCTGAATGATTCCCTGAACTTGATTTTCTGATTAATTACTCGCTGCATATCAGTCCTTCTAGGATCTCCTAGAATACTGCGAGCACCAAGTGCACGTGCGCCAAACTCCATTCTTCCTTGCATCCATCCGACCACGGCACCATCAATCAAAAGATCACAGGTCTGCTGGCATAGCGCGTTAAAATCTTCGAATTTCTGGTAAGCTTGCGTATGAGTGTCAAGATATGCTCGGATTTGGTGATTTTCTGACTGCGGACCTAAAAAGGAAATGCGGTTTTTCAGTTCTAAACTGTCTTTTTCATAAGACTCATTTTCTAGCGCATTTGTCAGCAAGGCAGCGCCAACGGCACTACCAGAATCTCCGACAGCGGGAGGAATATGGACATTCTTGAAAATAGCCTCCTTGATGAGCACTCCATTTGCCGCACAGTTATAGCCTACTCCTCCTGCTATACACAGATTATCAAGACCAGTGACTTTCTTAGCTTCCTTCGTCAAAAGGAGAATTACCTCTTCAGTAAAATCCTGTGCAGCCAAAGCAAAATCACAGTGGCTTTGAGTCAGTTCCTCATGTTCCGTACGTTCTGGCATGCCAAAGAGGTCACTCCATAATTTAGAGGCAGTCATCCGCTTACCCTCCAGGAATCTGAAGTACTTAAGATTCAATCGAATTGATCCATCCTCAAATACGCTCACCAAAGTGGATTCAATCCGCTCTTTCCCCTTCTTATAAATCTCTGATTCTCGATTGCCATATGGAGCCAAACCCATCATCTTGTACTCACCATCATTGACACGAAAGCCCAAAAACTGCGTAAAGGCCGAATATAGAAGGCCAAGAGAATGTGGATAGCTCTGCTCTTGAATTGACGCTATTGATTTGCCATTGGCCTTATAAATAGCTGTTGTAGTCCATTCACCAACTCCATCAATGGTCAGAATGGCGCTTTCCTTGAATGGAGATGTAAAGTAGGCCCAGGCAGCATGTGACAAATGGTGTTCACTGAAAGTAATTTTCAAATGACCAGTTTCCCCGAGGTTCAGCCCCTTTAACTCATCATTGAGATGCTTTCGAAAAAAGACCTTTTCCTTAATCCAAGCTGGCATATATTTCACAAAAGCAGGAATCCCTTTAGGGGCAATGGCCAGGAAGTTTTCTAGTACCCTTTCAAATTTGAGTAGTGGTTTTTCATAAAAAGCCACGGTGTGAACCTGACTGAGGTTTATTTGCGCATGATTAAGACAGTACTTAATAGCCTGAGTGGGGAAGGAAGAATCGTGCTTTTTTCGGCTGAACCTCTCTTCCTGAGCAGCCGCGATAATCTCTCCATTGAAAAGAATGCAAGCTGCCGAATCATGGTAGAATGCCGAAATTCCGAGAATATACTGATTGCTCATAAGGTTCCTTAGAACATGCTATAGATAAACGGTGCAATTGCCGAACCCTCAACAAAAACGATTAAGATTCCCAATAACAGAAGGATGATAATGATTGGGGCTAACCAGAGGCGCTTTCTCGCTGCCATAAATCTCAATAGTTCTCTAAGATTGTTCATGCCTTCAAAGTGGAAAGTTCTTGTTTATAGCCTTAAGTTGCTCATTTTGAGGGATTAACTCAAGTAAAACTGTGTTTAGCTTCTTAGCTGACTCTAAGTTTCTTATGTACAGATAAGCACCAAGCGCATTGATGTATTTGTTTGGTTCTGACTTGATATCTTGACGGTTTAAGTTATCTAAGTCTACCTTTGATATGTCTTGGAGTGCTCTAACTGCAAACTCATTTTGGGGAAGTCTTTCCTGGGCAAATATTTCTTGAGCTACCTGAATACCAAGTTCATAATTCCCCCAACTGATCAAATTGCTCAGTCTCTTCTTTTTTAAATCTATATTGACTTTCTCTTTTGGAAGCCCTGTTATAAAAGCTTCTGTCTCTTCATGATTCCCCAGTCTCAGATAAGCGTCAACAACCATCAGTATGGGTTGATCTTGATGAGGGTACTCCTGTGCAAGGACTTTAGCAGTCTTAACCGCCTCTGCTGGATCTCCATTAAGCTGTCTCATGTAAGCCTGGTTCATGGCTTGTACCCATGGTATTTGTCCATTGACAAGGAGGTCAATCTCCGTTGGATTTGTGATCTGTTCTTCTGCAGCGGCTTGATCAGTAAATGGCCAGTTGTTCATCAATTTCTTGACAAGTTTGGTTCCAAAAAGGCTGTCTACTTCAGCGATTACGTAATCAAACTCCTCATCTGAATTTGAAGACGAAACCCATCCATTCTGATCTAAATATGCTTTTAACGCCTCATAGAAGGTGTCAGCAAAAAGTCGCGCTCCAGAAAGGTTTACATGAACATGCTCAAGCAACAGGTCATTTCCAATAATCCCGAAACTACTCTCAGCTTCAAATTTATTTCGAGAATCAACAAGCATTGCTCCATGTTCTTCGGCCAACTGACTGATCAGGTCTTCAACCCCAGATGGAGCTCTAAACTTAAGTAAGTCATTGTCTCTGGCCTCTAGAAGCTTCGCTTTTGCCCTTGGTATATCTCCTGCTTCCAAGGCTTCTCTTCCTGTTTTAAATAGCCCAGAGGCATTCGAACTCTCATCACTCTCGAATGGTTCAAAGTCCTTTAGATTACTCACCAGACTACTTATGAAAACGGGAATACCCTCTTCCTTGTACTTGGCAAGGACACGAGACATGTTAAACTCGTATTGGTCTAAACCTGCATTGTAGGCATCAGAATCAAGCTCGATACTTGTATTCTGAACCATTTTAGCCATGAGTGATTGCTTGTTAGGGTCTTCTGATGGAATATATGCTTTTCTAACCCAGTTTCTTATTAACTGAACCAGCCTTACATTTTTGAGTTTCAAGTAGCTATTAGTAATGGCTGCCGTCTTACCAATTGACTGACTAGAACCTACTCCAAGGGCTCCATAATATTCATTGTGCCCACTGTATATAATAATGATGTCAGGTTCCTGCTCGATAATTTCATCCACAAAATCCAATATCGTGAAGCTATTGGTGGCTGCTAAACTGGTATTGATCACCTCTATCTGATAATCAGGATAGCTGTATTGAAGACGTTGTTCAAGGAGCCTCGGAAAAGATCCACCATGTTGGTAAGGAAAGCCGGCAGATGTAGAAGCACCCTGTACCACTATCCTCAACGTTTTTTCGGGTTTCTCTTTCAAGAAGAGATCATATTGACCTTTGGTGGCAAATTCTTCTACCGGAAAATATCGCTTTGATACTTCGGGATTTAATATTAGATAGCTATCATCAACAGTATCAGCAATGAAGAGAGGATATTCTTCCCCATAGTTCGCCAGTCTTAGCACCAACTCTAATATAACGAAGAAGAGTATCGGTACAAGAAGCGAGATAACTGTAAATACTCTCTTCTTTGATTTACTCATTAATTCGACTTAGTAGCCTTACTCACCTGAGCTTTGTAATTAGCACTGGTTGATACTCTTATTGGTTTGCCATCTGTTCGAACGATTCTCATTTTACCTTGAGCCATTTCATAAAGGTTGGTCTCATTCTTATATGGTAATTGCAGAGAAGCCCCATCAATTTTGGCAAAATCATTCATTGCAGATAACATATTCTGCGTAAGATCTCCCGGGCTGATTTGTGTCTCTGTAAACTTACCTTCATCTACACAAACGTAGTACCTCGTACTCGGCAGAAAAAAGTGATCATCAGAAGTATTTGCTTCGTTAACAGTTACATAGTCATGAAAATATTCTAGATCACACTCCCCTGATGTGGTATCATTTTTAGCATGAACCAGTCTCAATCCGTCAACTTCAATCCATTCTCCAGGTTCAATATCTCCCCAAACTAGAATTTCTACTACATCAGACTCAACGTACTTTGCTCTCTGTCCGCATGCTGAAGCAATCAATAGACATGCGACAAATACTACAATCAACTTCTTATTCATATCGTGTTTCCTTTTTTAAGGCTTTTTCGCCACCGGGTTTGGTGAATATAAAATTAAGCAGGTTATATACATTACCCCTATTTTGAGAGAGGAACTTATCTAAGTCAGACTTTAGCTGCCTCAAATCTCCATTAGCTTCTAAGATATTTGTGCGGTTGTTAATCTTGGCACTCAAGGATGGGTCTCCTAATTCTTTCTGGGCAAACTTCACAAACCTGAGCCTGTTACTCGCATTCAGCTTGAACAATTCCTGTTTGATCCCTTTTTTGGGTAGACTGATAGAGTCGATTGGGGAGACAATGTTAAGGCCGCTTCTCATCTTTAAACTAGCATAAA
>Ga0207422_1003491_pt1 | contig 15510 bp, 11 predicted proteins | sample MarCyaLeptolynsp_FD_187757 | JGI IMG/M metagenome (GOLD analysis project Ga0207422, IMG submission 187757) | Marine cyanobacterial communities from Panama - species 1 Leptolyngbya sp. (SPAdes) | ecosystem: Environmental > Aquatic > Marine > Unclassified | place: Panama: Panama City | collected...
GTATCATTGCCGCCGTTGAACAGAAGGGCACCTATGCAAAAGCCGGTGCGGCCCTGCATATCGATGAAACCACGGTGGCTCGCCGCCTGACGCGCATTCAGGAAGCTCTCGGCATCATTCTTTTCGATGCCGTCAACGGCGTTCGCCGGCCGACCGCCCATTGTCTGGCCGTGCTCGACCAAATCGACGCCATGAGCCGGGCCGCGGCGAAGATCGATGCGATCGCCGATCATGCCGTGAATCCCTTCGGCACCGTGCGCATCACGTCAACGGCCTCGATTGCCGAAGAAATTCTGGCACCGGATCTCGGACGCCTGCTTGGTGCCAATCCCGGACTGTCCATCGAGTTGGAGACCTCGAACGACAATCTGAATTTCTCACAATGGGAGGCCGACCTTGCCATCCGCCTTGGCAAGCCGGACAGGGGCGCTTTCGTGGTGCGCAAGCTGGGTGATCTGCGGTTTTCCCTGTTTCAGCCGGTACAATCCCCGGACGCGGACACGGACGGGCTGGTCTGCGCCTACCCGGCGGAGCTTGCGCAGACGCCGGAGATGCAAACGCTGGCGTCGTTTGTGTTGCCTGGGAATACACGTCTGCGAACAAGCAATCTCGGCATTATTCGTGCCATCCTCGGATCCGCTGCCGGATCGGGCATCCTGCCAGATTATTGCTCCGGCCCGTTGCGTTCCGACGAGCGTCTGAAGGTGACGCCGCTGAAGGTACGCCGCGAAGTCTGGCTCCTCATTCAACCGCACCTGAAAACCAGGCCGGCAGCCCGCCTTGTGATCGAATGGATTGCCGATCGGTTCGCCGCTTCGATTGGATCTGCGAAGGAAACAGGTATTTGAGGCGAATAATTATACGGGTTTGACGAATAAATACCCTATCTGAGATCTGCGGCGTTCCATAGTTTTATCACTCACATCCGAGTTCGAGACCTGTCGACTTACGGAGATCCGATATGACCTACGAGCGCAAACAGAGCGGCCGGCCTGTCCAAAGCGAATCTGGACATCTGGGCATGACCGGAACAGCGCCCTTGCAACCGACCCGCCGGCAGATAATGCTTGGAGGCACCGCGGCCCTTGCAGGGTCAGGCCTTGTGGGTCTGCCGGTGCCGGCATTTGCCGCGGGCCCGAAACGCGGTGGCCGCCTGCGTCTGGGAGTTGCCGGCAGTTCCACTACCGATACGCTGAACCCGACCGCGATCACAAGTTCGATGGTCGGCGCTCTGATCGGCCAGGCGCGCAACGGGCTGCTCGAACTGGACGCGGCCAGCAATCTGGTTGGAGAATTGGCAGAAAGCTGGGAAGCGACCCGACCGGGTGCCGATCAATGGCGCCTGAAACTGCGCAAGGGCGTCGAGTTTCACAACGGCAAGACCTTTGGTGTCGAAGACGCGATCTATTCGCTCGGATTGCACCTCGCGGAAGCCTCCAAGTCTCCGCTCAAATCCGTGCTCGGAGCGATTTCGGAGCTCAAGGACGGCGGCGACAACGACCTGATTGTGACGCTTTCCGCCGGCAATGCCGACTTTCCGGTTCTTTTGAGCGATCCCCGGCTGCAGATCGTGGCGGAAGGCGACACGGAATTCGAAAAGGGGCTTGGAACCGGCGGATACATTCTGGAGACCTGGCAGCCCGGCGTGCGCGCCTTCGGCAAACGCAACCCGAATTACTGGAAGGCCGACCGCGCCAATTTTGATGAGGTGGAAACGATCGCGATCGAAGATATCGCGGCGCGCACCACGGCCTTGATGCGCGGGGATATCGACGTCATGAACCGCGTCGAGCGCTCCACCGCATCGCGTCTGGTCGCGGTTCCCGACGTTTCGGTGGTCGTCCAGAACGGCTACAAACATTACACCCTGCCGATGCGGGCAGACACCGCGCCGTTCGACGACAACAATGTGCGCCTTGCCATCAAACATGCCGTCAACCGCCAGGAATTGCTGGACAAGATCCTGTTCGGCTACGGCACGCTCGGCAACGATCATCCGATCTCCAGGAGCAATCGCTACCACGCGACCGCCGAGGAATTGCCGCAACGCGAACTCGATCCGGACAAGGCGCGGTTCTATCTCAAAAAGGCCGGACTCGACAGTCTCGATATCGTGCTGAATACGTCCGAAGTCGCCTTTGACGGAGCGGTCGACGCGGCGCAACTGTACCAGGCAAGCGCCAAGGCGTGCAGGATCAATATCGAGGTCAAGCGCAATCCGTCCGACGGCTACTGGAGCAATATCTGGCGCAAGCAGGGTTGGGTCATGTCCTATTGGAGCGGGCGTCCGACCGAAGACTGGCAGTTCACCGAAGGCTATCTCAGCACCGCCAGCTACAATGACGCGTTCTGGAAGAACGAAACCTTCGACAAGATGCTGGTTGCTGCCCGGGTCGAACTGGACGAGGAAAAACGGCGGCAGATGTATGTCGAAATGCAGCGCATGGTCAGCAACGAGGGCGGCCAGGTGATCCCGGTGTTTGCGGCGGATCTTCTTGCCGCTTCCGACAAACTTGCCCATGGCGACGTCGCGGCCAACTGGGACATGGACGGGTACAAGCTTGCCGATCGCTGGTGGTTCGCCTGATCCGATGGTCAATCTGATTGCGGCGCCGATGACATCGACGGAGTTCGTTGGCGAGATGCCAAGGGATGTCAGGGTCGAGGCGGATTTGCGGATCCCCCTGCCGGACGGGCGCCGGCTTTCGGCGCGCATGTGGATCCCGGTCGATGCCTGCGCCAACCCGGTTCCGGCCCTTGTCGAATATGCGCCGTTCCGGCATCGGGACTTTACCTACCCCCGCGATGCGGTGATCCATCCCTGGTTCGCTGGGCACGGTTATGCCTCGATCAGGCTGGAACCGGCGGGGTCGCAGGATTCAGACGGGTCGCCGATGGACGAGTATGTCGCGCGGGAACAGGCGGATTGCGTCGAGGCGCTTGCCTGGATTGCGTCGCAGGCCTGGTGTTCCGGGCAGACCGGCATGTTCGGCATGTCGTGGGGGGCGTTCAGCGCCTTGCAGGTGGCCGCGTTACGGCCTCCCTCCCTGAAAGCGATCATTCCCGTGCACGGTACCGACGATCGCTACAATGACGATATTCACTATAAGGGCGGTTGCCTGTTGTGCGCCAATCTCGCGTGGGGAGCACTCTACCAGACCTATATGATGCGGCCGCCGGATCCGTCTTATGTCGGCGAAGGATGGCGTGACGTCTGGATTGAGAGGATGCGCAATGCGCCGGACATCCTGGCGCAATGGGTCGGGCATCACAGCCGGGACGATTATTGGAAACATGCCTCGGTCTGCGAGGATTACAGCCGGATCGAAGCCGCGACCTACGTGATGTGCGGCTGGACCGACGGCTACACCAATGCGGCCCTGCGCATGATCAACGGGCTCGAATGTCCGCATCGGGTGCTGATCGGTCCGTGGGGTCACACCTATCCGCACATTGCCCTGCCGGGCCCGCAGATCGGCTTCCTGCAGGAAGCGACCCGTTGGTGGGACCGCTGGCTGAAGGGTGTCGACAATGGTGTCGACAGGGAGCCGCCGGTGCGGATCTACATGCAGAAATCGGTTCCGCCGCAGCATTCCTATACCGAGCGCGACGGCCGCTGGTTCGTCGAACGGGAATGGCCGTCGCCGAACGTGGACAACAGGCTCTTTCATCTCGGCGAGGCGTCGCTTGATGCGCGGCCGGGGCCGCAAACCGTGTGCCGGATACGCTCACCCCTGGCCAATGCGATCGAGGGCGGCGAATGGCTGCCGCACGGGGTCGGGCCGGAAATGCCGCTCGACCAACGTCATGAAGATGGCGGTTCGCTCTGCTTCGATACGCCGGTTCTCGAAACTGATCTCGAAATCTGCGGGACGCCGGGTGTCCGTCTCACGGCCGCCTCGGACACATCCTACGGGACGATCTGTGTGCGTCTGTGCGATGTCGCGCCGGACGGCCAGTCGACGCTGATCTCCTATGGACTGCTCGATCTTGCCCGGCGCAATGGCCTCGATCATCCCGAGCCGGTCGCGCCGGGAACCTGGCTCGACCTGGACATCGCCCTGAACGGCATCGCGCAAGAGGTGCCCGCCGGCCATCGCCTTCGATTGGCGGTGTCGACACAGTCCTGGCCCCTGACATGGCCGAATGCGGAGGTGATGACCCTGTCGCTCCGGACCGGAGGCAGTGCCCTCCGTTTGCCGTGTCGCCGGCCGGGCGCGCCCGATGGCGACGTTCCCGCTCTCGAACCCGCGCGGGTCCCGCAACCGGCGGATATCGAATGGATGCGCCCGGTCCGGCGCGAGCGGGTCGTCAAACGGGATGTCATCACCGGTGAGGTCTCGCGGACCTATGTGAAGGATGACGGCGCCTATCGGGTCCGGGAAAACGGCATGGAAGTCGATTCTCTCGGCAAGATCGTCTTTACGTCAACCGGAGAGGATCCGCTGTCGGCGCGCGCCGACCTGGATTTTCGCATCAAATTGGGCCGGGGTCCCTGGTCGACGATTCTGGAGACCCGTCTGCGGATCACGGCAGACCGCACCGCGTTTCACGTCGAGGGGGTGCATAAAGCGTTTGAAGATGACGAGGAAGTCTTCGTTCGTCCGGTCGAAATTTCAATCCCGCGTGAGTCCTGAAGCTTTCAAAGCGAAACCAGATCCCTTGAAAGCCGGGTCAGGGCCGAATGGCCGGTCTCCGTCACCAGGATCATGTCCTCGATGTTGAAACCGCCGACATCCGGCGGGTAGAACGGCAATTCGAGACAGATCACCATGCCCGGCTCCAGCACACAATCGTTTGGCCCGATGAAGGGCGGTTCCTCGGTCTGGTCGTCCATGCCGATGGAATGGCCGACATGGCCGCGGGAATAGGCATGCAGTCCCTTGTTTCGGACCGTTTCGATTGCGGCGCCGTATATGGTGCGCATGGCGACGCCGGGTCGGATCAGCGCCAGCGCCGCATCGAAGCCGGCGCGCAGGGCGTCGTGAACGAATTGCTGATCGGCGCTCGGACGGCCAAAACAGAAATGACGGCAGGCGTCGCTCCAGTAGCCGTCGAGCTTGACCCCGCAATCCAGCTTGACGATCGCGCCGGTCTCCACGCGGGCGTTTGCGCCGAAGCCGATATGAGGAAAGAAGAAACTGTTCTGGCAAGTACCCAGTTCCGGCTGCCGGCGCATGGCCTGCGACACACCGGCCTCGAAATCGTAGCGTATGGCGTCCGCGGTCTGGCCGGCGTGAATATTCGAGACGGCGTGTTCGACACCGATATCGAAGAGGCCGGCGGCCCGCCGCAGACGCTCGATTTCCTGCGGATGTTTGCGCATCCGCGCACCATACAGAATGTCTTCGCAATCGATCAGATGACGGCCCGGAAAGGATTGCCGGAACCATTCGTAAGTGCCGTTTTTCATCAGGGCGACATCGGTGCCGATGCGCGTCGCCCCCAGACCGCGATCGTCCAGGATCGATGCGAGCAGCCCGAATATCTCGCGCGGGTCATATTGTTCGGGTCTTTGCAGGCGGAGGTTTGCGTCCGATCGCGTTACCGTTTTCAGGTCCCTGCCTTCGGTCCACATGGAATAACAGCGGATATCGCGAATATCCGAGGTGTCCGCGGCGAGAGGCGCGCAATATTCGCTGACGATGATTGCCGGTTCAATATCCTCATCGGATGGCAGCACCACCATGTCGGTGCCCGTCATCTGCCAGGACAGGTCGAGAAACGAACTCTGAAAACCCGATGTGTAGTGGACGTTCGACGGCGTGCAGGCAATGTAGACGTCAACACCCCGGGTCCGGAGATTCCGTTGCAATCGTTTCCTGAGATCGGCATGCATCCCGCGTTCACCCGTGCATTTCACCGGATTCGTCCGGTCGCTCCTGTCGGCCGATTGTTTCATTGCAAGTGCAGCCGAATAGAATGATAATTCGTCGCGAGAGGGTAATTGATCGACATATCGCGCTCCGCGTGCTTGCGGACGGCCCCCATCGGGAGAGGACCCATGCAGTCGGTTTGGGCAAGCATATGAGATCCGGACGGGATCGCGACGGGCCGAAACGGTTCGGCTTTTTGCTGCTGGACAATTACCCTCTGCTTCCGGTCTCCGGGATGATCGACGTGTTGCGCGATACCGCCTACGTGACCGGCGAAGAGGAGTACGAGTGGTGCACGATCTCAAGTACAGGCGGGGAAGTGTTCGCCATGAACCGGTTCCGCACCATAACCGATCACACGATCGACGATGCGCCCGATCTCGATACCCTTGTCGTTTGTGCCGGGCTGCATGGACACCTGATTGAGGACGCCAGGGTCTTTGCCTGGCTGAAACGGAATTTCGCCCGAAACGTGACGATCGGAGCGATTGCGACGGGCTCTTGGATTCTGGCCAGGGCCGGGCTGTTGACCGGGCGCCGGTGCACCCTGCACTGGGAGGATGTGTATGCCTTTTCCGAGACCTATCCGCTGATCGAGGTTACCCGCGATCTCTACGTTTTCGACGGACAGGTGTTTACCTGTTCCGGCGGAACCGGGGCGATCGACATGTTTCTGCAGATCGTTGCCGACGATCTCGGTCCGGACGTGTCATCGGCCGTCGCGCGCCAGATCATGCACCAAAGCATCCGGTCGGGTTCGGATCTGCAGCCGGGTGCGGACAGCCCTTATCGCAACATCCGGCACCAATCCGTGCGCAGGGTCCTGAAACTGATGCAGGACAATGTCGAACAACCGCTTGGCGTCGGTGCCATTGCCAGACAGGCGGGCATTTCCCAGAAACACCTGCAGCGCCAGTTCGAAACCTATTTCGGCACCACGCCGCAACTGTTTTACCGCAAGCTGCGTCTCGAACATGCCCGGACCCTGGTGCGGCTGACGAAACTCGGCCTTTGGGAAATCGCCCTGATAACCGGCTTTTCGACGACCTCCTACTTTTCCAAGTGCTACCGTCACGCTTTTGGGATTTCGCCCTCAAAGGAACGGCGCACGTTGCCGAAGTTTGCCCTGGCGGCCGAGACCGCTGCGCGAAATCTCGACTGACGGTGAATTTGGATCACGGGATATTCGGTTCAACCGAAATTCTGATATAGGTGCGTCAGACAGGGAGATCCTCATGCCAATCGATCACGTGAACGTACGCTGTACGGACCTGGAAAAAACCCGCGAGTTTCTAGAGGAAGTCGCCGGACTGGTCGTGGGCGCGCGCCCGAACTTTTCGTTTCCCGGGCACTGGATGTACGACGCGCAGGGCCAGGCGGTGATGCATCTGGTTTTGGCGACGACGGCGCCGGGCGAAGCCGGAACCGTCGACCACGTCGCGTTCCGGGTCGACGATTTCGCCGAGCGCACCAAACGTCTTGCTGCGGCCGGGCACGTTTTCAAGGTGGGTGAAGTTCCGGGAACCGGCATCGCCCAGACCTTCATTGCCGGGCCGGACGGGCTTCGGATCGAATTGCAGGGTATTTTGTGAGTCAGCGATCGCCGATTCTGGCCTGCTCTTCCACCTCATCGGCTTCGCCGGCATCCTTGAATATTTCGTCGCGAATGATCCGGTCCGTCAGGTCGGATATGTAAGCCACCAGCACCGCGTTGAGGTCCTGAAATTCCGGCCAGAGAACCTGATCGACGAAACTCTCCGGCACCTTCAGCATGACCGTCGTATGGCGTTGCCTTCGGTATCGGTAAGGCGTTAATTCGTATCTGCGGCAGAGAGCCACGAACAATCGCCGTGACCACAGATCACCGAGCGAGAACTTCATTTCAATCAATGTTTCGGTTTTTCGCGCGGCGTCGAGCCGAGCACGGATTTTTGCCGCCGCCTCGCCGGCCGCGATCTTTTCTCCCTGTGTCCCCGCTCGTGCAAACAGGGCTTCGATCTTGCGAAGTTTCTCGCGTAACTGTGCCTCATCCATTCCGGCGCTACCTCATTTCGCCAAGGCTCGCCAACAGTGCCGCGCCGGTTCGGATTCCGTTGATGTACCGATCCACCTCCATGTTTTCGTTCGGCGCATGGTTGGCCTGATCGTGGTTGCCATAGGGCGTACAGAACGAAGGCACGCCGAGGATCTTGGTCCAGACATAATCCGGCAGCGACCCGCCCATCGGCGGCACCAGGAGAGCTTCGCGGCCCTGGGCGACCCGGAATGCCTTTTGAATGGGGCCGGTAAAGGGAGAATCGAGCGGCGTGCTCGAGGGTTCCATGCTGCCCTGGCGCACCAGTGTGACCTCCGGTGCATGCCGGGCGACATGGGCTTCGACCTTGCGGAAAATATCCTCACAGGATTGCGGTTCGATCAGCCGCATGTCGCATTTGACCAGCGCCTCGCACGGCAGCACCGTCTTCGTGCCGGGGCCGCCATAACCGGAATGAAAGCCGTTGACGGTAAAGGTCGGCCAAAGCGAAAGCCGGTCGTGATAGGGCCGGTCCGCGGGTGCGTCGAGCCGCGGCATGTCGACACTGGAACGCAGCCGGTCCAGATCGACCGGAAGTGCGTCGAGAGCCTTGCGCGTCTCAGCGTCCGGCGGCTCGATGCCGTCGTAAAACCCGTCGATCGTGATGTCGCCGTTGGCATTTTTCATGGTCGCCAGAAGATGCACCAGCGTCCAGATCGGATTGGGCGCGACGCCGCCCCAATTGCCGGAATGAAAGTCGCGCGCGGCGTGGCGGACCTGCAATTCGAAGCCGATCATGCCGCGCGGCCCGAATTTCAGCGTCGACAGTCCGCTTTCATGCACCGGACCGTCGGCCGTCACCACCAGATCGACATGGTCGAGGAGAGAGCGGTTTTCCGTGACACATTCCGCAATGTGCGGACTGCCGATCTCCTCTTCCCCCTCCAGCAGCATGACGACGTTGCAGGGCAGCTTGCCGGCGACTGACATCCAGGTTTCCAGCGCCAGCATCTGGGCAAAGTGCTGGCCCTTGTTGTCGCCGACGCCGCGCGCCCAGATCCGGCCGTCGCGGATTTCAGGCTCAAACGGCGGCGAGACCCATTCGTCGAGTGGATCGGCCGGTTGCACGTCATAGTGACCGTAGAGCAGAACCGTTGGAGCGCCCGGCACATCGTCGCGCCGCGCGTAAACGAAGGGATGGCCTGACGTCTGCAGCAGGCGGGCATCCATACCGATCCGGTTCAGGGATGTGACGAGAAAGTCCGCGGTTTCGGGAATGCCAAGTCCATGCGCGCTGATGCTCGGTTGCCGGAGATAGGACAGGAGCCTGTCGATGTAATCCTGGCGGTTTTCCGTGATCCGATCGAGAACGGTTTCGAGATGCGCAGTGCTGGTCATGGTTTCTCCTCACGCGATATCCGGCGACTCGGATATCGGACTGTTTGCACGAGCGATAGCATGGATTGCACCCCTGTCGGAAATGCCGATGCCACAAAGATTCCATTGACAAATGCCGGGCGCTCTTGAACTAACCAGTCCTGCAAACGCGAGCAATCGAATGTCACTTACAAACATCCTGCAACTCGTCGGATTTTCTTTCCTCCTGAGCATTGGGCAATTGCTGTTCAAACGCGCCGCGCTGCAGGTTGCCGATGAAACCGCCACCGGGGCAATCCTGAAACTCTCCCTGTCGCCCACCCTTTGGGCGGCTCTCGTGCTCTATGGACTGGCCACAATGTTGTGGGTGCTGATCCTGCGGACGGTTCCGCTCAGTCTCGCCTATCCGTTCTTTGCGCTCGGGTTCGTGCTCCTGCCGATCTTTTCCTGGTGGCTTTTCGATGAAAAACTGGGGTGGACCCTGTTTGCCGGTACCGCGTTGATCGTTCTCGGCGTCCTGACCATCACGCTGGGGGCGCGAAGCGGTTGAGATCCGATCTGTCTGACGTCCGCGCGGAACCCGATGCGTGCCGCTCCGGTCCTGTGTCCAGAGCGCGCGGAGGCTTGCCATGTGCGGAATAGCCGGCATCTGGCATCGCGACGGTCGACCGGTCGACGCGTTGGTGCTGAATGCCATGACCGACCGCCTCGCGCATCGCGGCCCGGATGATCGCGGAACCTGGATCGACGGCTCCGTGGGTCTCGGACATCGTCGTCTTTCCATCCTCGACCTGTCCGCCGACGGGCACCAGCCGATGGGCGATCCCGACGGGCGGGTGATGATGACCTACAATGGCGAGATCTATAATTTTCGTGCGCTCCGCGAGCAATTGAGCCGGGAGACCGGCTACCGCTTCAAGACCCAATGCGACAGCGAGATCATACCCGCGGGCTATCTGCACTGGGGGATCGATTTGTTCGACAGACTAGAGGGCATGTTCGCGATCGCGCTCTGGGATGTGAGTGCCCGGCGGCTGTTGCTGGTGCGCGATGGAATCGGCATCAAACCTCTCTACATGGCGAGAGATGGAAAAGATATCTATTTTGCCAGCGAAATAAAATCATTCTCCGCCACGTCAATCGACATGAAAATCAATCCTGCGGTGCTGCACGATATGCTTGCTAACGGTTTTGCTTCGCCGGCTAACAGTATCGTATCTGCTGTAGAACAAGTGCCGCCGGGGACCATTCGCACGATTGACGAACGCGGTGAATCGGACCTGCGTTTCTGGCGCCCGCACCGAAAGCCGGCGATAAAACATATGGATGAGGCGGTGTCGGCCATCTCGACGACGTTGACGGACGTGGTCGCAGACATGCTGCAGTCCGATGTCCCGGTCGGCGTGTTGCAGAGCGGCGGCATCGACAGTTCGCTGATCTCGCTGGCTACGCCTTCCGCCGATGTGCCGCTGTTTACCGCACAATTTCGCGAGGCGGACTTCGACGAAACCGAGACTGCCGCAATTGTTGCGAAATCGCTTGGCCGCCCGCACCACATCATTCCGGTGACGGCGATTGCCGACCCGGTCGCCACCTTTCGCTCGGTGGCGCTGGCCTATGACGGTCAGTTGGCCGATTCCAGCGGATTTGCCTTTTACGAATTGTGTCGCGCCGTGCGCAAACATGTCACCGTTGCGCTCAGCGGCGAGGGGGGCGATGAATTCTTTGCCGGCTATCCGACTTATCGGGCGTCTCGGATTTCCAACGCTGTCGCTCCGCTTTTGCCGGCGAAGGTTTGGAGCCTTCTCGGGCTTGCTTCGCTGTCGATGGCGCGTGGCAATCAGGAACGGCTGCCTGCGGCGGAAAAAATCGCACGGTTCTGTCTTGGCAATGCGGCGGCGCCCCGATCGGCCCATCCGCAATGGCGCCGGCAGATCTTCGAACCGCATCGCGCCAGCCTCTACGGGGCGGGACTGGCCGACTTCGCCGAACGTGATCCGATGGCCGGCTATGCGGGCGAGATCGAACAGGCGGGAGAGCGGTTTCCTGCCGCCGGATTGACCGACCGCAACCTTCTGGCCGACCAGTCCTACTATCTTCCCGGGGATCTGCTCGCCAAGGCGGACCGGATCAGCATGGCCCACAGTCTGGAACTGCGCGTTCCGCTGCTGGACCGCCGAATGATGGATCTGGCCGGAACGCTGGACATCGATCTCCTGACGTCCTGGAAGGGCCCGGACAAACGGGCGCTGCGAGAGACCCTGGCCGCCGTCAAGGCGCCGGACGCTGTCGTCAATCATCCCAAACGCGGATTCATGGTGCCGATTGCGCAGATGCTGCGCGAACATTTGCGTCCCCTGTCGCTTGAGATCTTCGAGCGGCAACCGGATCTGTTCGCGCCGTTTTTGAAGCCGGACGCCGTCAGGGCCCTGTGGCGCGATCACGACGGGTTGCGCGCCAACCACAAATATGCCCTGTGGCTGCTGCTAACCCTTGGCGTCTGGCTGCAAACCCATGTATAGGCTGGGCTTCGCATTCGGGAATTCACAAGGCCGCGTCTGGAGTTTGCCGCTGACCCTGTGTTTCAATCTGTCCATCAGGGTTTCGCCGTGACCTCGCTTCTCATCCTCATCCCGTGTCTGAACGAAGAAAAATCCATCGAAACAGTAATCTCCGGCGTGCCGCGGGATCTGCCGGGAATCGACCGGATTTCGATTGCGATCATCGACGACGGCTCGACGGACCGGACGGCGGAAATCGCCCGCTCGCTCGGCGCGACCGTGTTGCGGCATGGCCGCAATCGCGGCGTCGGCGCGGCGCTTCGGACCGGCCTGGCGCATGCGCGACAGACACGGGCCGACATTACGGTCAGCATTGATGGCGACGGCCAGTTCGACCAGCGCCAGATTGGCGAACTGATTGCCCCGATCCTGGCCGGCGAGGCCGACTTTGCCACGGCGTCGCGCTTCAAGGACAAGGCCCTGGTCCCGCAGATGCCGGGCGTCAAGATTTTCGGCAATCGCGGGATCGCCCGCCTTGTCAGCACCCTGATCGGCCAGAAAATGTACGATGTGTCCTGCGGCTTTCGTGCCTATTCGCGCGAAGTGGTGGAGCAGGTGCACATTCTCGGCAATTTCACCTACACCCATGAAATCATCATGCAACTGGCATTTCGCGGCTTTCGGATCGCGGAAATTCCGCTGGCCGTGCGCGGCGTGCGCGAATTCGGAAAATCCCGGGTCGCCAGCGACCTCTGGCGCTATGCGCGCCAGTCCAGCGGCATCATTCTCAACTGCTACCGGGATCATCGGCCGTTCTACGCCTTCAGTCTGATCTCCGGCATCTTCCTTCTGATCGGGCTCGGATTCGCGACTTTCTTCCTGTACCACCGGATTGTCGCCGGCGTGTTCGAACCGCATATCTGGGCCGGGTTCGTGGCGGCGTTTTTCGCCGGGCTGTCATTCCTGACCATGGTGCTCGGCCAGGTCGCGATCATGATCTATCATCTGCGCGAGACCATGTTGCAGGAAACCCGGCATCTGAACGCGATGATCGATGATCTGAGGCGAGAGGGGGAGATGGCTCCTTCGGACGCAAGGGTCGATCTATCGGAATGAGTTAACCGACCGATCTTGTTGATCCGCATTGTCAAGGAGTCCGGATATTCTATCGGTTGCACGAGGTGCGGGTTCCGTATCGTCGATGCGGAGACACATGACGTTACTTCGAACTCATTTCCTGCTTTTCGGGCGCTTTTGTCTGAACCGGAGAAGTTCCAAGCGGATCGTTGGAATTGCCCAACACTCTGATCGCGCGACCTGGCAGATGCAATCAGGTTTTTCCAATGAGACCGGTCAGTTTTCTAAATGGCCAACTGAGGAAAAGGAAATAATCACGCACAATGATCCAGCATACAGCCGGCAAAAACACCAGGATCCCAAACGGAACAAAGGTCGCAGCCTGCAGGACGCGGACCGGCTTCGACACAGGTTCCGATTCGGAGCGTCGTCCGCCGATCATGCGCCACAACGACATCCACCACTTCCAGGTCGTGATGGATACATACACAAACACGAGCAGAACCAGGCCGCCGCCAATCAATGCAAAATTGGAAACCCAGGGAATCCATCGGTTGTTGACTTCTTCCGTGTGATCCGGATTCTCCGCATTGATCCGAACCGCCCGCATTCCGGATCTGAATCCGGCCTCCAACAGCCAACTGCCGGCAGAATAGTCCGATGCAGTGCCCGAGATTGTCCCGACGCTTTCAGTGGGAGCCGAAAACCGGGCACCCATCGTTATGCGTGTTCCGCCGATTTCACCGGCATTGAACAGGATCTTCGCATTCCTGGGGGCAAGTGCGCGAAGGAAGTCTTCCTGGGTCACGCTCGCTTGCGCATTTGCAAAGCGTTTCTCGATTTCCGTTTTGGAGAACCAGGTTGAACCGGGCTGCACCGGTGATCGCGAATCGACAATTACCAGATTCACACGCTGACGTTCGGCGGTTGATTCAAACGCGCGAATATCAATCATACGGGTCTTGCCCTTGTCCTTCACGGTCAGTGTCAAGGCGCCGGTCTGCGGATCGGGAGAGATTTTACCGCTGACGAGCAAGGTCCGGTTCTTCAGTTTGGCGAGGCTGGATGCAAGGCCGTCCGGATCCAGCAACGACACATTTGTCCCGGAGCCCCGATCGGCTCCGGACCGGAACACCTTGTTCCCGCGGTCAAAACTGCCGATTGCGAAATTGCCCTTGTTGACGCTGGTGTTCAGGAATTTGAGGTTTGCATCAAGGGCCCGGGCGTTGGCCGAGTTCACAAAGGCCGCGTCGCCGATTTCGACGACGAGATGCCGGACGCTGCCGATCTTGACCGCGGAAAGCGGGTGGGACCGGCCGTTGGCGCGAACGAGATTGAGTGTCCCGTTTTCAGGAATGGCAAATTCGGTTTTCCGCAGTTTGAAAAAATCCGTTTCCCGGATTGCGATCTGTACGCGCCGCGCTTGTCCGGGTCCGATGGTTGCCCCGTTTGCAAGGCGTCCGCCTGCCTGGCGGTCTTTGGCCTTTCTCACGGTTTCGGAAAGGTCATCCAATGACGAAAGCTGCAGTTCGTCGCCTGTTGTGGTTACAATCCGCCAATTGCCGTTTTCTCCGGGAATGAGCGCAAGGTTCTCCACATCGTCGATGTCAGGCAGTTTCCTGGCGAACCAGGCGCCGTCGTCGGCGCTGGGCAGAGCCTTGTGAAGGTTTTTTCCTCCTCCAGATGCCGCATCGCCAACCTCCTTCGTTAGTTTGCTGAGAAGGCCAGCCTGTGCCGAATTCACCGACAGAAGGAAAATCGCGGCAATTGCGAACAGCCAACTATGCCAACCGGGCTGATTGGTATCGCATGGACGGGTTCGAAACTGCAGGGATTTCATATTTCGATCCTGACTGGTCCTGCGCTGTTCACGGAGGCGTCCGGCGTGCGACGCACCCTCTCGATTGTGACAATTCCGGCCTGGATCGTAGTGGGTATGGTGTCACCTGTCGTAATGCAAGGACACATTTCGAGAAAGGCGCCGGGCGGTTCTTCCGCAGTGCGGCCCCTTCCGCTGTGGTGTCCGACAGAAAAGGGGCCGCGATCACATCTCACTGTGTTTCGCCGGGAATCCCGGCAACCGCTTTGCAGTATTTCAAGACGGAAAATCGGGATGGTCATGAATTCGGCAGGGAGGCGCTTTCCTCCTCTGCGCGAAAATATCCTTCACCTGGTTGGACACCGGGCAAAATCAGGATCCGCCGGGGTGCAGGCCTGTTTCATGAATATCCATTGCCGGATGGCCGGTGCCCGCACGACGACGGATAGACCCGGCGCAAGTCGTGTGCTAACGCGAGGGCCAAGCAACGATCAGCTGTTAAATTTGCGCCCGCTCAGGCTTTCTGCCTATTGGTTTCCAGCCAGCCATTGACCAGCGCAACGGTTTCCTCGACCTGCTGCGACCGCATGCCCTTTTGTTGGGAGATCTTCTGCACCAGGAGGTCGACCCGTTCGATGTTCGGAGCGCCCGCGGCAAGGGCGCGGGCAGCGGATGACGGTTTCGCCAGTCCGGTGGCGGCATTGGCGTATTTTTCGAAAGGCACCAGATCGGCCTCGTCGGCGCCGATCGCCACGCACAGGCTGCGGACCCAATCGTAGGTTTCCCGTGACTTTTCGAGATCGGAATGGACCGCGTCGCGGATCGCCCGCATCTCGTCCTTTTGAA
>Ga0207422_1003492_pt1 | contig 15509 bp, 11 predicted proteins | sample MarCyaLeptolynsp_FD_187757 | JGI IMG/M metagenome (GOLD analysis project Ga0207422, IMG submission 187757) | Marine cyanobacterial communities from Panama - species 1 Leptolyngbya sp. (SPAdes) | ecosystem: Environmental > Aquatic > Marine > Unclassified | place: Panama: Panama City | collected...
ACGATAAAACCGCCCTGCTGGGCGATAAACCCGGTAATTCTGGCAACCATACCAACAACATCCGGCGCGCGGACAGTTAAAATGTAACGAACTTCCTGTGACATCTGTATTTCCTAAAATTCTAAAAATGAGAGATATATATCTTAGTTTTTATGATGATCCTACTGGAAAAACTCTTGCCCAGCTTCAGATAGCCATTGCCAGAGATAATCTGCAAATGAATGATCAATCAAGATCCGAAAAGCATCTTCTTCCTCGCGCCATAATATGCAACGCTGACCATGTAATAGGGTCCGAGCTGACGTTCCAACACCAAATGTTTCAGGCGACAGATCCAATGAACAACTTTTGGCCAACAGACTTCTGACATCCGTTCCTTGGAACGACAATTCCACCAATTGTTGAGATAAATCAGAAGCATAAACACCCAATTCATCAGATACCGCATTGACTTTTTCAGTTAATACAGACGCATCAGAATCAATACGGGCCAACCAATGATCCGGTGCCATCCAGAACACCTGGGATTGCGGATTGTCCGACATAACAACATTCGGTTCAGTCGACAAAGGCAGACTAATTTCTTTTGCAGCCTGTCCCAGCAATGCCGGACCAAGACCACAAATGCGCTGAATATTGACCAGCCCAACCTCTGAGTTTAACGTAATTTCCAGGTTCGGACCACTTAAGCTCACCTGTGCGCCCTGATCCTGTTCTGCCTGCTCCAGCGGCATACTTCTTTCAAGCGAATTTACTTCAGACATTGATACGCTCTCCTTTTGGATCATAGGCACAAACAGGTGCAATCCGGGCTTTGTACAAACGGCCATTATCATATGCCGTTACAATTTCGCCTTGGCGTTGATCACCTTTTTTAACCAAACCAAGGGCCACTGGCCGCTTCAGGGTTGGACTATCATAACTGGATGTGACACGACCCTGCATGGGGGCCGGAACATTAGTATGCCCCTCTTCTAGAATAATCGCACCCATGGGTAATTTTTGACCATCTTCGGATTCCAGCCCAACCAGAATTTCCCGGTCTTCACGCATGGCTTCTGGTCTAAACAAAGACCGTCTACCGATATAATCAGCCTTCTTGCGACGGGCCGGTACGGCAAAACCAATATCGTCTGGAATAACAGCCGTATCCGTATCAACACCAATGTGGATGTATCCCTTTTCCGTTCGCATGATCATCAGGGCTTCCAAACCAAATGGCTGCAAGCCCAAAGGTTTACCGGCTTCCATAAAGCGATCCCACAGGGCCTTGGTATAGCCCACAGGGATACTGATCTCAAAACCAAGTTCACCGGTAAAACTGGCCCGCAATAGCCTTGCCGGAACACCACAGATTGTGCCAACCTGTGCCGCCATATGAGGGAAGTTTTCTGGATCCAGATCAAAATTATGATCCAGTGAGGATAACAGGTCTCTGGCTTTGGGCCCTTGAATACTGAGTGTGCCCCATCCGGTTGTGATATTGGTAATCACAACACGCATATCCGGCCATTCACATTGACGCCATTGCTCCATATCCTGATAACGTGGCCCCGCCCCACCAGAGGTGGTCATGACCCAGAAATGATCATCCGCCAGACGTACAAAGATACCATCATCAATAATTTCACCATGATCATTCAACATCAGACCATAACGGCCTTTACCAAGTTTTAGATTGGCTACATTATTGACGTAGAATTTGTTCAAAAATTCGGCAGCGTCCGGTCCTCTGACTTCAATCTTGCCCAACGGAGAATAATCCAGAAGCCCTACATTATTGCGCACATTATTTACTTCGCGCGTAACCGCTGTATGTTCATTCTCACCAGACGGGGCATAGTATGCCGGTCTCAACCAGCCACCATAATCTTCCTGTACGGCCCCTAACTCTACTTGCCGTGAATGGGTTGGAAGCTTCCGGAGCGGTGAATAGAGATCACCTTTATGACGGGCACCCAAAGCACCGATGGTCACCGGGGTATAAGGAGGACGGAACTTGGTTGTCCCCACTTGTGGAATTTGTCGGTCAGTTGCATTACCCAGAATAGCAAGCGCATTCACATTGGACGTTTTGCCCTGATCTGGTGCCATACCCGTTGTGGTATAACGTTTAAAATGCTCAACCGACTGGAAATTTTCCCGCGCGGCAAGAGCGACATCATTGGCCGTCACATCATGCATCAAATCAACCCAGCGTTTGGCATTGGCCACGGATTGAACATTCTGAGGCAAATCCCAAACCGCAGCCATTTCCCCGGTCACTGGCACCTTTGCCTTAGGCAGCTTTATATCGTCACCACCTGCTTTTGCACCCTGTTCCAGGCAGGCCTTCAGGTCAAAAGCACCATTTGCACTACCAACACTAATGTTATCCTGTAATTTAATGCCGGGTACAAAACAATGGAACGTCTCCTCAAACGTTAATTTACCGCTGGCCTGGGAATGCAAATGAACGGTGGGTGACCAACCGCCAGATGTGCCCAAAGCATCACACTCGACAGTGATACGACCTTCACCAATCAGGTTGGCTTGCACATCAATAGGTGCCAATGTGACATTTTTCAAGCCACGACGCCCTTTGGTGTTAATAACCGCATGTCCTGTGAACAGGGTAATTCCCATTTTGCGGGCCTGATCGACCAAATCACCATCCGGGGCGGGTCTGACATCGACAATGCCCGCGACACTGACGCCAGCATTTTTCAGATCAATGGCTGTCTGATAGGCACTATCGTTATTTGTATAAAGCAAAACATTCCGGCCAGGCGTGACCGCATAACGGTTCACATAATGACGCATGGCAGATGCCAGCATAATGCCGGGCCTGTCATTATAAGGAAAGACCATTGGTCGTTCTATGGACCCAGTGGCCAGGACAACCTGAGTTGCCCGAACATGCCAGAAACGTTCCCGTGGTGCGCCAGGTACTTTGTGCGTACCCTGTTTATCCTGAAGCCGTTCGGAAACGGTTACCAGATTATCATCATAATAACCTGTAGCACTGCTGTGGCTCAGCAAAGTAACATTTTCCATGGCCGATAATTCTTCGATCACCTTGGCGACCCATTCCATCGCCGGGGCACCATCCAATGTTTCTTTTTCCCACAGTAATGAACCACCAAATTCAGTTTGTTCATCCACTAGAATGATACGTTCGCCAGAACGGGCTGCTGACAAGGCTGCCGCTAATCCTGAGGGACCACCCCCGACAATCAATTTGTCACAATGGGCATGTTGATGATCATATGTGTCCGGGTCTTCCGTTTTGGGCAACGTGCCAAGACCCGCCATTTGACGTATAATAGGGCTGAAATATTTCCAACCCGGTGCCTTGAATGTTTTATAATAAAAACCAGCCACGAAAATCGGCGCAGCCAGCCCAAATACGGCCAACATATCCCGGTCAGCATTGGGCCAGCAATTCACGCTTTTCGCCACAAGGCCTTCTTTCAAAATCACTTGCGGAGCCTTGGCATTGGGTTCTTCATAAGGCGCTTCACCAACCTGAAACACCGCGCTGGGTTCTTCCGGGCCAGCGGCAAATAAACCGCGTGGGCGGTGATATTTAAAACTGCGCCCGACAATTTTAACGCCATTGGCCAGCAATGCAGATGCCAGCGTATCTCCTTCAAAACCCTGATATTGTTTGCCATCATACTGGAAACTCAGTGGTTTCTGACGGTCAATACGGCCACCACTTTCAAGACGCAGAAATTTAGTCATGGTTTTCTCCTGTCGGTCTTGGTTCGCCCATTTTATAAACATGGCTGATTTTGTGGGTCACACTGGAACGGATCACATTGAACCACTGACCACATCCACCTGAATGGCACCAGATCTCGGCAGAATCACCCTTCACGTTATCGACCATATGCAAATAATCCGCCCATTCTTCGTCGGAAATATCTTGGGCCGGATCATCTTTGCTTATCGGCCGGAAAACCTCGGAAGGTCCACCCCAGTGGAATTCATCTTCATTTCGTCCGCCACAATAAGGACATGTAATTTTCATCATTGCATTTCTCCTAGTGGGCAATACCGGCAGCACCAGCTTCATCAATCATGCGGCCTGTTTTAAACCGCTCAAGAGAAAAGGCTTCGTTTAATTTATGGGGTTCGCCTGTGGCTATGGTATGAGCCAATGTCCAGCCGCCGGCCGGTGTCGCTTTAAAGCCGCCAGTTCCAAATCCACAGTTGATATACATGCCCTCTACAGGTGTCTTGCCGATAATCGGCGTAGAATCACGTACAACGTCGACAATACCTCCCCAACTCCGCATCATTTTGACACGCGATAACTGCGGGAACAATTCAACAAAACTGGACATCACATGTTCAATGGTGCCTATATTCCCGCGTTGCGCATAAGAAGGATATAAATCCAATGATCCGCCTAAAATCATCTCCCCTTTGTCAGATTGACTAATATAACTTCCGTAGGAAGGTGACATCAAAGTCTCACTAAAAATCGGCTTTAAGGGCTCTGAAACCCACGCCTGCAAGCAATAAGACGTCACTGGCAAAGAGAAACCTGCTTTTTCAGCAATCACACTGGAATGGCCCGCGACGGCAACACCAACCTTACCGGTTTTGATATGGCCACGTGACGTTTGCACCCCTGTCACTGCACCATTTTCAATGTCAAACCCGGTGACTTCACAATTTTGAATAATGTCAATACCATATGCATCGGCTGCCCTGGCATAGCCCCATGCTATGGCATCATGTCGGGCAATCCCGCCCCGTTCCTGACAGATACCGCCCAGAATAGGGTAATGACCGTGCATATTGATTTCAGGTATACGTTTTTTGATATCTTCCGCCGACAACCAGTCTGCGGCAATGCCATTGCTGTGCATGGCATTAAGATTACGGCGCATACCTTCTATTTGATGACGATCATGCATCAGGGTAATCATGCCCGCCTGACGCAACATGATGTTGTAGTTAATCTCCTGACCAAGGTCTTCATATAACTTCAGTGCAAAATCATAAAAATCGGCACTTTCGGGAAACAGGTAATTCGACCTGATCACAGAAGTATTACGTCCGGTATTCCCGCCCCCGATCCAGCCAGCTTCCAGAACGGCAACATTGGTCATGCCATGTTCTTTCGCCAGATAATAAGCCGTGGCCAAACCATGACCACCACCGCCAACGATAACAACTTCATAACTGTCTTTTAAATCCGGACTGCGCCAGGACTTTTCCCAGTTGCGATGATGGCTGATGGCATTACGTGCCAGAGATAATATCGAAAATTTTTGCATATGCTCACCTAAATATACAGTAATGTATATATTTAATACTGTATATATCGCGTGCATCAAACAGAGTCAAATGTTATTAAGGGTTTTATGAACCATCGTTAATGGAGTAGCAAATTGCCTAAACCAAAATCGCAAAGACCTGACGGCGTCCCTGCACAGACAAAAACCACCCGGGAAGAATGGTTGGAAGCAGCCCGTAATGTTTTGATTAACAAGGGGGTAAGCCATATCAAAATTGATCTCTTATCAAAAGATTTAGGGGTCACGCGTGGCGGTTTCTATTGGTTTTTCAAAAACCGCCAGGACCTTTTGGATCAGCTTCTGGCCGATTGGCGAAACGGTACACAAAGCCAGGCTTTTGAAATATTAAAAGACACAACAATAGAGCCTAAGGAGCTACTGGAGACATTTATGCTCAGCCTCATGGAGGAAGTGATTTATATCCCTGCATGGGACTCTGCTGTCAGGGATTGGGCAAGATCAGACCCCAAAGTGCGCCAAACAGTCGAAGATGTTGATAATGAACGCATCGACCTCCTCAAAGGTGCTTATATGAGGATCGAAGAAAACGAGACTGACGCCCTGATCCGTGCCCGCATTAGTTATTATCATCAGATCGGTTATTACGCGATGGAGGTCCGTGAATCGTGGGAAACCCGCTTGAGTTACTTACCTACTTATATGAAATTTCTAATATAAATATATTGTTGTTATCCCCTTAAATTACCAAGTGCATTTACAATTCGCTCAAAAAAGTATACATAAGTGTATATAAATATCTAACCATCTATAAAAGGGAGAGTTAAAATGGCGGGTATTTCAGGTGAACAATGGTCCTCACGTGCTGGTTTTCTAATGGCTGCCATTGGGTTTTCCGTTGGTTTGGGTAACATTTGGCGTTTTCCCTATGTCACTGGTGAAAATGGTGGCGGGGCTTTTCTGATTGTTTATCTCATTTGTGCTTTTGGTATCGGTTTGCCACTGTTGATTGGTGAGCTGATGATCGGCCGGCGTGGCGGCGGCAGCCCCACCCACAGCATGAAACAGCTTGCACAAGAATCCGGCAAAAGCGCCAAATGGAGCATTGTTGGCACAGTAGCTGTGTTCGCCGTATTCATCATTATGACCTATTACACGGTCATTGCTGGCTGGACGATGGATTATTTTGTTAAGGCCGCCAGCGGCGCCCTGAGCGGCGTAGACGGCGCAGAATCTGCAGCCATATTCAGTTCTTTAACAGGAAGCCCCTGGCGATTGTTGTTTTGGTCAACAATTGTGAATATCCTTGTGGTCATTGTCCTGCGCCGTGGTGTACAGGCGGGTATTGAAAAAGCGGTTGGTATTTTGATGCCTGCCCTATTTGTATGCCTTCTGATCATGGTTGGTTACGCCATATATGCAGGCGACATGGCCAAAACCATCTCTTTCCTGTTTCAACCAGATTTCAGCAAACTGACGTTTGAAACCATTATGGTCGCAGTTGGGCAAGCTTTCTTTTCCATTGGCATCGGCATGGCCGGACTGATTACATTTGGATCATATTTAAGTAAGGACACTTCCATACCTGGCTCATCAGCCATCATTATTTCCGCAGATACCGGCGTTGCCTTGTTGGCGGGAATGGCGATCTTTCCGTTGGTCTTTACCTATGGGCTGGAACCTTCCGGCGGTGCGGGTTTGATTTTTGAAACCCTGCCGGTGGCTTTTGGTCAAATGCCCGGCGGACAAATCTTTGGCGCTTTATTCTTCCTGTTGCTGATTGCGGCTGCGCTGACATCTTGCCTGGGCGGCATTGAATCTGTCGTGGTGTGGATTGATGAAAACTGGAATATTGATCGTCATAAAGGTGCATTATACGCCGGACTGGCAACATGGGTAATCGGCATCCTGAGTATTTTGTCCTTAAATGAATGGTCCACATTCTATCCTCTGGATTTTATCCCGGTCTTTGAAGGCAAGATTATTTTTGATGCTCTGGATTTTCTGGCGGCCAATATTCTGCTGCTGCTGGGCGGATTACTCAGCGCTATTTTCCTTGGCTGGTTTATTCCAAAACAAATGAGCAGCGAAGAAATCAATATGGGTGAGAGCGGCTTCTACACTTTCTGGCTCTGGTCCCTGCGCATTGCCGCACCAGTAGTATTGATTATTGTGTTGGCTCTGGGCATTACTGAGTAGAATTTTAATTCTATTCTGGCTGATGATCTTTGATAAAGGTTGTAAAAGTGGCACCGAATTCATTGATTTTCTTTTCGCCAACGCCGTGAATATGGCTGAACTGATCCAGATCAATGGGTCTGGCTGTCGCCATATGCTTGAGACTTTTATCAGAAAAAATAATGTACGCTGGCACAGATCTTTCCTGTGCCAGTTCTTTACGTAATACTTTAAGAGACTGAAATAATTCCATTTCTGACGAGGATAAATCATCAGCAATCGCTGTATTCCGTTTCGACGAACCAGGGGCTTTTTGTTTATGCAAAACATCCGGTCGATAGTTAAACGTTGTATTGCCTTTTAGTAATTCCCGACCTTTGGGGGTAATTTTCAGAGAACCAAATTCCACGTCCGCATGAATAAAACCATGCGCCATTAACTGTCGGGCAATGGATTTCCATTCATTCAATGAAAATTCCTGACCAACCCCAAAGGTCGGCAACAGATCGTGATTGCGCTGAGAGATTTTTTCTGTGATTTTGCCAGTAAGAATATTTGTAATGTGACCCACCCCAAAACTTTCCCCTGTCCTTGCAATAGCCGACAGAAACTTTCGCCCTGCCGTCGTGGCGTCTATGGTCTCGCGGGGGCTAAAACAAATATCACAGTTGCCACAGCCCTGCTCCGCCTGATCATCACCAAAATATTTCAACAAGGCATTACGGCGGCATGTGGGGCTTTCACAATAAACCAGAAGAGCATTCAGGCGTTGATGTTCGCGGCGTTTATGATCATCGGATGAAGGTTCATTTTCAATAAACATACGGCGCATGGCGATATCCTGCATACCATAAAGCATATAAGCCACCGCCGGCTGGCCATCCCGCCCTGCCCGGCCAATTTCCTGGTAATAAGCTTCCGGAGAAGAAGGCAAATCAGCATGAAAGACAAAACGAATATCCGGTTTATCAATCCCCATACCAAAAGCAATTGTTGCCACAATGACTAGTCCCTCTTCCGACATAAAACGGTTGAGGTTTTCCTGACGCTGATGATCGGACATACCCGCATGGTAAGGAAGTGCGTGGTAACCCTGCTCCACTAAATAGGCACTGATCTCTTCTGTTTTTTTTCGAGACAGGCAATAGACGATGCCATTTTCAGGACCATATTGATCTTTGCGGCCTTTGAGAAATTGTAAGAGCTGACGTTTCCAGTTGTTCTTGATTTCAACATTCAAGGTGATATTTGGTCTGTCGAAACCTGACAGATAAGTTTTGACATTACCGGAAAAGATTTTTTCAATGATCTGTCCGCGGGTCGCCTGATCTGCCGTAGCGGTCAACGCAATAATCGGCACATTTGGAAAGCGACTTTGAAGGGCTGACAAAGCTTCATATTCCGGCCTAAAGGCTGCGCCCCATTGGGATATGCAGTGCGCTTCATCAATGGCAAACAGGCTGATGTCCAGTCGTTCGATGACCTCCAACATGCCAGGCGTCATCAAACGTTCCGGTGAGACATATAAAAGTTTCAGGGTTTTATCACGAATTTTTTGCCAGATCAGGTCATTTTCATCTTCGGATGTTGCCGAGGTCAATGACGCAGCCTCCACCCCCAGAAGCTGAAGAGATTTCACCTGGTTTTGCATTAAGGAAATCAGTGGCGAGACGACAATCGTCAAACCATCCATCATCAGGGCCGGCACCTGAAAACACAGAGACTTCCCCGCCCCCGTCGGCATGATGGCAAGCACATTTTGGCCATCACAAACATCAGTAATGATATCAAGCTGTTGATCCCGGAAAGCTGAATATCCGAAGACCTGCTTCAAAACACTTAAGGCATCATGTGATGGCAAAATATTCCCCTATGAACACGAAGGAGAACAACCTAACATTCAACCACATTCACCGCCAAGCCCCCTTTGGAGGTTTCTTTGTATTTGGCGCGCATATCCAGACCCGTCTGGCGCATGGTTTCGATGACTTTGTCTAGCGACACCATATGACTGCCATCACCTTTTAAAGCCAAACGCGAGGCATCAATGGCCTTTACAGCGCCCATTGCATTGCGTTCAATACAGGGCACCTGAACCAGTCCGGCAACCGGATCACAGGTCAGACCCAGGTTATGTTCCATGCCAATTTCCGCAGCATTTTCAATCTGGGCATTGCTGCCCCCCATCGCGGCAGTCAGACCAGCTGCGGCCATGGAACAGGCCACACCCACTTCGCCCTGACAACCTACTTCTGCACCGGAAATGGAGGCATTCTTTTTATAAAGCGACCCAATAGCCGCAGCGGTTAACATGAAGGTATGAATACCTTCTGCCCCATCACGATTATAAAACCGATCAAAATATCTCAGCACCGCCGGAATAATACCCGCTGCACCATTGGTCGGTGCGGTTACCACACGACCACCGGCGGCATTTTCTTCATTGACTGCCAAAGCCCAAAGATTGATCCAGTCCAAAATGGCTGTCGGATCACTTAGTTGTCGTTCGCGACTGGCTGCCAGATCTTCCAGCAATTGGGCCGCCCGACGGGGCACATTTAATCCACCCGGCAAGGTACCGGTCTGGGCACAGCCCCGGTCAATGCATTGTTCCATGACATCGAAAATATGATCCAGACCTTTATTCAGGGCTTCTTCGTCCATAAAGACCTGTTCATTCTGACGCATCAGATCAGCAATCATCAGATCATTTTCTTCACATACATCCAACAATTCTGCGGCATTATTGAAGGGAAATGGTACCGGTTCCTGCACTTCATCCGGGGTGTTTTTGCCAAGCTCAGCCTCGGACATCACAAAACCACCGCCGATGGAATAATAACGATCCCGGTTTAACAACACGCCCTGATCATCATAAGCAAAAAATGCCAGACCATTGGTATGGTGTGGCAGAACTTCTTCCATCAAAAACGGCATGTCCGTTGAGGGGTCAAATGATACTATTTTTTTGCCCAGCAAGTTGATCTTTTTAGTGGCTTTAATATCCTTCAGGCGTCCTTCGATCATATCCGGATCTATGGTCGGTGGCTCACAACCTTCCAGGCCCATCATCAACGCCATATCTGTGGCGTGCCCCAGTCCTGTTAATGCCAGGGAACCATAAACATCAATATGAATTTTGGCGATATAGTCAAAATGCCCGGCCTCTTCGAGCCCCAGCAAAAATTTACGGGCCGCAACCATGGGGCCCACCGTGTGGGAACTGGACGGGCCGACACCTACTTTGAATAGATCGAAAACACTTAAAAACATTTCTACATATTTTCTGTTGATGGCCATTTTCATGGCGGTGATTAACCGCCGTTGATTAGCATAAACAACATGATCTATGCATCAGAAATTTTTAAGAATGATTATCAGGTTATTGTGCTGCTCTTTTGTAATGCCGTCTGTTCGGGTGCGCTTTAATTGCCAGGTCCAGCGCCTTTTCATTTTCTTTTTCAGCCTGAGAAAACAATTGGTAATGACCGGAATAAAGCTGTATCGGCCAATTTTGGCTTTTTACGCCATAATGACCCGCAGTCTTGCGGGTGAAAAAGGCATCATTCAAATGTGGCCGACCCAATGCACAAAGATCCGCGCGCTGATCAGCGATGATTGTGTTGATCTGTTCACCACTTGTGATGTCACCGACGGCAATGGTCGGGATACCCACCGTATGTTTGATGTGTTCTGCAAAAGGAGTTTGCCACATACGGCCCCAGACAGGTTTTTGCCATTTAACCGTCTCGCCAGATGACGCATGAATGATGTCCACACCGGCCGCCTTAAACGCCAGACCGATTTCAGTGATATCTTCCAGTGTAATGCCCCCTTCGGCCCAATCACAACAAGAAAGCCGTACTGACATAGGTTTTTCTGCGGGCCAAACGTCGCGCATCGCTTTAAAGACTTCGATCGGGAACCGCAATCGGTTCTCAACTGATCCGCCATATTCATCGGTTCTGATATTGGTCAGTGGAGAGAGGAAACTCGCGAACAAATAACCATGCGCCGCATGGAATTCCAACATATCAAAACCAGCTGCCTGCCCTCTTTTAGCAGCAGCAACAAAGCTGTCACGAATTTGATCCATTTGAGCCCGGTTCAGTTCAGCGGGGGTATCAGATACACCTTCAATATAAGGAATCGGCGATGCTGACACCAATGGCCAGTTATCCTGATCTTTAGGCATATCCATACCCTCTTCCGGGCTTTTGGTGGAGCCTTTACGTCCCGAATGACCCAACTGCAAAACCACTTTTGCTGAAGAATTTTGATGGATAAAATCGACGATCTTGGCCCATTCAGCCTGTTGTTCATCATTCCAGATACCCGTACAGGCATCGGTAATGCGCGCATCCGGTGTTGGGCAGGTCATTTCCGTGAAGATAAGACCGGTTCCACCCATGGCCCGGGAAGTATAATGGCTGAAATGCCATTGGTTGGGCATGCCATCCACGGCACTATATTGAGCCATGGGGGCCATCGCCACCCGATTGGTCAAGGCCATACCCCGCAACGAAAATGGCGTGAACATCGGCGTGGGACGTTCTTCGCTGAAATCCAAACCGGTTTCGGCTTTATAGTGCTGATAAAATTCCGTTTCACAATTTTCCAGAAACGCTGCATCCCGCAATTTCAGATTATCCCAGGTGATGGATTTGGCCCGCGACATACAGGAAAAGGCAAACATATTGCCGGTTTTTTGCCAATGTAGCGGCATATTTTCAAACCAACGCAGAGAGACCGCCGCATTATGTTGCGTAATCTCCACAGGGGTACGACGCTCTTTTTCATATTGATCAAAGGCGGCCTGCACATTGCCCAGATTTTCAACCACCGCATCGGATAGAGCAATGGCACATTCCATGGCCAGTTTTGTCCCGGAACCGATCGACCAGTGGGCTGTGGCCTTACAATCGCCCAATAAAACAATGTTTTTATGATTCCATTTTTCACAAACAATTGTTGGGAAATTACGCCACATGGAACGGTTGGTAATGAATGGATGACCTTTCAATTCATCCTTAAATACTTCTTCAAGGAATTTAGCAGCTTCCTCTTCAGTCATGTCCGCAAAACCACTGACTTCCCAACATTCCGGCGTGGTTTCCACCACCCATGTGGACATTCCTTCGTTTTCTTGGCCCGCCTCATACTGATAAGTGTGCGCACAGAACAAGCCATGTTCGGTTTCTTTGAAGAAAAAGGTAAAAGCATCCAAAGGGCATGTGGAACCCAGCCAGGTGAATTTGTTGCGCTTTTCAGTAATAGTGGTTTTGAACTCATCAGCATAGAGAGTACGGATCGGGCTGTTGATGCCGCCCGCATCGACAATAATATCGGAGTCTTTGAAACGTTCTTCCAGATTTTCCGCTTCTATACGGGATTCGAAATTCAATTTCACCCCAACGTCCCGGCAGCGTTTTTGCAACAGCAACAACAAAGTCATGCGACTGCATCCGGCAAAGCCGTTACCGCCAATGATTGTGCGCATACCCCGTTGTTCAATGACGATATCTGACCAGACGGCAAATTCATCCTGGATCAGCTGATAACTTTCCGGATCAGCACTCAGGAATTCATCCAATGTCTCATCGGAAAAAACCACGCCAAAACCAAAGGTATCATCAGCCCGGTTTTGTTCAAAAACTTCGATGTCAATTTCCGGATGACGCTTTTTTGTCAAAAGGGAAAAATACAGCCCGCCCGGGCCACCACCGATTACTGTGATTTTCATGATTTTATCCTCTTAATTTCTTTACACGTCAGGAATTACGGCCGTTGTTTCAATTTCGATTTTGGCGGCATCTTCCACCAAGGCAGAGACTTCCACGCAAGCCATACAAGGAAAAACCTTGCCAAAAACCTCACGCCAGACCGCGCCGATTTCTTTCAGGTTGGCGACATATTCTTTTTTATCCGTCACATACCAGGTCATGCGCACAACATGTTCCGGTCTGGCGCCGGCTTCGGCCAGAATATCTTTGGTACTGAGCAGAATTTGGCGAAACTGACCGACCATATCGGTTTCTTCAAAAACTTCCTGTGTATTCCAACCGATGATCCCGGCAACAAAAACCATCTCGCCCCGCACGGCGATGCCGTTGGCATATCCTTTTGGCCGCGGCCAACCTTCTGGCAGAAGTGTTTTATTCATTTTCTAATCTTTCTTCTTAAGGTGCTCTCGGGCAATGACAATTTTCTGAACATCCGAGGCGCCTTCGTAAATACGTAACGCTCTGATTTCCCGATACAATTCCTCGACCTTCACACCTTTGGTCACACCTAAACCGCCGAACATCTGCACGGCTTTGTCAATCACCAGCTGCGCCTGATCTGTGGCAAATAATTTCGCCATGGCCGCTTCGCGGGTCACCCGCCCTTTTTTCACATCCTTGGTCCAGGCTGATCTGTAAATCAGCAACGCAGAGGCATCCACATCCAAAGCCATTTCAGCCAATTTTTCCTGGGCGATAGGCTGATCAGCCAAAGTGGCCCCAAACATTTCGCGGCTTTGCGCGCGAGCTGTTGCATCATCCAACGCCCGTCTGGCAAAACCCAAAGCCGCCGCCCCAACAGTCGTGCGGAAAATATCCAATGTACCCAGTGCGATGCGCATGCCTGCGCCCTCTTCCCCTAGCAATTGACCCGAAGAATTATTAAAAGAAATCGTCGCCAAAGGATGTGGTGCCATGACATCAATACGCTGGTCCACCGAAAAGCCCGGCGTGTCTGCATCAATCACCGCCGCATTAAATTTTGTAGCGTTTGATGAAGAACGGCCAAAAACCGTATAAAAATCAGCAATACCGCCATTTGATATCCAGGTTTTCTCACCATTGGCGATATATTGTCCTGACTGATTTTCAATGATGGTTTGCATAGCTGCCACATCTGAACCGGCATCGGTTTCCGATAAAGCAAAAGCGGCAATTTTCTCACCGTTGGCAACAGACGGTAGGTATTTTTCTTTCAGTGCATCTGATCCATAAGTGCTGATGGCACCAGAACCCAGCCCCTGCATGGCAAAAGCAAAGTCTGCCAAACCGGAATAACGGGCCAATATTTCCCGGATCAGACATAAAGACCTGACATCCAAATCCTCATGAACACCCCCATAAGCTGCCGGTACTGAATATTTTAACCACCCGGCTTCACCCAATACACGCACCAGTTTCTGGCATGTTGCATCAACATTGGCATGGGCCTCTTCCGTATCTGTAATGGGTGGAATATGGTCTTTCGCCCAGGCGTCCAAATCGGCCGCTAAAGACCGATGATGATCTTCGAAAAAAGGCCAGTCTAAATAAGAAACGTCCGCCATCTTAATGCCCTTCAAAAACAGGTTTTTCTTTGGCGATAAAGGCATCATAGGCCCGCTTGAAATCTTCGGTCTGCATACAGATGGCCTGGGCCTGGGCTTCCGCTTCGATGGCGGTATCGAGGCTCATATCCCATTCCATATTCAATTGGTTTTTGGTGATCCCGTTGGCAAAGGTCGGTCCGGCAGCGATGCTTGATGCCAACACATGAGCTTCGGCATCAATTTCTTCTGCACTGATAATGCGGTTGAAATAGCCCCAGCGTTCGCCTTCTTCGGCGGACATTGTACGCCCGGTGAACAGCAAATCACTTGCCCGACCATGGCCGATGATGCGGGGTAAAATGGCACAGGCCCCCATGTCACAGCCTGCCAAACCAACCCGGTTAAACAGGAAGGCGGTTTTGGCGTCTGGTGTGGCATAGCGAAAATCTGACGCCATCGCGATGATCGCCCCTGCCCCGACACTAACCCCATCCACCGCGGCGATAATCGGTTGCGGACAGGCGCGCATAGCCTTGACCACATCACCGGTCATCCGGGTGAATTTCAGCAGATCTTTCATGTCCATTTTGATCAGCGGCCCAATGATGTCATGCACACTGCCACCCGAACAGAAATTGCCCTCGGTACTGGTAAAGACAATCACTTTGACCGCGTCCACATAGACCAAATCCCGAAACATATCGCGCAGTTCCGCATAAGATTGAAATGTCAGCGGATTTTTCTGATCCGGAATATTCAAGGACACC
>Ga0207422_1003493_pt1 | contig 15505 bp, 11 predicted proteins | sample MarCyaLeptolynsp_FD_187757 | JGI IMG/M metagenome (GOLD analysis project Ga0207422, IMG submission 187757) | Marine cyanobacterial communities from Panama - species 1 Leptolyngbya sp. (SPAdes) | ecosystem: Environmental > Aquatic > Marine > Unclassified | place: Panama: Panama City | collected...
GAGCCGATCCGCCGCCACGCCGCCGATCAGACCGATCAGCACCGACGGGAACAGGTCGGCGAAGGCGACCACCCCGAGCCAGGTCGCGGAATGGGTCAGCTCCCAGGTCAGCCATCCGATGGCGACCCGCTGCACCCACATGCCGATCAACGACAGACCGTTGCCGGCCGTGTAGAGGCCATAGTCGCGATGCGCCAGCGTGCGCAGGATCGGATGGTCGAGCATGTGAGTGCCTGTGCGCCACCGAATGTTCCGCCGGTGGCATTGGAGTCGCGAGGAGGTGGCCCAAATCCTAACCCATGGGGCGGTCGATCCACGAGCCGTTGGCGCCCATTGGCGCTCAAGGGCGGGAAATCGAGGTGGCGACCAGCCGATCACCACATGATAATCGCGATTAACCTTCCGATTGAAATGTCGATACACGTGAATTATATTAGATCGAAAGGTCAATTCAGTTGACCGCACGCTGAAAGGACAGGTCGTTGATGACCGTCGACATCGACATGCTGGCAGACGACGAGGGCCCCGCGCCGATCGTGCGTGTGCCCGCTCCGTCGGCGCCCAAGGCGGCTCCGCGCGCCGCGTCCGGCGAGGTGGTCGACGTCACCTACACGCTGTGGCTGGCGACCATGGCGACGGCGCTGATGGGCGCGCTGTCCCTGACATTGGCGCTGGTCGTCTACCTGATCGACAACGCCCTGGCGTTTTCCGGCGGCGCGCCGATCTTCACCTCGCAGAACTACCGGAGCATGCTGGAGCTGTCGGTGATCTTCGCGCTGTTGGCCATCGGCGCGCATTTCCTGCGGGTCCGCCTGGAAGTGATGCGCAAGGCCGCGATCATCATTCCCCTGCCCTTCCGCATCGCCGTGGAACCGCCGATCGGCGACCTGCGTTCGCGTTTCGAGGCGTCGTGCAGCGTATCCCTGGCGCTCGACGACGAGAAGCCGATCCCGGCGCTGACCAGCAAGCCGGATGTTCTGAAGACCGCGCTCGAGAAGGCGTTCGTGGTCGCCGTGTCCGACCCGGTGATCCGCTTCTCCAAGCAGAAGATGGAGCAGACCCTCAAGGTCGCCGCGGTCAGCGTGCTCGGCCAGGGCGTGTCCTATATCGAGATGAACGACGTGCGCCAGCGCCGTCTGCCGCCGCGCCCACCCGAGGCGGCGCCGGTGATCGACACCACGAACGAGCCGGACTACTGACGGTCGGACCGTTTCGCCCCAGCACCTGTATCAGGCCGCCCGGCGCACGTGGCGGTCCAGCGCCTGGAACAGGACGTCCACTTCCGACAATCGCGTGAACAGATACGGGGCGACCCGGATCTGACCGTTGCGCAGGCTGACGTGGATGTTCTCGGCCGCCAAGCGGTCGGCGAGATCGGCCGCCGGCGGCTCCGGCAGGGTCAGGCCGATGAAGTGCGGCGAGCGATGCGCTTTCGGCGGCACGCGCCAGCCGCGCGCCTCCGCCTCGTCGGCGACCCGGTCGATCACCGGCTCGATCCCGGCACCGACGGCGGACACGCTCCATGCCGCGATCTGCTCCATCGCCGCCACTGCCATCGGCATGTGGATCATGGCGTCGGCCGCGCCCTGCTCGAAGCGCAGGGCCCCGGGCTTGAAGCGCGATCCGTAGCCGGGCGAATGGGTCATCGGACCCTCGCCGATGCGCCCAGCGTGATTGTGCTCGACCGGCTCGCCATGCTGGCGGCGGGGCGCGACGTAGAGATAGCCGCACTGATCCGGCGACAGCAGCCACTTATAGGCGGAGCAGGCGACGTAGTCCGGGTCGATCCGGGCGACATCGAGCGGCACGACGCCGATCGACTGGGTGGCGTCGATGAAGATCGCCGCCCCCTGGGCATGGGCGACGTCGGCGATCGTCCCGAGATCCAGCACGCCGCCATCGACCCAGTGCACGTTGGGCAGGGTCACCAGCCCGGTCTCCGGTCCCAGCCGCTCCAGCACCGCGCTGGTCCAGTCGCCATCGGAGGGCCGCGGCACGACGACCATCGACGCCCCGTCGCGCTCGGCGAGCCGCTGCCAGGCGTACAGGTTGGAAGGGAACTGGGCCTCTAGGACGACGATGGTCTGGCCAGCCTCGAGGCTGATATTGCGGGCGGCGACGGCAACGGCGTAGCTGGTCGCGGTGGTGATCGCCACATCCTCGCCCTTGGCGCCGACGAAGCCGGCATAGAGCTCGCGGGCGCGCTGCATCTCGGCGCCGAGTTTCTGACGCTCCGGCTCCCACGGGCGCGCCTTGCGGTCGACAGCCCGCCGACCGGCCTCGGCGGCCGCCTTCGGCGCCGGGCCCTGGGCGGCGCAGTTCAGATAGACGACATCGTCGGCGATATCGAACAGCGGGCGGATCGTTTCAGGGGTCACGACGGGACCTCCAGTGGCGGAACGTCTAGGGGCGGCGGGTCAACTGTCCGAGCGCAACCGCTTCGGCGGCACGCCCTCGAGGCGCGCCTCGTCCAGCTTCACGCCGTCGAGCACGGCACCGGTGAGGTTGGCGCCGTTCAACCGGGTCTCCTGCTTGCGCTTGACGGTTTCGCCATGGCTGGAGAGCAGCGGGGCCGCCGACATGATCGCGTCGGTAAGATCGGCCCGGGACAGGTTCGCCCCGGACAGGATGGCACCGGACAGGTTGCATCGGGCCAGGGAGGCGAGCGACAGGTCGGCGCCAGACAGGTCGGCCAACACCAGCAAGGCGTCGGTCAGCAGCGCGCGATGCATGATCACCCCGCGCAGGTCGGCGCCGGACAGGTTCAGGCCTCGCAGGTCGGCGTCGGTCAGGTCCACCCCGTCGAGCGACGCCCGAGAGCCGCGCCGCCCATCGCTGCGCACCCAGCGGTCGTGTTCGACCAGTGTGCGCTGCACCTCGGCCGCGACGATATCCGCCGGCGGCGCCAGCCGCGCGTTGGAGGTGTCCACCTTGCTCAGGTCGACATCGCGCAGCCTGGCACCGATCAGGTTGGCGCGGTCGATCGTCGCCCCGTCGAGCTGGGCACCGGACAGGTCGGCACCGGTGGCCAGCGAGTCGCTGAGATCGGCTTCGCTGAGATCGGCGGAGACCAGGTTGGCGTTGCGCAGGATCACGCCCGACATCGCCGCCCGGCGCAGGTTGGCGCGTTCCAGGTTCGCGCCCGTGAGGTCGGTCTGGGCCATCCGCGCCTGATCGAACTTCGCGCCCTTGAGGTTGGCGCGGTGCATTCGGGCGCCGGCGAAATTGACAGACTCGCCGGCGAAGGATGACTGGTCGGAGCCGCCGTTCGGCAGCCCGCTGGCACCGCGCAGGGAGACCCCGCGAAGATCGGCGCCCTCGAAGATCGTGCCGACCAGTTGGGTATTGGTCAGGTCGGCCTCCTCGAGGGTGGCGTCACGGAACGACGCGCCGCACAGGTCGGCGCCGGCGAAGATCGCGCGCGTCAGGTTGCTGCCGACGAATCGCACGCCCTGAAGGCTGGCGCCGCCGAAATCGACCTCGCGCAGGTCCTGGCCCGAGAAGTCGGATCCGAACAGGTTGGTTTGCGCGAACGACGCCGGTTGACCGTCACTTGACCCTTCAAGCCACAGCCGATGGCTCGCCAGTTTCCGTTCTACAACGTCGTGCGCTAAGTGACCCTGGATGCTCATCCGCTCACAGTCGCAATAAATTGATTAACGCTAGGTTAATCCCCCGACCGTCGCAGGGTCGAGAGTTCGGCTTCTGCCTGCAGGAACGTTTTCTCCAACCGGTCTGCGATTTCACCGAGTTCACCGTCCGTGGTGACCAATGGCGGAGACACCATGACCCAGTCTCCATCGCGTCCGGCGTTCGTTCGCCGGGTATAGACTATCAAACCGTTTTGGAGCGCGATACGGCTGACAGCAGTCCCGGCCATCGCGTCAACGGGGAACGGCCGTTTCTCGGCGCGATCCTCGACGAATTCTACCGCCAGCAACAGCCCTTTACCGCGAACGTCGCCGATGATGGCGCACCGGTTCGCCATCTCCTCCAGGCGCGCGCGAAGCGTGTCGCCGAGCGCCGCCGCCCGGGCCACCAGGCCGCGCTCCTGGGTCTCCTCGAGCACCGCCAGCCCGACGGCGCAGGACAGGGGATTGCCGTAGGAGGTGTGGCCATGCAGGAACCCGCCGCCGCCGGCCACCCGCGCGACCAGGTCGCGGGGCGCCAGAACCAGGCCGAGCGGCAGGTATCCCGCCCCGATCCCCTTCGCCATGACGATCAGGTCGGCCTGGCAATCGGGCCAATGGTCGTGCGAGAGGAAGCCGCCGGTGCGCCCGCCGCCGCTCATCACCTCGTCATGGATCAGCAGGACCCCGTGGCGGTCGCAGATCTCGCGGACCCGCGTCATGTAGGCGTCGTGCGGCACCAGGGCGCCGGTGGCGACCCCGCCGACCGGCTCCTGCAGGAAGGCGAGAACGCTGTCCGGGCCCTCGGCCAGGATCGTGTCCTCCAGCACCTGCGCGCATTTCAGCGCCCAGGCCTCGGCGTCGAAGGCGGCGGGCCGGCGGTAGGTCACCGGTGCCGGCACTTTCGGCATGGTCCGCGTCATCGCGCCGAACATCGCGTGGGCCGCCGGATCGCCGGTGACCGCCAGCGCTCCGAGCGTGCCGCCATGGTAGGAGGGCTGGCGCGAGATCACCTTCCAGCGCGATCCCTCGCCCCTGGCCAGCGCGATCTGCCGCGCCAGTTTCAGCGCCGCCTCGATCGCCTCGGAACCGCCGGAGACCACGAAAACCCGCTCATATCCGGGGCCCGCTGCCGCGGCCAGGCGGTCGGCGAAGTCGCGGTTCGCCTGGCTCTCGAAATGCGAAACGTTGGCGAAGGCGGCGGCTTCGGCCTGGGCGTGCAGCGCATCCAGCACCCGTCGGTTGCCGTAGCCGAGGTTGCACGCCACCGGGCCGGAGCTGACATCGAGATAGCGGTTGCCGGCGGTGTCCCACATCTCGATGCCCTGCGCCCGCGCGATCTGCGGCTTGGCGGGCGTGCCGGGCGGGGCCGCGAACACCTGCACGGGTTCGCCGCGCTCCAACGTGCCGAGCGGCGGCGGATCGCCCGCGTTGTGTCCCAAGACCGACATGCATCACCTCGCGCGAGATTGGGTTGCAGTGTGGAGCGGAGTCCCCATTTCGCCAAGTGACCAACGTGGGCCGGAACCGGGAAGGGCGGTCGCGGGTTTCAACCAGAGGCCGGACCGTTTTCGACGCGTGCCACCTAAGGCCATGGCAAGCATGGTCACAACGCCCAGCGGCGAGAAGAGGAAACTGAGTGAATTGCCCCCCCGTTTGCCTGGCTGGACTTGGATGAGTTTGCCGGAGTATGCCTCTCGGCGTCGCTCGACGTCCTTGTCCCCTTTCCGTGAGCGCCCGCCAACCACCGGCTGACGCGCGGCGACGTGTGAACCGCCGTGATGCCTCGGCCGAACCGAACCACCAGACCTGCAGGGAAGCGCTAATCCCATGGCCACACTGACAACCACCGGCGCTGGTTTCAATCCGAACACCGGCGTGGGCATCAACACCGCGACGGTACTAACCGCCGGCGACGACACGCTGACCGTCACCGCCAACGGGCACATCAATGCCGCCGCCACGCTGACGAACAGCTCCGGCGGCACCGACACGCTGATTTTCAACTTCGGCGGCACCGTGACCGTCGACCAGATCGGCGCGGGCGATCTGAGCGGCTGGTCCGTGATCCAGTTCGTCGGGGGGGCCACCGCGACGTTCGTGCAGAGCATCATTGCCTCCGCCGGCACCGTCACGATCCGTAGCAGCAACACCAGCACCGTGAAGCTAAGCGTGGTCGACGGAGGGGGCGCGAACTACGACCTCTCCAACCTCACGCTACAGAACATCAGCCCGATCAGCCTGACCGCCGCCGCCGACACGATCACGGGCACCAGCGCCGATGACACCATCAATGTCCGTCAGGGTAACGATCTCGCTTATGGCGGCGCCGGGGCCGACCTGTTCACGGACACCAACGGCAACGACACTTTCTACGGCGGCGCCGGTGACGACACCATCAGCTCCGGTAGCGGTGACGACGTCGTCTTCGGCGGGGCGGACAATGACAACGTCTTCGGCGGATCCGGCAGCGATCTTATCTACGGCGGCGCCGGCAACGACATCATCAAGGGCAATTCCAATTCGACCGACGCCGTGGCGGACACCCTCTACGGCGGCGACGGCAACGACCAGATCAGCAGTTCGGGCGGCGCCGACCTGATCTTCGGTGATGCCGGCAATGACACGCTGTTCGGCGGAGCGGCGGCTGAAACGCTGAGCGGTGGCGCCGGGAACGACGTGATTTCGGGCGCGGCGGGCGCTGACGTTCTGGCCGGAGGCACCGGGAACGATCAGTTTCGCGCGTCGGGCAGCGACTTCAACGGCGACACCATTTCCGACTTCGCGATCGGCGATACGATCGTCGTGACGGGGACGGACCTCTCGTCGCTCAACCAGAGTGCGGCGTCCGGCACCGTTGATTTGGGCGCCGGGAACACGTTGACGCTTACCGGGATTTCCGGGACCAGCGGATCCTTCGGCGCCGTCTTCGCAGGCGGAAACACCACGATCTCGTTGAATGCGACCACCGTGACCACCGGCGGCGGCGGTGGCTCCGGGGGCGGCCCCCGGGTCGAGACCCGGACGCAGTCCAATGGCGGCGTGACGACGCAGACTCAGATCCTGTCGAACGACAGTGGCGCCGAACCCGGCACCGCGCCCATCGTCGAGAACACGAACAACAACGGCAACGTCGTAACCGCAAGCCTGCCGGCCTCAATTTCGATCACGTCGGAAGGTCCGGACACGGCCCAGGCACCGACGGAAGCCAGTTCGACCCTAACCACTGCGATCCAGGGCCAGGGAACGGGCAGCAGTTCCCAACTGATCGGCACGGCCCAGTCCTACCTGGACTCCCTGGGGTCGAGCGCGACGGTCGATGTTCGCACGATCACGCCGACGCTCAATGCCGGCGTGACGACCTCCGACCCGATCATTCTCACCGGCACCTCCGCCACGTCCCAGTCGGAGGCCTTCGTCATCGACATGCGGTCGATTTCCGGGCGCGAACTCCAAATCGACAACATCGAGTTCGCGTCGATCATCGGCGCCGCGACGATAACCGGCGGCGCCGGCGCCAATTTCGCCGTCGGCGACGAAAACGCGCAGTTCTTTCTCGCCGGCGACGGAACCGACACCCTGTTCGCCGGCGCCGGCGACGACACGACGAGCGGCGGCAACGACGCGGACATCATCTACGGCAACCAGAACAACGACATCGTCTACGGAAACCTGGGGTCCGACAGCCTTTTCGGCGGGCAGGATAACGACAGCGCCTACGGCGGCCAGGACGTGGACGTCGTCTACGGGAACCTGGGTCAAGACCTGATCTATGGGAACCTCGCAGCGGACACCCTCTACGGTGGTCAGGGGAACGATTCCGTGTTCGGTGGGCAAGGCGACGACCTCATCTACGGCAACCTCGGCAACGACACGCTTGTGGGCGGCCTTGGCGCCGACGTCTTTCAGTTCGGAGCGTCGGGCGGCGCGGATCAGATCAGCGACTTCACCGTCGGCGAAGACCTGATCGCCCTTCCCGGCAACGTGAACGGGTCGGGAATCAACACGTTCCAGGATCTTCAAGTGACGGGGACGTTCGATGCGTTGATCGATCTCGGTGGGGGACAGACCATCACCCTGATCGGCGTCTCGCCCGACCAGTTAAGCGCGGACAGCTTCTCATTCTTGTAGCGATCGATCTCCACATCTGCGCCGTGTTCCGACGACGCCCAATATATCTTGTGCTCTCTCGATGAAACCCATACAATATGTGTTGAGGTTTTAGAGTTCGCACCATCGGTTCGCTCAGGAGCTGGTTCGGATGGCGCTCAGAGTTCCGTCGCCTCCCCGGCGGCGGAAGCAGGAGAGGGAAAGCCCCCTCTTTTCCTCTCCTTCCACCCTGTGAAGCTCCTAAGGGCGGTTCGCCGCCCAGCCTAACGGGTGCGCCCGCACGCGACTTGGCGCACCCGGCTTTTTTGCCGCTCGTCCCTCTTGATGGCAAATCCGGGCTCTGGCGCGCTGCCGCCTGCGCCGCTAGGCTCCCGCGTCCAGACTGACGTATCCGCCCAATCCTGAGGAGAATCCGCCATGGCCGGCACCATTGACGCCCGCTTGGACGAGCTCGGCATCGAGATCCCGACGCCGGCGACGCCCGCCGCCAACTACGTCCCCTTCGTGCGCTCCGGCAATCTCGTCTTCGTCTCCGGTCAGATTCCGATGGTCGACGGCAAGATCGAGGGCGTCGGCGTGGTCGGCGCCGATCTGACCACCGACGATGCCCGCAAGATCGCCGAAATCTGCGCCAAGAATTTGATCGCCCAGGCCCGGGCGGCCTGCGGCGGCGATCTCGACAAGGTCGAGCGGGTGATCAAGCTTGGCGGCTTCGTGCGCTGCACGCCGGACTTCACCGAGCAGCCGGAAGTGGTCAACGGCGCCTCCGACCTGATGGTCGCGGTGTTCGGCGACAAAGGCCGCCACTCGCGCTTCGCCGTCGGCACCAACGCCCTGCCGCGCGGCGTCGCGGTCGAGGTCGAGGCGGTGTTCGAGGTCGCCTGACCACCGCCCCGCGCTGACGGTCGGTCCCGGGGATCGCGGGTGGGCGCCCTCTTGCCACGCGGCGGCGGCGACCCACCTCGATCCCGGGGCGAGGACCGCAACGGATCCTGCGATGCCTGACGGCAACGATTTCGAGAACGACCTCGCCGAGGAGGTGTCGGTCCTGCCCGCCCTCTCGGCGGTCGCGGCCGAGGAGTGGGATGCCTGCGCGGGCGCCGACAACCCGTTCCTGTCGCATGACTTCCTGAACGCGCTGGAAGAGAGCGGGTCGGTGCGGGCCGAGACCGGCTGGCTGCCGCGCCACCTCACGGTCAGCGACCGCGCGGGCCGGCTGGCCGCCGCCATGCCGCTCTATCTCAAGGGCCATTCCCGCGGCGAGTACGTGTTCGACTGGGGATGGGCCGACGCGTACGAGCGGGCCGGCGGACGCTACTACCCGAAGCTTCTCTCCGCCGTGCCGTTCACCCCCGCGACCGGACCGCGCATGCTGGTCCGCCCCGACATCGACCGCGGCCGGGCCGAGGAGATCCTGGCTGGCGGCGTCGTCGCACTCATGAACCAGCTCAACGTCGCCACCGCCCATGTGAATTTCTTGACCGAGCCGGAATGGCGGCGGCTGGGCTCCTTCGGGTTCCTACAGCGCATGGGTCTGCAGTACCACTGGCGCAATGACGGCTATGGCTGTTTCGACGATTTTCTCGCCGCCCTGTCCTCGCGCAAACGCAAGGCGATCCGCAAGGAGCGCCGCCAGGTCGAGGACAGCGACCTGGTGATCCGACGCCTCGTCGGCCGCGACATCGAGGAACGCCATTGGGACGCGTTCTTCCACTTCTACATGGACACCTCGGATCGCAAGTGGGGCTCGCCCTACCTGAACCGGACGTTCTTCTCGCTGCTCGGGGAACGGATGGCGGAGCGCGTGCTACTGGTCATCGCCGAGCGCGATGGCCGGCCGGTCGCGGGTGCCCTGAACCTGATCGGCAGCGACACCCTGTTCGGGCGGAACTGGGGCTGCGTCGAGGACTACAAGTTCCTGCACTTCGAGGCCTGCTACTATCAGGCCATCGACTTCGCGATCGAGCGCGGGCTGGCGACCGTCGAGGCCGGCGCCCAGGGTCAGCACAAGATCCAGCGCGGCTATCTCCCGGTCGAGACCTACAGCGCCCATCTGATCATCGATGATGGTTTCCGCGACGCCGTGGAGGACTTCCTGACGCGCGAGACCCGCGGGATTGCGCACGAGAAGGCGTTGCTTATGGAGGAGTCACCGTTCCGAAAGGGCGGTTAACCCTTTCTTCGGGAATTGTTGCTGCAATGCAACAGGACGGGTGGTTCGCAAGAAATTTGTCACGAAGCCCTTGCGACTGGTCCGACCACACATAAAGTGCGTACTAACACCCGGTGAGCCCGTTTCGACGGCGCCGGGATCGTTCGATCCAAAGATGTGATGATGAAGGAGGTCGCACCATGCGCGATACCTATGTGCTGACGCCGGTCGAAGCGGCGGAGCAGACCGGTCTGGACCTGGACACCGTCCTGTCCCTGGCCGCCTCGGTCGATTCGGTTGCCGAGACCAATGGCGAGACCCTGCGGATTGACCCGTGGGCGCTGACCGCCGCCGCCGGCGAGCTCAAGCAGGCTGCCTGATCCCGAACCGGGATCCCAGACGCGCGTATCGATGGGCCCCGCTTCGGCGGGGCTTTCGATTTTCCGGGCGCGGGAAACGACACCCGGCTTTCCCTTTCCTCTTCCCTCGCGCCGCCTTACATTGCGGGTCGCCCCGATAACCGGACGAACCCCGCAGATGCTGCCGTCCCGCCCAATCCTGAAGCGTCTCGCCGCCGCCGTCGCGATCGCGGCGCTGGCCGCCTGTTCCTCCACCGACGACGAACCGGAATATGTCGAGCGCCCGGTCGAGGAACTCTACAACGACGCCTACAACGCCGCCCTGTCCGGCGACTTCGACGGCGCCGCGCCGCTGTTCGACGAGGTCGAGCGCCAGCATCCCTACTCGGTCTGGGCAACCCAGGCGCAGCTCATGTCGGCCTATTCGCTGTACCAGTCCAACGAGTACGACGACGCCGTCGCGGCCCTCGACCGCTTCATCCAGCTCAATCCGGGCAACCCCAATGTCGACTACGCCTATTATCTCAAGGGCCTGTCCTTCTACGAACGGATCGTCGATGTCGGCCGCGACCAACGCCTGACCCGCGAGGCGCTGTCGGCCTTCGAGGAGGTGGTGCAGCGTTTCCCGACCTCGAAATACGCCCGCGACGCGCGACTGAAGATCGACCTGGCGCGTAACCACCTGGCCGGCAAGGAGATGAGCATCGGGCGCTGGTACATGCGCCAGGGCCAGTATCTCGCCGCCATCAACCGGTTCCAGCGCGTGGTCAGCGATTTCGATACCACCGACCAGGTGCCGGAGGCGCTGCTGCGCATGACCGAATCCTACGTCGCCCTCGGCCTGATTGAGGAGGCGAAGCGCACCGCCGCCGTTCTCGGCCACAACTACCCGGGTTCCGACTGGTACCAGGACGCCTTCGTGCTCGCGACCGAGGGCCGGGCCCGCTCGACGGCCGAAGCCGAGGCCGATGACGGCTGGTTCGGTTGGGGCCTCGGCCCGTTCTGATCCGTGGTGGCCTAGGCCCATGCTGGCGTCGCTCTCGATCCGGGATGTGGTGCTGATCGACCGCCTGGACCTCACCTTCGAGCCGGGACTGTCGGTGCTGACCGGGGAAACCGGGGCCGGCAAGTCGATTCTGCTGGACGCGCTGGGATTGGCGCTGGGCGAGCGCGCGGACTCCGGTCTCGTGCGCCATGGCGCGGCGCGGGCCAGCGTCACCGCCGCCTTCGACCTGCCGCGCGCCGACGCCGTCGACACCCTGCTGCGCGACGCCGATCTCGACCCCGGCGACGGCACCCTGATCCTGCGCCGCGTCGTCACCGCCGACGGGCGGTCGCGGGCCTATGTCAACGACCAGCCGACCAGCGTCGGGATGATGCGCCGCCTGGGCGATCTGCTGGTGGAGATCCAGGGCCAGTTCGACGCGCGCGGCCTGATGGACCCCGCCACCCACCGCGACACCTTGGACGCCTTCGCCGGGTTGACCCGCGAGGCGGCGGCCGTCGACCGGGCCTGGTCCGCTTGGCGCGACACGCTGCGCGCGCTGGAGACGGCGCGCGCGGACCTGGAGAAGGCGCGGGCCGACGAGGAGTACCTGCGCCATTCCGTCGCCGAGCTCGACCAGCTCGCCCCGGAGGCCGGCGAGGAGGCGCGCCTGGCCGAGACCCGGTCGGTGCTCATGAATGCCGAGGCCGTGGTCGAGGCGTTGAACACCGCCGCCGCCGCGATCGCCGAGGATGGAGGCGCCGACAACGCCGTCGCCCGCGCCCAGCGCTCCCTGGAGCGTGTGGCCGATCGGGCCGGAGGGCGTCTGGACACCGCGCTCGCCGCCCTCGACCGCGCCGCCGCCGAACTGCAGGAGGCGGGCGCGGAGATCGCCGCCGCCGCCGCGGATATCGAGGCCGACGGCAGCACGCTCTCGGAGATCGACGACCGGCTTCACGCGCTGCGCGACCTCGCCCGCAAGCACGGAGTCGAGCCGGATCGGCTGCCGGAGGTTCACCGCCGCTTCGCCGACCATCTGGCCGCCCTGGACGGCAAGGGTGGCGAGCTCGGCGCGCTGACCGCGGCCGAGGACCGGGCCCGCCGCACCTATGCCGAGGCCGCCGAGGCCCTGTCTGCGGCGCGCGGCGAGGCGGCGGCGCGGTTGGACGCGGCGATCCTGAAGGAACTGCCGCCGTTGAAACTGGACAAGGCGCGCTTCGAGACCGCCATTACCCGGCAAGACGAGACCCGCTGGGGGCCGGGCGGCATCGATGCCGTCGCGTTCCAGGTGGCGACCAACCCCGGCATGCCGGCGGGAGCGCTGTCGAAGATCGCGTCGGGCGGCGAGCTGTCGCGCTTCCTGCTGGCGCTCAAGGTGGTGCTGTCGGAGGCCAGTCCGGTGCCGACCCTGGTGTTCGACGAGGTGGATTCCGGCGTCGGCGGCGCGGTCGCGGCGGCGGTCGGCGACCGGCTGGCGCGGCTGGCGGGCCGCCTGCAAGTGCTTGTCGTCACCCACTCCCCCCAGGTCGCGGCCCAGGGCGCCCATCACTGGCACGTCGCCAAGCGGGTCAGTGACGAGGTGACGGCGACCGACGTGGTACGCCTCGGCTCCGACGAACGCCGCGAGGAGATCGCCCGCATGCTGTCGGGCGCGGCCGTCACCCGCGAGGCGCGGGCCGCCGCCGACAGCCTGCTAACCCAATCGAGCAGAGGACAGGCATGAGCGCGGACACCGGAGCCTCCGGCAAGGCCGTCGAGACCCTGAACGAGGACGAGGCGCGGGCCGAGCTCGCCCGGCTGGCCGACGCCATCGCGCAGGCGGACCGCCTGTACCATGTCGAGGACGCGCCGGAGCTGACCGACGCGGAATACGATGCCCTGCGCCGGCGCAACCAGGCGATCGAGGACCGGTTCCCCGTGCTCAAGCGGACCGACAGCCCGAGCGAGCGGGTCGCCCCCGGCCCGGCCGACGGCTTCGCCAAGGTCCGCCATTCCCGCCCGATGCTGTCACTGGCCAACGCCTTCGACGACGAGGACGTCCGCGAGTTCGAGCGCCGGGTCCGCCGCTTCCTGAACCTGGGCGAGGCGGAGACCGTGGCGCTGATGGCCGAGCCGAAGATCGACGGGCTGTCGGCGGCGCTCCGCTACGAGAACGGCGCGCTGGTCCAGGGCGCGACCCGCGGCGACGGCACCGAGGGCGAGAACATCACCCGCAACCTGGAAACCCTCGACGAGATCCCCCGTACCCTGCCGGCCGGCGTCCCGGCGGTGCTGGAAGTGCGCGGCGAGGTCTACATGACAAAGCAGGATTTCGTCGCCCTGAACGAGCGCCAGGCCGAGGCCGGGGCGAAGATCTTCGCCAACCCGCGCAACGCCGCCGCCGGCTCGCTGCGCCAGCTCGATCCGGCGATCACCCGGTCGCGGCCGCTCCGGTTCTTCGCCTATTCCTGGGGCGAGATCAGCGAGGACTTCGCCGAGACCCATCACGGGTTCCTGGAGAAGCTCGAGGCCTGGGGCTTCACCACCAACCCGCTGTCGAAGCGCTGCGACAGCGTCGACGACGCGCTGGCCGTCTACGCCCGCATCGGCGAGGAGCGCCACGCGCTGCCGTATGACATCGACGGCGTGGTCTACAAGGTCGACCGCCTCGACTGGCAGGATCGCCTCGGCATGGTCAGCCGCGCGCCGCGCTGGGCGATCGCCCACAAGTTCAAGGCGGAGCAGGCCGAGACCGTGCTGGAGGCCATCGACATCCAGGTCGGGCGCACCGGCGCGCTGACCCCGGTCGCGCGCCTGAAGCCGGTGAAGGTCGGCGGCGTGACGGTCACCAACGCCACCCTGCACAACGAGGACGAGATCGGCCGCAAGGATATCCGGGTAGGCGACACCGTGGTGATCCAGCGCGCCGGCGACGTCATCCCGCAGGTGGTGCGGGTGATCACCGACAAGCGCCCGCCCACCTCCACAGAGTACGCGTTCCCGCAGCGCTGCCCGCGCTGCGACTCCGACGCCGTCCGCCCCGAGGGCGAGGCGATCCGGCGCTGCACCGGCGGCCTGATCTGCCCGGCCCAGGCGGTCGAGCGCCTGAAGCATTTCGTCAGCCGCGACGCCTTCGACATCGAGGGGCTGGGCGCCAAGCAGATCGACGCCTACTACGCCGACGGGCTGATCGACCGGCCGGGCAGCATCTTCCGTCTGAAGCAGCACCGCCGCACGCTGATCGGCAAGGAAGGCACGCGGATCGTGTCGACCGACAAGCTCCTGGCGGCGATTGAGGACCGCCGGACGATCGGCCTCGACCGGTTCGTTTACGCGCTCGGCATCCGCCAGGTCGGCCAGGCGACGGCGCGGCTGCTGGCGACCCATTACGGCACGCTCGAGGCGCTGCGGCAGGCGATGGACGCCGCCCGCGACACGGACGGCGAAGCCTATGGCGACCTGATCAACATCGACCAGATCGGGTCGTCCGTGGCCAAGGACCTGATCGACTTCTTCGCCGAGACGCACAACCAGGAGGTTCTCGACGACCTCGCGACCGAGCTCGACATCGAGGCCTTCGCGGCCCCCAGCGCCGGCGACAGCCCGGTCGCCGGCAAGACCGTCGTGTTCACCGGTACGCTGGAGACCATGGGCCGCAGCGAGGCCAAGGCCCGGGCCGAGGCCCTGGGCGCGAAGGTGGCCGGGTCGGTGTCGAAGAAGACGGACTACGTGATCGTCGGCGCCGATGCCGGATCAAAGGCGGCGAAAGCCGAGGCGTTGGGCGTGACCACGCTCAGCGAGCAGGCCTGGATCGACCTGATCGGCGGTTGACCGCGCGCCGGTTGGACGACCCATGCGCCGTGGTCGGGGCTGCCCTGTGAAAATCTCTATTTGATCTTTCGCCAGGAATGCCCACATGCTTCACGGTGGCAGGAAAGTGTGTGACTGGAGTGCACGGTCCCGCCAACCGAGCGTCAATCGTAACCCCTCTCCCAGGGTTTCGAGCGTGTGCGGGGCCCCTCTTCGGAGGGGCCTTTTCGTTGTGCCCCATCGATCTCGGATCCGCTGCATAGCTATTACGTCAAGATATGCGTGGGACGCAATGCTGCAGCGCAAAAAACCAGGTGGTGATTAGGGCGTTTCCCCCCAGATTGGACCCATCACCGCCGGGCGAGGCCCGGTTTTGAGTTCCTGAGGAGAAACCCGATGTCCACCCAGATCGATACCCTGCGCGTGCCGTCGGCCCTGCCGGAGGACCCGTTCGCGCTGGTCGCTCGGGCGCGGGCCATGG
>Ga0207422_1003494_pt1 | contig 15504 bp, 19 predicted proteins | sample MarCyaLeptolynsp_FD_187757 | JGI IMG/M metagenome (GOLD analysis project Ga0207422, IMG submission 187757) | Marine cyanobacterial communities from Panama - species 1 Leptolyngbya sp. (SPAdes) | ecosystem: Environmental > Aquatic > Marine > Unclassified | place: Panama: Panama City | collected...
CGATTGCGGTGGACGTGCGAGCCAAAGCGCGGTGACATGGGGTTCGGTGCCGGGGTCCGCGAGTCGAGCCAGGCGTTCACGCGCGGTCAGCTTGCCTTTGTCGTGCACGCGGCCGACGTACTTTTCGCCCCAGCCGGCGGCGACTTCGGCTCGGCGTTCGCGGAGCGTGCCCTCGCGCTGGCCGATGGCCTCGAGGTGGCGGGTAAAGGTCGCCTCGTCAGTGAACTGAGCGCGGGCGCTGCCGATCGGAACGAGCGGTACGTGGGTCATTTCCACCCCGGGATGCGGCGAGTGTCGTAGTTGTTCTTGCGGAAGTCGTCCGACGCGAGGATCGCCTGGTGCATCGGAACGGTGGTCGGCACCCCCTCGCACACCAGGCCGGACAGCGCGGTGAGCATGGCGTCCGCCGCGGCATCGCGGTCCGCAGCCAGGGTGATGACCTTGCAGATGAGCGAGTCGTAGTGAGGTGGGATGCGGTAGCCGGTGGCGACGTGCGTATCGACGCGAACGCCATCCCCGGTCGGGACCTCCCAGCGCGTGATGGTGCCGGGCGCCGGCCGAAAGTTCGCGCTCGGGTCCTCCGCGTTGATCCGGCACTCGATCGCGTGGCCCTCGAGCGGGACTTCGTCCTGCGTCACCGGCAGGTGATGCCCCGCCGCGACCTTGAGCTGCAGGTCGACCAGGTCGAGCCCGGACCGCATCTCGGAGACGCAGTGCTCGACCTGCAGGCGCGTGTTCATCTCCATGAAGCGCAGCACGCCGTCGGCATCGAGCAGGAACTCCATCGTGCCCGCGCCGACGTAGCCGATCTGCTGGGCGGCACGAACGGCCCGGGCCAGGCTGCTCGCTCGAACCTCGTCCGAGAGCACCGGCGAGGGCGATTCCTCGATGAGCTTTTGGTGGTTGCGCTGAACGGTGCAGTCGCGCTCGCCGACGTGAATGCCACCACCCCAGCGGTCGAGCATCACCTGAATCTCGATGTGCCGACCGCCTTCGATCAGCTTTTCCATGTACACGCGCGGGTCGCCGAACGCGGCGCGGGCCTCAGCCGTCGCGTCGTCGAACGCCGCCGCGACCTCGCCCTTCTCTCGGGCGACGCGCATGCCTCGACCGCCGCCGCCGCTCTCCGCCTTGATGAGCACCGGATAGCCGATCGACTCTGCGGTCGCGATCGCTTCTTCTGCGCTCGCGAGTACGCCGTCGCTGCCGGGGATGAGCTCCAGGCCCGCCGCCTTCATTGCGCGCTTGGCCGGGTTCTTCTTGCCCATCAGGTGCATCACGTGGGCCGGCGGCCCAATGAACGTGACCCCGTGGCTCTCGCACAGCCCCGCGAGCAGCGGGTTCTCGGCGAGAAAGCCCCAGCCCGGATGCAGCGCAGTGCATCGCGACTGCCGAGCGGCTTGAACGACACGAAGCGGATCGAGGTAGCTCTGTGCAGCGCGCCCGGGCCCGAGGACCACGACTTCACGTCCGTCGAGGTACGAGGCATCGGCGTCGGCCTCGGACGCCGCGAACACCGGCGTGATTCCGAGGGCGTCGCACGCCCGAGCCACCCGCACTGCGACCTCACCCCGGTTCGCAATGAACACCCGGTGGAACATCGTAGGCGCCATGACCGGGCGGGACGGTAACACCACCTCGCCGGGCGTGTCGCCCCCATTACGCCCCGATCGAAGCCGCCTCACGCTACTGTTCGACGATGCGTTTGTGGCTTGCGATCACGATTCCCGCCGCGCTGGGTCTTTCGGGTTGTCCATCGGACGACGGCCCCACCGAGGACACGGACATGGGGACGAGCACGGGAGGCGACGAGACCGGTCCGGCGCCCACGTGCGTCGACGCCAGTGGTTGTGGCGAGTGCGAGCTGTGTGAGGGCGGCATGTGCGTCGAGGACCCGTCGTGCGAAGCGCCGGAGTGCACGGTCGACGCCGACTGCCCGCCGTGCATGGGGTGTGACCTCGGCGAGTGCCTCGGCGACGACAGCTGCGAAGACAGCACCGGTGAGGAGAGCTGCGAAGGCGACACGTGGTGCGAAGAGGGCGTGAGCTGGTGCCTCGACGGGGTGTGCACCGACGTCGCCGAGCCCGCGATGCTCGACGCTTGCGCGGCGGGTGAACCCAAGCCCGTCAAGGTCGAGCCGCAGATCCAAAACGTCTCGGTGGACTGGCTCGACGTCGACGGTGAAGGCTCGCCCGACATCGTGGCCGCCGCCGCGAACTCGGCCAACGCATGGCTTGCGCCGGACTGGACGCTGAGCAAAACGGCGCTCACCTTCGAGGGCAACGGGATGGCGTTGCTGTCGGGCACGCCGGTGCGGGCGGCGCTCATCGGGACGGCCGCCTCGGTCCTGGCCGTCCATCAGATCGAGGACACCGGCTCGTTCACGGTGCTCGAGGACGTGATGCTCTCGGCCGCGCCGCTCCAGGTGGTTGCGCTCGATGGCGACGGCAGTGGCGGTGACGACGCGGCGATTCGGACCGACGCGGCGATCGTGCACATCGGCATCGAGGGCGACACCCCGACCGAGGGCGACGTGCTCTTCGACGGGACGGCGGTGCACATGGCCTCACTGCGGCAAGATGGCGGCGACCAGATTGTGGCGGTGCTGGACACCGGTCGTGCCGTGCTCGTGGGGGCCGGCGGGGAGGAAAACGGACTCGTCAACCCGTGGGGAGGCGAGCGAGCGTTGGCCTTCGGCGGCAAGCACGGCGTCGTGGGCGGAGGCGCGATGGCTCTGTCGACGCTCGAGCCGCTCGAGACCTACGCGGCGCCCGAAGGCGCGGTGGCGGTCGCGGCGTTCGAAGGCGCCGGCACGATCGTCGCCGCGGGTGGAGCCACGCAGCTGTGGTTGTACGACTTGTCCGCGGAGACGCCCTGCACGGTGGCGGTCGAGGGCGGGCCGTTCGAAGCGGTTGCGCTCGAAGATCTGGGCGGCGGCACGCTCGGCGTCGCCACCGTCGTCGCCGGTGAGCTGACGTTGTTCACCTCCGACGTGCTCGACGAGTAGCGTGGGTCAGCTCGTCTCGTACTTGCTTTTCATGTACTCGACCGCGCTCTGCACGAGCTCGCGCAGCACGTCCATGTCCACGTCGTCGAGCTTGTTGATGTACAGGCACGACTTGCCGGTCTTGTGCTTGCCGAGCTTTTTCATCAGCGCAGCCGAGCCCGAAAAACCGGGCATGATGTAGAGCACCAGGTTCGACTTGCGCGGCGAAAAGCCGACCATCGGCCACTCACCGCTCTGACCACTGTCGTACGCGTACTTGTACGAGCCGTAGCCGACGATGCTCGTGCCCCAAAGCTTGGCGCGCTTGCCCGTCACCTCGCGCATCAGCTTCGCGACCGCGCGCGCGTCTTTGCGACGCGTCTCGTTTTCGACGGCATCGATGAACGCCTTGACGCTGGCGTTGGTCTTCTTCGTCTTGAGCTCGGCCACGGGACGAGGGTACTGCCGATGCTCGGCTTGACACTGCTTTTGTGTTCAGTCTACATGGAATGGGAGTCCGATGCCGCTACGGTCCGTCCAAAACCCGCCCAATCCCTGGGGTGGGCCTGATGTCGAGTACTTGGGGGAGCCACCGCCCGCCAAGCTCGAGGTGTTCGAGGACCACAGTCGGTCGATCGTGTCCAAGAACGACTCGCCCGATCTCGGCTTCGATCACTCGGTCAACCCGTACCGCGGGTGCGTGCACGCGTGCGCCTACTGCTACGCCCGACCCACGCACACGTACCTCGACTTCGGGGCGGGGACGGACTTCGATCGCAAGATCGTGTTCAAGCCTCGGGCGGCCGAGCTGCTGCGGGCCGTGCTCGACAAGCCGCGCTGGCGGGGCGACCTGCTCGTGTTCTCCGGCGTGACCGATTGCTACCAGCCGATCGAGGCGAGCTATCGGCTCACACGCGCGTGCCTCGAGGTCTGCGCCGAGTACCGCAACCCGGTCGGGATCATCACCAAGGCGCCACTCATCGAGCGCGACCTCGACGTGCTGCTGCGCCTGCACGAGCACGCGCGCGTGTCGGTGACGATCAGCATTCCACTGTGGGATCGGGACGTCGCGCGCGTCGTCGAACCAGGGGTGGCGACGCCTCAGCGCAGAATCGAAACGGTGCGACGACTCGCGGCGGCGGGGCTGGACGTCGGGGTCAACGTGGCACCGGTACTGCCCGGGCTGTCGGACGCGGACATTCCCCGGATTGTCGAGGCCGCTGCAGATGCCGGGGCCAAGCGTGCCGGAACGACGATGCTTCGGCTGCCCGGCGTCGTGAAGGACGTCTTTGCCCAGCGACTTCGTGAGGGGCTGCCGCTGCGGGCGGAGCGGGTGCTCTCCCGTCAGCGCGACGTCCGGGATGGCTCGCTCGATCAGTCGCGCTTTCACCTACGCATGATCGGGCAGGGTCCCCACGCGGCGGCGATCGCCGAGCTGTTCGCGGCGACGGCGGCGCGCCACGGACTGAAGATCTCGATGGGCGAGCCGGCGCCGCCGACGACGTTTCGTCGACCGCCGAAGTCGGGGGACCAGTTGAGCCTGTTGGACGGTTGAATCCGCTATCCTGCCGGGGTGGTGCGTTGCCACTTCGGACCCGTGACTCGGATCGGGATCGTGCTGCTCGTCGCGGCCTGCTCCGCGACCGAAGGCGGCTTCGCGCGCGACTCCGAGATCGAGGGCGACGGGTTGTGCGGCGATCTCCAGTGCAGCAACGGGTTGCGGATCTCGCTGGTGGCCGAAGGCGGCGTGTTCACGGGTGGGCGCTACGAGGTGCACACGTCCGCGGACGGGAGCGGCCGGGTCTGCAGCTTTCGGATCGGAGCCGAGCCCGACCAGTGCGCGGGTGACCCACCGTGCGTTCTCGAAGACGAGTGTGGGCTGATCTTCAACTTCAGCGCGGTCCCGCACTCGGTCGGCATGGTGGTCGGCCCGGACCCGGACGTGGTCGATGTGGGCGTGGTGCGGGACGGGCAGACCGTCGGGGGCCAGACCCTCGCGCCAGATTACGACGAGTACGCGCCCAACGGGGATGATTGTCCGCCGGTGTGTCAGGTCGCCTCTGGACAAGTTTCGGTCTCCTGAGACCGAGCGTCGGATTTGTGCTTGCGCATCCGGGCGCCGCGTAGTGTTCTGGGCTGGGGCGTCGTCAGTCGCGACGCCGCAAGGCCAAGGGAGCGCAAGATGAGCCGCGAGCACGTCGACCTCGATCACATGGACATCACGGGTCTCCGCCCCCGACCGGACGTCGGCATCTCGGTGACCGATGAAGTCATCATCGTCATCGACCAGGCATTTGGTCCCAACGGTGACAACCTCGTCGGCTACGGCGACGTGACGTTCGATGGCTTCCCGGCGGTCACGCTGCTCGTTCGCGCGGGCGAGCGCGAGGAGTACGTGCACCTGTCGCCGATTCACGGAGACAAGCGCAAGCAAGGCCTCGAGGACCTGGCGGACGGCACCAAGTGCGAGCTGCTGTGCCCGGTGTCGCGCCAGCCGCTGCCGCAGGTCGGCTCGATCGACGGCTCGGACGCCAGCTACTTCGCCGTGTACCTCACCAAGAAGCTCGAGAAGGGCTCACAGATCTACGTCAGCGACGTGTGGGGGCATCACCACTCGCGCATCGTGGACAACAACGAGTTGATCTCCGCCTGGGCCGCCGCCGAAGAGCAAGCGAGCTGAGCCCGAGCAAGAAGGAGTTGCTCGGCCGGCTGCTCTGGGTCGCCGCGATCGGGTGGACGTTGGCCGTGGTGGTGGCGCTGTGGATGCCGCCGCCGCCGGTGGTCATTCCCAACTGGTGGGCGGACAAGGTCACCCACCTGGTCATGTTCATCGGCGTCGGTGGGCTGTGGGGCGTGACGACCGGCAAGTGGAGCTGGGTCGTGGTCGGTGGCATCGCCCTGGGTGCGCTGACCGAGGTCGGGCAGGAGTGGTGGCCGTGGGAGCGGCACGGCGACTGGGTCGACTTCGGGTTCGATTCGCTCGGGGTGCTGATCGGCACCGCGGCGGCGCGACTCGTGCGGCCCTACGTGGAATACAGCCTCTCACCTCGCGCGTCGTAGGCCCGATGGGGCGCTATTGCTGGCTGCTGTTGGTCGGAGTGCTGCTCGCGTGGCCGGGGACAGCCCGGGCGACGACGGGGGGTGACCACGAGATCGAGATGCTCGGGTACGCGCCGGGCGAGCACAAGATCTTCTTCCTCCTGTACCACCTGGATGCGAGCGACGACCCATCGGAGCTGTACTTCGTCAAGACCGAAGGTCCTCACGCGGGTCGCGTGTTCGAGGTCCGCAGCTGGTACCGCGACTTCGACGACCCCAGTGTCGACGACCCGCACGATCGGTTCGCCACGCGGCTCGAGCGGCTGCGCAAGCGCCTGGTCCCGATGGAGACGCCGGCGACCAAGACCTTCAGCAGCGCGGCGTCCGTCACCGATACCCGCCCCAACCCAGCCGTCGACGCCGACCTTTGGAATCCCGCCTGGGACACCGAGTACGAGCTCGAGATCGCCGTGTTCCCGGTCGACGATCCCAGCGACCAAACCACGGTCGGCCCCGTCGTGTCCTACGGCCCCGATGTCGAGCTCGTCAAAGAGTACCGAGCCCCCGGCACCAACAACGGCATCGTGATCGTCCGCTTCTTCACCGACCCGTGGGAATACGGCTACGACACCGAGCTTGCCGTGCCGGTCACCTACCCAACCAAGTAACGACGCATCGACATCCCTCACGACCCCTTCACAGTCGTAGTCGTAGTCGTAGTCGTAGTCGTAGTCGTAGTCGTGGTCGTGGTCGTGGTCGTGGTCGTGGTCGTAGTCGTAGTCGTGGTCGCAGTCGCAGTCGCGCCCGCTCACTCCCCCAGCGCGAACTGACACGTCCCTTCAACACACCCCACCGGCAAAGCCTCCCCGAAGTCACACTTGTACTCCGGACACTCCGGCTTGTCCGCCCGCGCATCGCACCAACGATCGAACGCCGCCAGCGACGTCTTGCTCACCGCCTCGCTCCCACAGGCAAAACAGCACACGTCATCCCCTTCGAGGTGCACGCTCGTCGCCTCGCAGTCCCCGTCCTCGACGCACTCGCGACTGACCGCCGGCGGCTTCGGCATCGCCGCCACCGTGCCTCCATCCCCGACCTGAAGCTCGCCGAGCTTGCAGGTCCCTTCGACGCAGACCGGCGGCCCCACCTCGGCCCAGTTGCACTTCATGTCGGGGCAGTCCTTGCCTTGCGCGTCGCACCACTTGTCGAACGCCTCGTATGAGGACTGGTTGACGGCCTTGCGACCGCATCCCCGGCAGCACAGGTCATCTCCCTCGAGGTCGCGCCGGGTCTGTTTGCAATCGGCGTCGGCCTTGCACTCGAGCGAGACCTTCGGCGCCTCCTTCGACGTGGCGCGCTTGCCACCGTCCGCCGCGGGTTTATCCGCCGGCTTGTCGCAGGCGGCGAGTGACAGGGGCACCGAAAGGAGGAGCGCGCGCAGCACCGCGCCACGGTACTCGACGGGCGGCGCGCGGGTGCGAGCGAGCAGCCTGGAAGTTTCACGCGCGCGGAACTCTCGCCGTGCGGGCCGGGTCTGAGGACCGGCCGAGCCCCGAAACGCCGCGCGCCCCCGACCCGAAGGGCGGAGGCGCGAGCTTGGCGGAGCGGGAGGGATTCGAACCCTCGGTAGAGTTTCCCCTACGCAGATTTAGCAAACCTGTGCCTTCAGCCACTCGGCCACCGCTCCGACAGGTTCTTCAGTTCGTTTTCGGGCTGGGGAAGCTAGCGGGGATCGGCGCGGGGCGCAAGGACAAGGGCACAGTCTTGCTCAGCGGAGGGGCGACGGGCATGCTCAGTGCGATGTGGCTGCAGCGCCGGGTCTGGCCCGCCTTGGTCGAGCTCGGGTTCGCCTTCATCGGGCTGGTCGCGGGCTGGGTCGTAGCGTCGGTCTTCGTCGCGACGGCGATGGGCCTGCTCCCCGAGGGATCCCCGCGTGCGGCGGCTGGCTTGGTGCTGGGGCCGATGATCACGGTGGTGGCGGCCCTCACGTACACGCAGCTGGCGGCGCGCTGGCCCCGCGCAGATGAACAGACGCCGCCCCCGCTGGCGAAGGCGAGCATTCCGCGCACGTCGCTCATCATTCTCGGCGGGATTCTCGGGGCCCTGGGCGGCAGCATCGCGCTCGGCCTGCTGTTCAAGGCGATCGGCCTCGAGGTGGAGGAGCAGGCCGCTGTCCTCAAGATCGTCGAAGACGCGAGATCCGGCGGTCCGATGCTGCCTGCCGTGGTGCTGTGCGTGTCCGCGACCCTGTTCGCCCCGATGGCCGAGGAGTGGCTGTTCCGCGGCCTTCTCTATAGAAGGATTCGAACCGGCTCCGGCCCCGCGCTGGCGTACATCGTGAGCGCGATCGGCTTTGCCGCGATCCACAACAACCCCGCGGGGTTTGGCGTCTATCTCTGGCTCGGCCTGGTCTTCGCCGTCACCCTTCAGGTCACCGGTCGGCTCGCTGCCGCCATGGCCGTCCACCTGGGCAACAACGCCTTTGTCCTGGTGACCCTCTTCATGGGCATGGACGACCTCGGCTAGACGCTGGGCGATCAAGGCGCGGGGTCGCCGCTGGATCTTTGCGGCGGGGTTTGTCTTGCGAGCGCTGAGATCAGCTGCTAGTAACCCCGCCCACGCATCCGTAGCTCAGCTGGATAGAGCGTCGGTCTACGGAACCGAAAGTCGGAGGTTCGAATCCTTCCGGATGCGCTACGGCCCGCCACATGGCGGGCCTTTGTTTTTCCGGAACGCAAGGCGTCTGAACTTCCGCTTTGCGGAAGTTCGCGGCCCGTTCAACGGCCGACGGACTACGATCTTCCGGAAAACGGAGGCGCGCACTCTACGGGAGGCGCCCCGGGCCAACGTCAGCCGCCCGAGCGTAGCTCTCGGACGCCGCGGCCGGTCTTCGTACGCAAGAGGCGGCGAAGCGTGGCGCCGTCGCGGTAGCCGACCGCTTCGGCGACTTGTTCGACGCTGCTGTCGGTGGTTTCCAGCCAGTGGACTGCTTGCTCGACTCGGAGGTCTCGGACGTAGGCGATCGGGCTTCGGCCGAGGACGCGATGCATGCGGCGTTCGAGGGTGCGCTCGCTGGCGCCGACCGCCCGAGCGGCGGCGGCCATCGAGAAGTCGGCGAGGTGCTCGCGGGCCCAGCGCTCGAATCGCTCGATGACGGGATCGGCGTAGGCGATGTGGTCGGTCATCGCGTAGCGCGACTGTGTCGGTCGGTCGTCGAACAGCAGGAAGTTCGAGGTCTGGCGCGCCAGCGTCGGGCTCACTTGACGGATGATCCACAGCGCGAGGTCCACGTGACCCAGTGCCGCGCCAGCGGTCACCAACCGCTCGTCGGTCACGACCATGCGCGAGTCGTCGAGGTGGACCGCGGGAAATCGTGTTCGGAAGTCGGCACCGAGCCACCACGTGGTCGTCGCCCGTCGCCCGTCCAGCAGGCCCGACGCGGCCACCATGTATGTGCCGGTGCACGCAGCCGCGACCCGAGTGCCCTTGGCGTACCAGCGTCGCAGCTGCTCCTGGGCGTCGACAATGTCGCGGCGCTCCAGCGCGGTGCCCAGGGCGGCAGGCGCCTTGTCGCCGAGCGCCGGGACGATCACGACGTCGGGTCGCCGTGCCCGAGGTCGGACCGGCTCGGACGGTACCCGCATGCCGTGGCTCGTGTTGACGGTCTTTCGGACCGCGTGCAGCTGAACCCTGAATGGATGCTTGCGCTCCGACAGGAAGTTCGCCACATCGAACGCGTCGAGGGTCGACGCCAGCCCGGTGTCAAACACGCCGTCCACAACGAGCACGGAAATCCGCATGGCGGAAATGGTACTATCGTTGTCGTTTCCGACACTACCGGATCGGCCGATTGGGGCCTACGTTTTGGACATGGTCAACGTCGCACTCATCGTCAAACTGGTCGCAAAAGAAGGGCGTAGCGGGGAGCTCGCCGAGTTTCTCAGGGGCGCGCTCCCGCTCGCGGAGGCTGAGGACTTCACGCCCGCCTGGTTCGCCATCCGGGCCGATGACTCGACGTTCTATATCGTCGACGCGTTCGCCAACGATGGCGATCGCAACAAGCACATCGATGGCCCGATCGCGGCCGCGCTCATGGCAAAGGCCCCCGAGCTCCTGGCGCAGCCGCCCCGGATCGACCCGGTCGACGTTCTCGCCGCGAAGCTGCCGCGCTAGCGGCAGGTCGCTACCTCGCCCCGGCGTTCCGACCCGGGACGAAGACATGCTTCCCGGCCGTCTGGCGCTGCTCGAGTTCGCTGAGCACCGTCGCCACCTCGGAGAGACCATGCTCGACCGGCGGGCCCGGGTCGACCACGCCCTCGGCGATGAGCTCCTCCATCAGCCCGAACAGCGGAGCAAAGTACTCGGGCCGCTTGCCCATGTTCAGCCCCATGAGCTTGACCGGGTACTCGAAGATCAACTCGTGGTTGTCGATCGAGGCTCGTTTGCCGCTCGAGAGGCCGTACACCACGATGCGGCCCTGGGGGCGTGCCGCTTCGAAGTTCTTCCGGAAGGTGTCGCCGCCCACCATCTCCAGGATCAGATCGGCGCCCCGACCACCGGTCGCGTCCTTGACGGCTGCCACGAAATCCTCGTCTGCGTAGTTGACCAACACATCGGCCCCGGCCGCACTCGCAAGCTCGAGCTTCGCTGCTGACGAGGCTGTGGCGATGACCTTGGCGCCGAAGTGTTTGGCGAGTCTGGTGGCCGCCTGCCCGACGCCGCCCGCGGCCGCATGGATCAACACCCACTCTCCCTCCTGAACTTCACCGAGCTGCTTCAACGCACCTGCAGCCGTGTACCAGCTGGTCCATAGCGCGGCGCCCTTGGCTTCACTCCACCCTTGCGGCAGGGGACGCGTCATCGAAGCCGCCACGACCATGTAGTCCGCAAACGCCCCTCGACCAAACCCGATCACCTTTTGCCCGATCGCAAAGGGAGCATCGGGCCCAACCGCAACGACTTCGCCCGCCGCCTCATAGCCCGCGAGGTAGGGCGCCTGGGGGCCACCGGGGTATCGGCCACGCGACTGCATGGTGTCTGCAAAGTTGATGGCGGCGGCACCGATCTTGATCAGAACCTGCCCGGGACCGGCGGAAGGCACCTCTGCTTCGACCACACGTGAGGACGTAGGACCGTTCCAGGCGGTGATCTCGAGAGCTTTCATGGTCTTGGGGATGTCCATGTCGACAACCTAGCCCTGTTCCCAGATGTTGATAATCTGGTGAATTCGAATATGTCTTGTGACACGCTGTCACAGATGGAATTGCTGGCTCCCGAGACTTTGAGCAGCCTCCCGGTTGTCGTGCGTGTGGCCGAGACCGAAAGCTTCAGTGCAGCTGCGCGCCAGCTTTCGATGACTCCCTCCGGGGTCAGCAAGGCGATCTCGCGTTTGGAAGAGCGCTTCGGCGTGCGCCTGTTCGACCGCACCACACGCAGGGTCGCTGCCACGGACGATGGTCTTCGTTTCTACGAGCGCTGCCGTCGCATCCTTTCCGACCTGCACGAGGCCCAAACGGAGCTCCGCGAAGCAACACTGCTGCCTCGCGGGACCATCTTTGCCAGCGTTCCCCGAGCGGTTGGCGAAGAGATGATCGTCCCCGCCCTCCCTCGACTACTCGCTCGGTGCCCGGACCTCGACGTCCGCCTCGAGCTCGCTGATCGACGCGTCGACATCATCGGCGAGGGCATCGATGTCGCGCTCCGGATGGGTGCCCCCACGTCGAGCTCCCACGGGCGTTTGGTTCGACGTGAGGTGGGGGCCGCGAGTGCGGTTGTCTGCGCCGCACCCAGCTACCTGGAGACCCGCGGCCGTCCGCGCAAGCCTGAGGACCTCGTTCGCCACAACGTTCTGTTCTACGGATCGCATCGCGACGACGGAAACCGCCGTTGGCTCTTCTCCCGAGGCGAGGAGCAACGGCGTGTGGAGCTCGATGGCAACGTCACTCTGGATAGCGGCCGTTCGCTGGTGGACCTCGCGGTTCGCGGTGAGGGCATCATCGCGGTCTTCGACTTCATCGCCGCCTCCGCCCTTCGAAATGGCTCGTTGGTACGCGTTCTACCGAAGTGGCGGATCTGGGATCGCCTGACCATGACGCTCGTGTACCCGAAGCACCGGCAGCTCTCTGCGAAGGTGCGGGTTTTTGCGGAATTCGTCGAAGAGGCTGTCTCCGGTAGCCCGCGCTGACTCCCTTCGACGCGGCGACCAACTCCACAAGCTTCCGTGCATCTCCTCCGCGACCTCCGGTTCGATCCCGTCGGTCGTTCACTCAGCCGAGATGCGTGCGAGGCCGCTCAGGTCGTTGCCCATGACCTCGTGCGCGGCCAAGAAGGCGCGGACGAACTTCATCGCCCACTCGGGATCGTCGACCTGGAGGAAGACCACCATCACGTCGCCCGTTTCGTAGTCATAGCCGTCGGCCTTGATGCGTCCCTTCGACTGCTCCTGCAAGGTGTCGGGGAGCACGTAGCGCAGGTCGGCGTCGGGATTCTTCAGACTCTGCGGGTCGAGGCGGATCGACAGCGACGCCATGCACACGATTGTACGGGCGTTGCTGCCGGCGAGGGATCGAGGCTCAGGCCGCGAGGCGCGACGGGACGGTTCGTTTGACTCAGCCGGTGCCGCAGCTCGTCCCGGTCCCGACGACGGTGTAGCAGCACTGACCGTCGACGACTTCCGGGGCGGAGACACTCTCGATCGAGCAGAAGAAGCCGCCACAGCCGCCGCAGCCACCGGCGGTGGGCAGCGCGGTGTCACAGGCTTCGTCGTCCACGCACTCGGGGCAGCTCAGCGGGGCCTCCCCCGAGCTGCCGTCGCCGGACCCGGACCCGGAGTCCCCCGAGTCCCCGCCGGTGGCGCTGCCGCCGGGCACGTAGCAAAACGTGATCGGCTCGCAGTTGAAGTCGCCGCACTCGCCGCCGTCGTCGACGTTGGAGGTGGCCGCATCCGTATCGTCGGAGGAGTCATCGGCGGCACACGCAAGTGCCATCGCGGCGCCGAGCAGTACCCCGGGAATCCATCGCATCAAGTAAACCATCAAGCGGTCACGATAGCAGCCAGCACGGCGTTGTCAGCTACGAATGACGACTCACCGCGGTGAGACCACCGTCGAACACACGCCCGCCGGTGGCCGGATGCCGCTGTATTGAGTACGGTCCCACTGCGATGACGACGTGCGCCATCCCGATTCCGCGGGCGTTCGTGGAGGCGCACGCGATCGGCTTGAGCCACGACTTCGCACATCGACACGCGAGCGTTTTGGCGGCGGCAGACGGCTCACTGACCGTGCTGAGCCATCTCTTCTACAACTACTACCGCTACGACAGCGACGACAATCGTGACGTGACGGGATGGTTCGTGACCCGGTTTGCCGGCGATGGCCAGCTGTTGTGGAGCGCCGATCTGTCGGAGATGCACCACGAGCTCGATGACCAGTCCGAGCGGGCGTTCGGGCTGCTCGATTGCTACGAGCCGCGGGCGTTTTTCCTCGACGACGGCAACCTGGCGATCACGACGCAGGGCAACCGGTTGATCGCCTACGACGCCGAGCTCGAGCGAGAAGTCGCCCGGTGGTGTGCTCGCGATGTGATGGACGAAGCGGCCATGAAGGCCGAGAACTACGTGTACGACGTCGATCGCGATTCCACTGGCCAAGCGGTGTGCATCGTCAACGAGCCAGGACTGGGGATCGCGGGCTGGCGGCCGTCGCTGTTGTGCCTGCCCCAGGGTCCGCTCACCGCCGAACGACGGCCTACGCTCACCGCCATTGCCACGTTTTCCAGCGACGCCACGAACCGGGCCTCGCTCGAGAGCCGACCCGGCTACGGCTACGTCGCGCTGCCCTGCGGCGAGCTGGTCGCCGGCCTGCAACGGCCGAGCCCCGGCTTGATCGAGCAGACCGACGTCAGCCTGTCCCGTCCCGTAGTGCGACAGGCGTTCCGACTCGACGCCGACCGCCTGATGGTTCCCGTCTTTCACCGGGGGTTGCGTGGTGGAAGCAAGGGACTGCCCTTCGCTTTGATGCTGGTGTCGCGGACGGGCGAGGTCCTTCGCCGACTCGAGGGCATCGACGCGAACGCGGAGAGCCCCTACGTCGATCATCGCCATTCGCTCGCGGTGATCCACGCCGCGCGCGCGATCGTCTACTCCAACAAGTTCTGTCTGTGGGTCTGGAGCCTGGACGGCGAGCTGGTCCACAAGGAGTCGCTCGATGGCAAGGACAACAAGGCTCTCCGCCCGTTCGCCCCGGTCGCGAGCACGCACGACGGACGCCTGGTGCTCTGCCATCCCAAGCACCACTGCCTCGTCGTGACCGCCCCGATCTCATCGAGCAGCGACGTCGCACCTGCGATCGTCGAAGCCCTCGCCGCGCACCGCAAGGAGAAGTCCGCGCTCAAAAAGCAGCTGTACTTCGAGAAGAACCGGTGGGTCAGCGAGGGTCCCGTGCGACGGCCGCAGAGGACGCCCGCTCCTGGACGGCCGTAGTCGCCTCGGTCGAGCCCCGCCGTCATCGACCTTCACTGGGAGTCAGGTCGCGACCGGTGCGTCCTGCAACCGCGGCCCGACTCGCCTCAATCCGAGGGCACGCAGCTCATGCCCAGCGGATCGTTGCCCGTGCAGGTGAACCCCTCGCAGCACTGGGTGCCGCCGCCGCAGCCTTCACCTTCGCCGACGCATTCGGTCGCGCCACACGTTCCGTCCTGACGGCAGACCCCGCCGCAGCAGTCGGCGGGGTCGTCGGAGCAGCGCGAGTCGGTGGGGATGCAGTCCTCGTCGACACACTGCAGCAAGGTGCGCTCGCACGTCAGACCCGGACAGCAGGTCGGCGCGAGTGGACCCCCGCCCACGTACTCGCAGGACTCTTGCTCCGCCAAGCACTCGGGCAGACCGTCATCGGCCGCGTCGTCGGCCGCGCCCGTCCCGTCCATTCCGTCGTCGGCATCCGTTTCGGCGCCGTCGTCGTGGTCCATTCCCGCGTCACCTTCGCTCGGGCTCGTCCCGGATCCATCGTCGGCGCCGCCCATGTCCGCACCGTCGGCCCCCGTGCTCACCAACGTGTCGCCGCCGTCCGAGTCTCGCGATTCGTCGTCCGTACATGCCCCGCACAAGACGACCGCTGCCATCCACCATCCAACGCTACGCATCATGACCCGTTGACTGTCACATCGTGGCTGGCGCTTCAAGGTGCCAGGGCTCTCTCGGCTGACTAGGGGGTGTCCCTAGGCCAAAAAAGCCGACCGAGTCACAAACCGAGCGGCCTGTCTCTGTCTCGGTTGGAGCCCTATGACCCGCGCCTGGACCCTGCTCGCCGCCTGCACTCTGACCTTCGCCCTTTCAGACCGCGTACACGCCGCGCCCCCGGCCAAGCCGAAGGCCAAGGCCACTACGAAGGCCAAGCCGACGCATGGCAAGAACCGTCCCGGCGCCAAAACGAAGAAGAACAACAACAAGAAGAAGAAGGGCAAGCTCGAGAAGAAATCAG
>Ga0207422_1003495_pt1 | contig 15500 bp, 18 predicted proteins | sample MarCyaLeptolynsp_FD_187757 | JGI IMG/M metagenome (GOLD analysis project Ga0207422, IMG submission 187757) | Marine cyanobacterial communities from Panama - species 1 Leptolyngbya sp. (SPAdes) | ecosystem: Environmental > Aquatic > Marine > Unclassified | place: Panama: Panama City | collected...
AGATTCAATCTTTTTTACTGGCTTTATCATGAATCCCAATTCTTTCTTGTGAGAATATTATTGGACCTTTTGTAGAAATTTTAACAATTAATCCAACAATTAGGTAAACCGGACTCATTAGGATTAAAAAGAAAAGGGAAACTCCAATATCGATTGTTCTTTTCAGGGTCTGTTGCCAGGCTGGCATTATTTCCCTATTGATGATGATTAATGGAGCGCCAAAAATTGATGTCATCCGCACCGATCCAGAAAGAATATCATACATATCAGGAATAACCTTAATTAATACATTTAATCCTTCTAATTCGCCAATTATGTTCTCTAAACTTTCATGTTCAGAAGATTCGATAGCTATGATAGCTTCTTCGACGTTATGTTTTTCAACTATGGCTTTTAATTCTTTTGTTTTGCCAAGGAATGGAAGATGCTCTTCGATGAGATAGTTCTCATTTCTGTTTACTCTAACGAAGCCAATAAATTTGTTGCCATAGGATTTTTTCTCTGTCTCCATTTCCGTAAATAACCTCAATGCCTTTTCATTGGCACCAATTACTATGGTATTGAATCCAATTTTTCGATGCTGGATTCTATAAACAGTCCGACTGGTTATAAAGAATCGGAATAAGTAAGTAAGGACAAAATGAAAGAATAAGATATATAGATAAGAAAGGTAATAATCTTTATAGGTGTTGATCTCATCATCGAGAATAAATACGAAAAACAAGAGTGTACAACCAAGAATACTAGAAGTTATGGTTTGGGCAAATTCTTTCAGCCTTGATTTGCGGTAAACACTTTTATAAAAACCAGATGCTGCATATAATAAAATCCAGATGGAAGGAATGGTAATCAGACCAATGATGAAGTTTTCATCATATTCTACTGGAATATCATATCCAAATTTTGATGGTTCTAAATAAATTTTTCTAAAACGATAGAAGAATCCCCAAGCAAGCGCTGCAGCAATAAAATCGAAGAAAATATACTTTAGCGTTTGTAGCGTTTTATTCATCTAAAATGGACCAATTTAATATTGTCTAAATACAGTTCGCCAACTTCGCCAATTGGTTTTCGATAACCAATGGCCAAATTAAAATTAAAAGCATTTACAAGAGTAGAAAATACATTGGATAAATCAACATATACTTTCGTCCAACTTTCTCTAGGCCTGAAGCTAATAATTGGATCTTGTGTCGACCTATTATTGGTATACACACTGACGGTAAAGCTATGAGAGCTTCTATAATTTAGCTCTAAATATACTTTTTGACCGTTTCGTGGAATGTCTGAAAAGGAAGGTGTATATGCCTCAAAAAACTCCATGCTGGGCTCTAGTCTTGCTATACCAGATGCATTACCTTCAAAAACTCTGATTGGGTCAGTAAGTCTATCTAAAGTGGCTTCGCTAAATTGATGGAAATCAAAGTTGACACCACTTTCAAAATCCTCTCCAGACCATGGTTCACTAAAAGATACTGTACTAAAGTATTCCACTTTAGGTTCGATCTTAATTTCTTCACGAGGATTTAGAACTGTATCCAACACAAAGGTGGTATAAAAAGGATAATCTACCCTTTGATTAGACTGCCCACTATTGTGTATCACAGATCTAATTTTAATATTCACAGCACCGATTTGACGAATAGGTATTACCGTTGGAAGTTCATAGGTACCCAATGATGCGTCATTGATAAAAACTTTTACATCAGTAATTCTATCATTAGCTGATCCTTGAGAAGGTGTTGTTTTTAAAACGACATCATCAATGATAAGAAAAGCAGGAATGTCAGCCTTGAGGTCATCATCATTACAAGCAAGGAAAAATAGGGCAAGACTAAGTATAAAAAGGTATAGGTGCTTCATAAAATGATGAAGGGTAAAACAAACTAAAACGAGATAGGCGTTGCGATATTGTTAGAAGACCGTATTTTCTTTGGTTATGTCTAATTTTTCAATAATTCTATAAGCAATTTCAAGTGCATGAGCCCCATCATGTATACTTACTGGTGGAATCCCATCTTCTTTAATTGCCTTTGCAAAAGAAGTCAATTCATCTTTAATGGCATTGTTTGCTTCAATGTTAGGTTTCTCAAAATAAATCTGTTTTTTGCCTTTACCATTAGGCAAATCAATTGTAATTGATAAAGGATCTACCTCACCTTCAACATTCGAAAGTCTTACTATTTCTGACGCTTTTTCCAAAAAATCTATAGATAAATAAGCATCACGCTGAAAAATTCTTGTCTTGCGCATGTTTTTTAATGAAATCCTGCTGGCAGTTAAATTGGCAACACAACCATTGTCAAACTCAATTCTAGCATTTGCTATGTCTGGAGTATCACTAACTACAGCAACACCACTGGCGCTAATCTTTTTTACATTGCTGTTTACAATACTCAATACAATATCTAGATCATGAATCATTAAATCCAATACCACTGAAACATCTGTTCCTCTTGGATTAAATTGAGCCAATCGATGTGTCTCAATAAACATTGGATGTTGGATATAGGATTTGCTGGCAATGAATGCAGGATTAAATCTTTCTACATGTCCTACTTGAGCTTTTATATTTGCTTCATTTACCAATTCAATCAACTTTCTTGCTTCTTCTACAGTATTGGTAATTGGTTTCTCGATGAAGACATGCTTCGATTTTTTAATTGCTTTTTCCGCACAATGATAATGGGAGAGAGTAGGTGTAACAATATCGATTACATCCGCATCTTCTATTAATTCATCGATAGATTTATAGGCTTTGGTTTCATACTCTATCGCAGCTTTTTCAGCAGCTTCCATATCTGGGTCGTAAAATCCAAGCAATTGGTAATCTTCAATCTCCTTGATCAATTTGATGTGGATTTTACCTAGATGACCTGCACCGAGCACTCCAATTTTCAGCATATTGAGTAGTTTGTTGCAAAAGTAATTGAAAGCATTTGTAAGAAGATATTTTTTGGATTTTGCTTTTGAACAATATTTTATTGAAAAAGACAATCAAATAATCTTGATATTTCCATGTGGTAATTCGTTTTTTGTATTGGATATGGATACATATAGACATAAAGGTTTACGTAAAAAATTGGTAGAGTTATTGCGTTCAAAGGGAATAGATGATGAGGTTGTATTGTCTGCAATAAATCGAGTACCTCGACACGCTTTTTTGGACAATGCATTTGTTCAATTTGCATATCAAGATCAGGCTTTCCCAATAGGCTCAGATCAAACCATCTCCCAACCATATACTGTTGCTTTCCAGAGTCAATTATTGGATGTGAAGGCTGGACACAAAGTCTTGGAAATTGGCACAGGAAGTGGATACCAAAGTTGTGTGCTATTAGAAATGGGAGCGAAAGTTTTTACCATCGAGAGGCATCGATCTTTACATAAAAAGTGCAAAGAACGATTAAATAATATGGGATATGCTCCTAGAATGTTTTTTGGCGACGGATACTTGGGTTTGCCATCCTTTGCACCTTTTGATCGAATAATTATTACAGCTGCAGCACCATTCGTTCCAGATGCACTAATAGAGCAATTAAAAATTGGTGGTAAAATGGTAATTCCACTTGGGAAGGGAGACACCCAAGAAATGCAGAGAGTTTCTAAGTTGAGCGAAAATGATATAGAAGTGGAACACTTTGGAGACTTCAGTTTTGTGCCCATGTTAGAACACAAATCTTTTAATAGTTAGACAATAAGTGCGGAAGAATATGGTTATTTGCCATATTAAATCGATAAAATGAAACAATTTCGAATTGCAATTGCATTATTCATTGGAATATTCATTTCTGTGCAATTAAACGCACAAGAGGAAAAAACTTCAGAAGCTAAAAATGAATATGTTGGGCATCCATTCTTTCCTACTAAAGGAGATATAGGACTTGGCTTTTCAATTGATGGGTTAATTGATAATATTAATCTGAATAGCAGGAACAATGAATACGGCGAAAATATTTTATTTGGTCGCTATTATTGGAAGAATGATGTTGTGTTGAGATTGGGATTAGGAATCAATCTTGATCGTACCAAGAGAGAGCAAGCGGACAGTGTAGGTTCTACTTGGGTAGAGAAAGATTCTACTGTAAGTCAAATGCTTATTAATGTTTCTTTGGGAATTGAGAAGCATTTACCAACCACCAATCGATTAGATCCTTATTTATTTAGCCAATTGGACCTAACCTTCATCGGCAAGAGAAATACAGATATCAATGTAAGAGAGAACACATCTGTAGGTGTGGGAAGAGATGATCGTACTATCAAAAGAGATGGTGGCACTGCAATAGGATGGGTTAATGGAGCTGGCTTTAATTATTTTCTCACCAAAAATTTCAGTATAGGTACCGAACTGGCTTTACAGATTCAATTTATAACTGAAGGAGGAACTGTAACAGACAATCGTGTAATTACTCCCATTAATGGTTCTGTTACCAATAATTTCGAACGCAGAGAAGATCAATTAAATCGAACTCAAATTCAGGTAAATCCCAATGCCTTAATTAATGTAAGTTATTTCTTCTAGAGTAGGGATTAGCAGCTAATAAATTTAAAGGCTCCAAAGAATATTAATAGCCATATTAATCCTTTGATTAGAAAAAATAAGAATGCCGCAAGGCCAATTCTTTTGAGCCAGGACACTTTTTTATTTGATTCTTGTTCCATTGGCTTTCTTTTGTATTTTTTGAACCAATCCAAAGGAATCGAGATATAATAAATGCTTAAATAGCTCCACTGTAGCATAAGCATCACCACTTGCTCGATGTCGATTCTCAATCTGAATATTGAGATGTTTGCAAATATTGGCCAATCCATGCGAAGGAGCATCTTCTATTAATTGCCTGCTCAATTCTAATGTGCAGAGGCGATCGTTGTTAAATTCAAATCCTGCATTTTTCATTTCACTATGCACAAAACTGAAATCAGCATCTGCATTGTGTGCAACAAAGCAAGAATTAGTTGTAAATCGAAGAATTTTCTCAGCTAGATCTGAAAAAGTTGGTGCCTTCGCAACCATTTGATTATTTATCCCGGTGAGCTTTTGTACATATTTTGGAATGCTCATTTGGGGATTTATTAGAGAGGAGAACTCATCAATTACTTTTTCTCCATCAAATTTGTAAATGGCAATTTCAGTGATCTTGCCATTCTTGGCATTCCCTCCAGTAGCTTCTATGTCAATAACCGAATACATCAATTAAGATAGACGAAATTACGCATGTATATCGTGGGTTTTTAAAGTCTAGAAATCTTATATTTATCCAAAAGAACATTATGCCTAGCAGAAGAAAATTAAAGAAAAGCATTAAAAACAATTCGAATTTGATCATTGAAGATGCATTCATTCAAATGATCAATGGTCCTAATGCTGATGAAAAAAAGTTGAATAAGATAATCGATGAACTTATTGATGCTCGCTTTGATTTAATTTCTAAAGTCTCTCAATTTCCTCGGGGAAGCCGAAAAGACAATAAAGCCCACTTCCAGACCTTAAAAGAAGAGGTAGAGAAAAAGATGCAGGAATTTCAGAAGAAGATTTAGTTTCCCTGCCTTTAAGGAATGAGAACGCTTTTAACCAAATTAGGTCCCGGTTTATTGTATGCTGGTGCTGCCGTTGGTGTTTCTCATCTTATACAATCTACTAGAGCAGGAGCCAACTATGGTTTAATCATGATCATAGTAGTTATTGTAGCCAATGTATTGAAATACCCTTTTTTTAAAGCGGCACCAATCTTTACTTCTATTCAAAAGAAGTCTGCCATTGAAGCTTTTCATGAAATGGGTAAATGGCCGATGCTTTTGTTTTATGCAATCACCATTCTACCCATGTTTATTGTTCAAGCAGTAATCGCATTAATTACTGCCAGCATCATGGGAAATATATTTAACATCCAGGCTCCTCTTTGGCTCACTGCCAGTTTAATCTTATTGTTTTGTGGGCTTATATTAATTTTTGGTAAGTATCAGCTCTTAAGTAAAACCATGAAGTATGTGATACTATTGCTTTCAGGAGCAAGCATTGTCACATTATTGGCTGCAATTTTTGGAACAAACCAAAATATAAACTTCACTACTGAATTTAGTTTTCTAAAGGAAAATCACCTCTTTTTCTTGATTGCTTTAGTAGGATGGATGCCTGCACCATTAGATATTGGGATTTGGCATTCAGAATGGACGCTAGAGAACCAGAAATTGAATCCAGATATAAATCTTCGACAAAACAAATTGGACTTTAATATCGGTTATTGGGGAACTACATTATTGGCGATAATTTTTGTCGCATTGGGAAGCCTGCTATTAAATGGGAAGGGAGTAGAGTTGCCAGAAAGTGGGGTAGCTTTTGCGGCGGTTATTATTGAAATGTATACCAGTGTATTGGGTGATTGGTCCTATTTATTTATTGCAATAGCAGCATTTACGACCATGCTTAGCACCACCTTAACTGTTTTGGATGCCTACCCTAGGGTATTGTCGAATGCAATTCCACTTAGTTTACCTAGATTGAAGATTGGGTATTCAAAACTTTATATAATTGTATTGATGGGTTTGATTTTAGGATCCTTCATTGTTTTAAAATACCAATTGGAAAATATGAAACAATTGGTGGATTTGGCAACATCAATTTCTTTTTTAACCGCACCGATTTTAGCGATCTTATTTCTTAGAATGATCAAGCCCATTAAAAATCAAGTATGGAATAAAACAGAAAATTTCATTGCTAAAATTGGGCTTGTTTTTTTGTTCACTTTCTCTTTCTATTATATCTGGATGAAATGGTTTTAGACCCTTACTCCAATCACGCAAACATCATCAATCTGTTCTACTCCCTTGCGCCAATCTTCAAATACAGTGTCAATGTGATTGCTTTGTTCTCGCATGCCTAATTCTTGAATAGAGAGCAATAGTCTTTTGAAATTCAAAGATTTGAACTTTTTTCCGTTTTCACCACCAAATTGATCTACATACCCATCTGAAAAGAGATATATGCTGTCGCCTTTTCGCAAGTTTATGTTCTGGGTGTTAAAGGATTTTGAAGCTGCATATTTGCCTATTGGTTGTTTGTCAGCTTTCAATTCAATCAGATTATAATTGGAATTCTCCTGTGCTGTTATTCTGCTACCTTCAGGAAATTCAACTAAATCGAACTCTCCCTTTCGTACAATCCATAATGGATTATGCGCGCCGGCATATTTTAGATTTTGTCCTTTGAGGGCGCAAAGTGCAATATCCATCCCATCCTGAACTTCTTCTTCCGACTTCTCAAATTCCTTAATGACCAACTCTCTGGTATTATTCAGTATTTCTCCTGGTTCAATAAGTCCAAATTCTTTTACAGACCTATTCAATGCATTATTGCAAACCACAGAAACCATAGCTCCTGGAACACCATGTCCGGTACAATCAGCAGCTGCAAAATAGGTAGTACCATCATTGGGAACCATCCAATAAAAGTCGCCTGCTACCACATCTTTTGGTTTATACAAAACAAAAGACTGCTCCAAATAGGCTTTCACCAATTTTAGAGGAGGAAGTATAGCGCCTTGTATACGCTTTGCATATGCTATGGAATCGGTGATTTCTCGATGAGCTTCTTCAATTTCATTCTTTTGTTCACGGATTTCTTGTGTTGCAGCATTTACTTCTGCTTCTAATTCGGCTTGTCTTGCTTTTAAACGACGAATATTGTATTGAAATAAGGAATAAATAATTGCAGCAAACCCAACTAAACTCAAACTAATAAACCACCAAGTTTCCCAATATGGAGGTTTGATCACGAAAGAGCAACTTATAACCTTACTTTGACTACCATTTTCATCTTGCGCAAATACTTTAAATGTATACTCTCCATCTTGGAGGTTGGAGTATGTTGCCGATTTCGACAAGGTTCCTATAAAACTGGTATCCTGTCCAACCAATTGATGGAAATACATTAAGGGTTGTTTATTGCTATGGGATACCCCTTGATAATCAAAAGTCAAGTGATTTAAGTCATGACTCAGTATCATATTATATGGTACAACGTTTCCCCATGAAGAATCTACGGAAGCGTTAACCTTGGTCCAATCAAATGGTTCATAATTTTGCCTAAATGATGTGAAGTGAATTAATGGCGATGGAGGTACATATTTAAATTTGCCAATGTTCATTTTTGTTATACCAGATTCATGAAAAATTAATAATAGACTATCTCTCAATGATTCTAAGTGCCAACCATTGGTCAAACCAAGGTTGTACTTTTTTATTTGAGAGTATTCTTCATTCATTATGCCCTCGATGTCGATTTCAATAATACCCCTGTCATTGAATCCATATATTACACCATTATAGAAATCAACTCTTATATCTCTTACAGGACTAAAGAGAAGATTATTACTGGTTCCTATTAACTTTATTTTTTTAAAAGCGTCCGAGTATATTATAATTTCCCCCTCATCATTTAACATAACAATTTGGTCTCTATTACTTTTATAACGTTCAATTTCTGAATAATTTAATTTAACATTTTTGTTTGTATTGTTATAGGTATAATACTCAGATTTTTCCTTGTCATAAACATAAAGTGTGTCATTCTGAAAGAAACTGCTATCCTTAAAATTTAAGGCTGCAGTCTTATGCTTTGAATCAATAATCTTGAAACTTAAATCTGAATAATTGAATACATAAGTTTGTTTTGTGTCATTAAGCTCATAGGTAAAATACTCTTTATTGTTTTTTCTATATTCATTATTTAAGCTTAAAACATCTTGGATATATTCAATATAGAATTGACTATCAATACTATCATTATATATGTTCTTTTTAGGATAGTATATGGTATCTATTACGTTCAGACTTTTTGGATTTGCAATTAATATGCGACTGTCTTGGAAAATATAAAGAGTACTATCGTAAGTAGTTAAAGAAGATATCCATTCATCACTTTCAAATACTACTTTAGATTCGAGATCATCAGAAACTTTAAGTATAAATGACCTTTCATCTTCATATAATCCAGAAAAGTAAAAATTGTTCGCAATTTTAATTGTCCCGGTAGTGAATCCTCGATTGTTGGGCACAACATCCTTTTTTAAAATAATCGAGTCTGTATCTAATTTGAAGAAACAATTACCAGTTCTGCTTACAAAATGAATAGAGCCATTTTTTATAAAGTACTGATTAGGTAGGCTAAGTTTTACATTCGTAGTCTTTAAATCAATATGAGTTATATTCTTTTTCTTTAATTCATAAAGTCCACCGGATGACCACCACTCAAAATAAAATAATCCACTCTTAGTAACCACTAAATTGTGATCTCTACTAAAAGGATAGGGATATATTAGTTTACCTGATTTGTTTTCAAACTTGTAAATCCCTGAATTAGTCATGTAATAAATTTCATTATCAGATGCCCCAATATCTAGTATTACTTCTTTACTTGAAAAGATTACTAATTCAGGACTAGATAAATCAATTAATTGGTTATAAACGGAAACATAAATTTTATCTTTAGTTTTTACGTAGTTGAGGTACAGTTCATAAAAGTTATATTGCCGATTCCAAACTAAGGAGTCTTGTCGAAATATCCTAAATTCACTTTGAAAGTCATCAGGGTTGTTATCAAAGTCTGTTATAAAATAAAAAATTTGGTCTTGAGAAATAATATTTAAAAAACCACCTATTTCAATTTCGTATTTAATGACTTTATTATTTAGATAATCAAGATGATGGATTATGTCTTTGTTTACTAAAAAGATGTTATTATGATTATCAAGTTTTAATTCGAATGACATCCAATCTTGAGGTAACTTATCAATAATATTTTTTGTTATGTCTATTGTGTCTTGCAATTTATACTTAAGAATATACCATTCATTTTTTCTTTGAATTCTAGAATATATATAACCTGAGTCATCAATCAATGGGTCTATTTTTTTAATTAAAGAGTCAGATGTATTTTCCCTTGAGATTTGATTATCGTAGAAATAACTCCTCGAATACATTTTATTGCAACACTTATAACATTCATAATTAAAACACATCATCCCATCAATGGAATATACTTTAGAATTGTTATTTCTTTGTGAACTAGTAATATTTTCGGTCTTATCACCATATAGCCTAGTAAAACCTAATCCGTTTGCTATCCAGATTATACCAAGGCTATCTTCGAATACACCTTTAATTTCATTACTCATCAATCCATCTTCTACAGTATAATGAACTACTTCAAAATCTTGTCCGTTTAAAAACAGAGGAATTAGAAGTAAGATTAAAAGGATCTTTTTCATAGGTAAGAGGTCAAGTCGAATATAGTTATTTTTATTGAGCATAATTTAAATGAAAAGCCTATGAATTCCGAGCATTATCCAGAATATTATAAGCCCTATATTGAAAAAATTCCTGCAGGAGATCCAATGTATTTATTGGAAGAGGGAAATAGAGAGAGCATGCGTGTATTGGCCTTGATAAGCGAAAGTCAAGCCAATTATAGGTATCAAGAAGGCAAATGGAGTATTAAAGAAATAATCCAACATTTAATTGATAGTGAACGGGTGTTTTGTTTTCGTGCAATGTCTTTTGCAAGAGGGGAGAAACAACAATTAGCAGGCTATGATCATGATAGCTATGCACAAAACTCTCAGGCCGATTATCGCCCTTTAAAAGACCTTTTAGAAGAGATGCAATCTTGCAGAAAGTCCACCATTCACTTATTTAAAAGTTTTGCAGCACATATGATGGATGAAGTAGGCAATGCCAATGGATTAGATATTAGTGTTGCCCAAATCTTGCATGTTATTATAGGTCATGAATTACATCATATTCATGTTATTCAACAGAAATATTTGTCATGATTAGTTGGGATGACTTTGAAAAGGTAGATATCCGAACTGGCACTATAGTAGGTGTAGAAGAGTTTCCAAATGCAAGGAAAGCTGCTTGGAAGTTAGAATTGGATTTTGGTTCACTTGGTATTAAGAAATCCAGTGCTCAAATCAAAACGCACTATAAACCAGAAAATCTCGTAGGTAAACAAGTACTGGCTGTTGTTAATTTTCCACCGAAACAAATTGCCAACTTCTTTTCTGAATGTTTGGTTTTGGGGGTAGCTGATCCAAATAATGATATTGTATTATTGCAAACAGAACGCACAGTAGAAAACGGTCAAAAAGTACACTAATGAAAATATATCCTATTCCTACCGGTAATTTTAAGTTGGATGGTGGTGCTATGTTTGGTGTGGTACCAAAATCGATCTGGCAAAAAACTAACCCAGCTGACAGTAACAATATGTGCTCCTGGGCCATGCGATGTATGCTCATTGAAAGAGGGGATCGATTGATGTTAATAGACAATGGGATGGGCAATAAGCAAAGTGATAAATTCTTCGGTTATTACTATTTACATGGCAATGATAGTTTAGAAAACTCTTTGAAGATAAATGGATTTCACGCAGATGATATCACAGATGTTTTTCTCACTCACTTGCATTTTGACCATTGTGGAGGAGGAGTAAAATGGAATGCAGACAGAACGAAGTATGAACCTACCTTTAAAAATGCAAATTACTGGACCAATAAGAAACACTGGCAGTGGGCTACTGTTCCCAATGTAAGAGAAAAGGCTTCTTTTTTGAAGGAAAATATACTTCCAATGCAAGAATTTGGGCAGTTAAAATTTATAGAGGATGAAGAATTCGATTGGTTTGAAATATTTTACACCTATGGACATACCGAATCCATGATGATTCCAATAGTTGAATATCAAGGGAAAAAATTAGCTTTCATGGCAGATCTCTTGCCTTCCGCAGGGCATGTGCCACTACCATATGTGATGGGTTATGATACTCGTCCATTGTTGACTTTAGAAGATAGAAAGTCTTTTTATCAAAAAGCATTAGAAGAAAATCTCTATCTATTTCTAGAACATGATGCAGTCAATGAAGTAATTACCTTAATGGAAACTGAAAGAGGAGCCAGACATAAGGAGAGTTTTGCATTTAATGATCTGTTCTCTTAGTGCTTGCCCAATGCGATTTGTTCTATCTGGAATAGATGTGCATAATCTACATTAAGACAATGAATGAGTAAAACTTTGCTGCTGTAAGGAGTATAACTTTCATGCTCTGCACTCAGCTCCCAAAATTCATCTGTTTTTGCACTTAGTTTTCGAATCATTTCCGCCCTCTTCGATTGATACTGTTTTACTGCATTGTTCAGATCACCATTTTTATATCGATTGTCAGTTGGTGGTTCGTAGTTTTTAATTTGCGGATTCTTTTCCTTTTCGAATTGGATAAATCTATCCATTAATACATCCTGAGCATCCACAAGATGACATAGCCATTCTTTAGCACTCCAGGTATTTCCGTTTGGTCTTAAATCCAATTTCTCAGCAGGAATTTGTTGTAATAGAAAATTAAGGCTATTTGGTGTTTGACTCAGAAGAGAGATTATTTCATTGGCAGTATTCATCTCATAATATTACTAAAGATTACAATTGGAACTAATTCATATTCCGATGATTTCTAAATCTTTGTTTTGGTATTTGCTACTTCTTAATTTGTCTTTTACAACATCTTGTATTAAAGGAATCAAATAGTTGATGGTTTTGGTCTTACTTCCTTTTCGATAATTGATAATGCTAATTTCCCTAACGGGAATTGGTTTTCTAAAAGGTTTCGTTCTTGCTTTTTTATCTTCATTTAGTTCATTGAAATATAATTCTGGTATTAGGGTGAGTCCACCAAATTCAGTAGACATCTTAATGAGACTTTCGAATGAACTTCCCTTGAAGTTTAGCATTGATGAATGCTTGTCTTTTTGTTTGATTTCACAAATGGTTATGGCTTGCTCTCTAAAGCAATGGCCTTCTTCCAATAACCAAACTTGCTTGTTTCTAACATCTTCAGAACTCACATAATTCTTGTTAATATTTTCAACACCATATACCATCATACTTTCGTAATAGAGAATATGCTCTTCAAATTGTGGGTCTTCTACGGGGGTCGCCAGTATCCCAATATCAATTTGATCCATTTTAAGTAAATGCTTTATCTGTTCCGTAGTCACTTCCTGGATATCCAATTTTAACTCTGGATTATCATTAATTACCTGAGGAAGGATTAAAGGCAATAAGGTGGATGCTACGGTTGGTATAATCCCGATTTGAAGTTCACCTTGAAGTTTGCTGTTGTCCGACTTAAGGGCCTTTATTTCTTCTCTCTCTGCTAAAATTCGTTCAGCTTTTTCTATCAATTGTATCCCAGCATCTGTTGTCATTACGGGTTTGCGTGAGCGATCAAATATCAATATTCCCAACTCTTCTTCTAACTTCTTAATCATTGCACTAAGCGTTGCTTGGGTTATATCGCAACTATCGGCAGCAATTGCAAAGTGTTTGTGTTTATGCACGGCCAATACATATTCTAGTTGTTGAAAATTCATATATAGATATTATCTAACAAAAATATAGAAACAATCGTTTGTGTCTATTAAATGGCTTGATCAAATTTGTCCTCGAATTCAAAAATTAATAAAATGACATTAGTAGGTAAAGAATTTCCGAGTATCACAGTTGAGGCTTTTGATGCTGAGAACGGAAAAATAAACTTGGATGTTTTAGAAGAAGCAAAATCTAAAAATCAGAAAGTATTGCTGTTTTGGTATCCAAAGGACTTTACATTTGTTTGTCCAACAGAATTGCATGCATTTCAAAAAGCGTCAACAGAATTTTTAGCAAGAAATACCAAAATTATTGCAGCATCGTGTGATACTTCTGAGGTTCATCTGGCTTGGTTAAATACGCCAAAAGACCAAGGAGGCATAGAAGGAATAAGCTATCCAATAATTGCTGACAGTAATCGTAACCTTTCTTCCAAACTTGGAATATTAGATGCTAGACCAAATAAAGAAAATGGTCTTCTAGAAGGAGATAATGTGACTTATAGAGCGACATACCTTATCGACGAAGAAGGAAGTGTGTTTCATGAAAGTATAAACCATATGCCATTGGGAAGAAATGTAGATGAATTTTTGAGATTAATTGATGCTTATTCTCATGTTCAAGAACATGGGGAGGTATGTCCTGCAAATTGGGAAGAAGGAAAAGAGGCGATGATAGCAGATAGTAATGGAGTAGCTAACTACTTAAGTAAAAACTAAAATTATGATACAGGAATTAGAAAAAGACAACTTACAAGAGATTGTAAATAGTGGTAAAAAAGTAATGGTTCAATACTCAGCCAGTTGGTGTGGCAATTGTAGAATGATCAAACCAAAATTTAGACAAATGGCGGAGGAGCACAGTGATATAGAATTTGTGTTGGTAGATGCAGAGAAATATCCCGAATCAAGACAGATGGCTAAAGTGAATAACCTACCCACATTTGCAGCTTTTGAAAATGGATCACTCCAGCAACAAATCCAAACAAATCTTCCACTTAAATTAAAATCATTTATAGATGAGGTTGCCTTTAATTAAGCACATCAATGCATTTATCCAAAAGAACGATTCGGATTTCATTCATGAAACCATAGATGTTCTAGAGCACATAAGCGAGAGTAATTCTATCCGAGAAAATGAAATGGAGGTAATAGGAGAATTGCTTTCCAACCTTTATGGTGGTATTGAAGTGAACAAATCCATTCAGAATGGCAAAGTGGAAAAAGAGGCTTTAAATGAATTTATGCAAAGAGTTTTAGGATCAATTGATAAAAATTAAAACAAATAATATGAAAACACTAAATCAAATAGGCTTAGACAGTAAAGCCAGTAAAGTTCTAGCTGAGAAACTAGGAGACTTATTGTCAAACTATTCTGTCTTTTATCAGAATGTAAGGGGATACCATTGGAATATAAAGGGCAAAGCGTTTTTTGAGCTACATCAAAAATTTGAGGAACTGTACAATGATCTTTTTGAAAAGATAGATGAAGTGGCAGAGCGAATATTAACTCTAGGTGATCACCCAAGTCATCAATTTTCAACTTACTTGAGGAATAGTTACATCAAAGAAAGCAAACATGTGCAGGATGGAGTAAAAGCAGTCAATGAAATAATTGAAGCATTTAAAAATTTATTGCTCAAGCAAAGAGAGATTTTAACAATCGCTGGGGATATACAAGATGAGGGGACAGTTGCATTAATGAGTGATTACATTCGAGAACAAGAAAAAAGCGTTTGGATGTATAGCGCTTATTTGGAAAGTTAAAGTGGGAAATTCTCCCATTTTAACTTTTAAAGATTGAAATTATAACCTACCGTTACCAATACGGTATTTGGATCATTTTCTATTTCAACAAAAGGATTATTTCTTAAGGCTTCTAAATCATCTTCATATTTCGTTGATAGGATAGGAAATACCAATCCAATATCCCAAAAGTTACCTTCCTTTCTTCTAGAGTTTATTTTTATTCCACCCGATAGTGAAAAACCTGCATACAATTTATTAGCGCTTGAAAGACCTTCAATTTGAATTCCAGCATTGGTTCCATACATGCCACCTAAATAAAATTGAGTGGCTCCC
>Ga0207422_1003496_pt1 | contig 15497 bp, 12 predicted proteins | sample MarCyaLeptolynsp_FD_187757 | JGI IMG/M metagenome (GOLD analysis project Ga0207422, IMG submission 187757) | Marine cyanobacterial communities from Panama - species 1 Leptolyngbya sp. (SPAdes) | ecosystem: Environmental > Aquatic > Marine > Unclassified | place: Panama: Panama City | collected...
GGGTTGCTGGTTTTAACTATGACACCAACAATAATGACAACCTTCAGGCACCAAACATTAATGGCTCGGCCCTGATCACCAGAATTCCGGGACCAAATCCTTCCGGGAATACCTTTACCCGTTTCCGGGAAGTTGAAGAAGATGCCGAAAGCTGGGCTGTATTCTTTGACGGGACAGTGAATATCAGTGACGCGTTCCGTGTTTCTGCGGGGTTCCGGTATACCGAAGTGACCAAAGACGCGACAATTCTGACCTGTAGTGCGACGATCTTTACGCGCAATTGTCTGGGACCGGTTAATCAGACGGGGGGTGCGTTTACCTTTACGCAGTCACGTAAAGATACCGACTTCCAGCCTGCTGTGGTTGTTGAATGGTCGCCTAATGATGCGGTTAACCTGTTTGCTTCTTACAAGGAAAGTTTCAAGGCCGGTGGTTTTGATCATGCCCTGAATGCGCCAAATGCCGATGCATTTAACTTTGACCCTGAATCTGCAAGAGCATATGAATTGGGTGCAAAGACACGCTTCATGGATGGTCGGGCCAGTCTGGATATCGTTCTTTTCCACAATACTTTTGAGAACCTGCAGGTAAGTATTTTTAGTGGTCAGGGTATTTCCTTTAATGTGGATAATGCCGCTGAATCCCGTTCTCAGGGGATTGAAATTGATGGACGTTTTGCTGCGACAGACTATCTGACTTTAGGTGTGGCGTTTCAGTATCTGGACTCTGAATTTACAAATTACCCCGGAGCGCCATGTTATACCCGTCAAACTGCGGAGCAGGGTTGTCTTGTGCCAGCGGGCGGTGGACCGGCTGTTCAGGATTTGACTGGTCGTCAACGTCCACAAGCCCCTGAATATACGGCTACTTTCACTGCGGACTGGGATATCCCGATTTCAGAAGATCTTTCGATTATTGGCGGTTTGAATCTTTTCTTATCAGACGGGTTCTTCTCGATCGCTGACCTGGATCCCCTGTCCTATCAGGATAATTATGAAAAACTGGATGCACGTATCGGACTTTCACATTTTCCGTCTGGATGGTCTGTTTCACTGGTTAGCCGTAACCTGACCAACAGTGTAACTGCCCCTTGGCGTGGTGATTGCCCGTTTGGTGTCTGTACTATTGCCTTGGTTGACAGGTCTCGGACGTTTGCAATCCAGGTATCCGGTAGTTTCTGATAAACTGTAATCTTAAGTGGCCTGATGATGAAAATCATCAGGTCATTCATAGCCAAATATTTTTTACTTCAAGAAGAGAACGAGACGGGTCAAGCACATGAAACAAGTCAACCATTGGATTGATGGGGAATATCAAAAACCGGATAATGGCAAATACTTCCCGGTGAAGAATCCACTTGATGATAGCATCATGGCCGAGGCGGCTTGGGGCAACGAAGTTGATACAGACCGGGCAGTGCAGGCGGCACATAAAGCATTTCAGGAATATCGGAAATTAACAGCAAAGGAGCGCGAGAAGATATTACTTGCGGTTGCTGATCAACTTGAAAAAGACGCTGATGAATTTGTTGAAATTTTGATTGATGAGGTGGGGTCTCCCGTCAACAAAGCAAGATTTGAGGTGGCTTTGTCACTGGATATGCTCAGGGCAGCCGCAGGGTCAGCCAGGCAGATTACCGGCAAGACCATCCCCTCAGATGTACCCGGTCGCATGAGTATGAGTGTCCGGGAACCGCTTGGTGTAGTTGTCAGTATTACGCCGTTTAATGTGCCTTTGATTAAAGGTATCAGATTAAGTGCCAATCCTTTGGCGACGGGTAATACAGTTGTTTTGCTATCCTCAGAAGAAGCGCCGGTCTTATCAAACAGGATCGCAAAACTTTATAAAGATGCGGGCCTGCCGGACGGTGCCTTTAATGTGGTCAGTGGTTACGGCTATGAAATTGGCGACAGCCTGACCACCCATCCATTGGTCAAAGTGGTCACCTTTACCGGATCAACTGTTGTGGGAACGCATATTGCGGCTTTATGTGGCCAACATAAAAAGAAAGTTATACTGGAATTAGGCGGCAAAAGCCCGCTGGTTATCATGGCTGATGCGGATATGGAAAAGGCCGTTGCCGGGGCTGTACATGGTATTTTCACCTATCAGGGACAGGTATGTATGGGATCCAGCCGGATTTATGTGGAACGGCCGGTTTTCGATGAATTTCTGGAAAAATTTAAGGCTGCCGGACAAAAATTGGGCATGGGTGATCTGAGGGACACTAGTACGGTTCTTGGACCGATTATTTCACAACGACAAAGGGATAGAATTCGTGGTCATATCGAAGATGCGCTGGAAAAAGGTGCGACCCTGGAAGCAGGTGGTGTGTGGGATGGAAACCGCTGTCATCCAACGATCCTGACCAATGTCCAGGAAGAAATGCAAGTGTGTAAGCAGGAAACTTTTGGTCCGGTTGCCTCAGTTTACCCTATTGATAGTTTCGAAGAGGCGGTCGAAAAATCCAACAGTTCTGAGTATGGCTTAAGTGCATCAATTTATACCAGCAATCTCGATCATGCGATGCAATTCACCCAACAGGTTAAATCGGGCATGGTGCATGTGAATGCGCCTACACTTCATGACGAACCACATGTGCCGTTCGGTGGCGTAGGAGAAAGTGGTTTCGGACGTGAAGGTACCGAAGAAGATATTCATACAATGACAGAATGGAAATGGGTGACGATTCAGCTTTAAACGGCTGACGTTTCCCACTGCTGATAAGCAGAAATGAGAAGATAAAACACAAAGGAGTTTGATTTTGGTTACTTTATACCACCACGGTTCATCTGTTTGTGCGGCGAAAGTACGACTGGCGCTGTACGAAAAAGAAGTCGAATTCGACGCGAAATATATCGACATTCTTAAAGGCGAACAATTCGATCCGGAATTTCTGAAAATTAATCCAAAAGCGGTTGTGCCATCGTTAATTCACAATGGCCATATTTTGAATGAATCAACCCTGATTTGCGAATATATTGATGAAGCCTTTGATGGGCCAGCATTGTCGCCAACAGACCCGGTTCTAAGACATAAAATGCGTTATTGGGGTCAGGTTCTGGATGTGGAACTGCATATCGCCTGTGGCGTGACAACATTTGTTTCCTGTCACCGCCATATTATCAAAAGACTGGGCCCGCAAGGTGTGGAAGATTTTCTAAACGCTACGCCTGATCAGTCTGTGACCTCAGAATGGAAAGACCAGAAGCGTCGTTTGATTGAAATGGGTTTTGAAGCCCCTGACGCGGAAAATCACATCAAAACCTATGATCGTTATCTGCAAAAAATGGATGACGTATTGAGCGAAAGTAAGTGGTTGTCAGGTGATGAATATTCACTATCAGACATCAATATGACGCCATATATTAATCGGTTGGATATGTTGTCCATGTCATCATTATGGGAAGAAGACCGCCCGCATTTGACACGTTGGTTTGATCAAGTCAAATCGCGTCCCTATTTCGACGAATGTATATTAAAATGGTGTCCCGAAGACTTAACCCGGGATTTGAAAACTTTCGGGGCTCAGAGCTTGCCCGAAGTTTTGGCTGCTTTAGGACGCTAAAAATCAAATTCCATAACGAATAAAGGTTTGTTGAAATTATGAGTAATCTGGATCAAAAAGTTGCGATTGTTACTGGTGCTGCCCAGGGGATTGGCGCTGAATTGGCTTTGGGCCTTGCGAAAGCCGGGGCAAAGGTTGTTGTGTCGGATTTAAAGATGCCTGATGAAACACTGGCCCGAATTAAGGATGCTGGCGGTGAGGGGATCGCCTGTGTGGCGAACGTAACGGATAACGAGTCATTACAGGCGATGGTTTCACAAACGGAGGCTGAGCTCGGACCGGTTTCCGTATTGATCAATAACGCTGGTGTTTTTGCCACAATTGATTTGAAACCCTTTGAACAAATCACCGAAGATGAATGGGACTTTGTGATGCAGGTGAATGCACGTGGTGTTTTTCAGGTATCCAAAGCTGTGGTGCCCAGCATGCGTAAGGCTGGCGGGGGATCCATCGTCAATATTGGTTCTGGAACAATGCACAGAGGTGCCCCCTTGTTTATGCAGTATGTGGCGTCAAAAGGGGCCGTGTTTGCCATGTCGCGTTGTCTGGCTCGTGAACTGGCTGAAGATAATATTCGTTCCAATTGCATTACGGTTGGTTTTACCGCCAGCAGTGGTGTTAAGGAACATCCGGATATGCTCGAAAAATTTGGCGATTACACCATTAATGCCCGCCTAATTAAGCGAGAAATGGTGCCCGATGATCTGATAGGTACTGTGAAATATTTAGCAGGTGATGATAGTGCGTTTTTAACAGGCCAGGCCATCAATGTTGATGGTGGTGCTGTGACATACTAACGGGCTTTGCATAGCGGCAATCAATACAGGAGATCGCCTTGTCAAATTATGGAATATTAATCGCTGTCTTGATTTACGAAGCCGTGTCTATTGTGGGTGTCGGCTGGTGGATCACCCAAAAGGCGCGGGGTGTTGCCGAAAGCGGTAATGATTTTACCCATGGTGGCAATGGTTTGCCATTGGCGGCGGTCTCATTGACCATGGCTCTAACCGTGTTGGGGGCGGTGCATGTCTTAGGTGTTTTTGAAATGACATGGTCATTGGGGGCGGCGGTTGTATGGTTTGGCATTGCGCATGTAGTGTTGTTGACCATTGTGTGTCTGGGTACCGGACGTTGGGTAAGACGCCTTAAACTGTCAACGGTCCCGCAATTTTTGGAAGATGCCTACGGGCTGGAAACCCGGTTGGTTGTGTCCTGTGTCATGATCGGCGCCATGTTTGGCTTTTTAACCCTGGAAAGTCAGGGATTAGGCATTTTATTTTATTCCATGACGGGATGGGATATCCGGGCAGGCGGTGTGATTGGGGGCTTGCTTGGGGTTGCTTATGTCATCTTTGCCGGTATGAAAGAAGTCAGCTGGTTGAATGTAATTAATGCCATTCTGATGTATGTCGCCCTGCTGACGGCAGTTGTGTTCATCGCATTTGCATTACCCGGAGATGGCTATCAGACCGCGGCAGAATATTACCGGGAAACAGATCAGGACTTTATGACCAGCATCTGGGGCACGCCGGAAATTTTACTGGTCTTTGCGGTACCGATGACCATTGCGGTGGTGTTTAGTCAGGCAACAAACCAAATGTTGCTGCAAACAACCATGTCTGCACGTTCTGAAAAAACCATTGTCAGATCATTATGGATTGCAGCACCAGTAAACGGCATGTTTGCTGTTTTTGCTGCGATCCTGGCTCTGGCAGCAAAATCCTGGCCGGAATATGGGGCGATGGATGGCAAGGTTGCCACAACAACAATGTTGGTAGAAGTGTTGCCACCTTGGTTGGCGGCCACATTACTGGCTTCGTTTGTGGGGGTTATTCTGTCAACATTTGCGATGGTTTCACTGGCATCGGCTACCTTGTTCAGTAACGACATTTATAAACGTCTTTACCGACCCGACGCGACCGGTGCGCAACAAGTCAGGGCAACACGAATTTGTATCATTATTTTGGGATTGGCTGCGACCGTGCTGGCGATGAACATGCCACAGATTTTAAAAGGCGTAAACTGGTTGCTGGCCTGGTTGGTGCCGATTTTCTGGTTGTTTGTTTTTGGTCTTTTCTGGAAGCGTAATCAGAAAGTTGTCATGACGGCTTTGCTTGTTTCCTGGACGCTGAATTCATTATGGAGCTTCACCTCTTTTCCAGCATTAGTGGGTATGGAAAACGTGCACAACGCATATGTGACATTAATCGTCAGTGCGGTGATCTGTGTATTGGGGAATCTCATTTTTGGCGGAAAACCTGGTTTTTTTAAACAAACCGGTGACCAGAATGACGAGCCTGCTGCTTCGCAAACAATATAGGAAATACAGGATGTTCTGGAATATCGTTTTAGGAAGTTTTGCAATCATGTTGGCGATTATTGTCGTTGGCCAGGGGATCTATTTCTTGTCAGGTAAATTTGGTAACAGCGACAGAGAAGCCGAAAAAATTCAATCAGGGAAAGATTAAATGCAGGAAATTTTATGGATGGCTGGCTGTGTTTCTGTCATGGCGATTTTTGGCATCATAGCGTTTGTTGGGTATCGGAAATCACGTCATCGCCAGGCGAACTCTGATAACCAAGAACCCCAATAAATAAACGGTTTTAATAAGAAAATCTGAATATCAATAGCGTGAAAAATTAATTTTAAAAGAGATTAGAATAATGACAAAACAACCTGCTAAACATTATATCGCTGGTGAGTGGATCACAGATAATAATTTGGATAGAAAACAATCTTTCAGTCCGCTCGATGGATACGTTGCAAGTGAATATATTGATGGATCAGTTTCATTGGCAGAGCAGGCTATTGATGTGGCTCATGATACCTTTTTTAATACCACATGGGCTAAATCACCGCGCTTAAGAGCTAAGGTTTTATTTGAATTTGCCGACAGGTTGGAAAAAATCAAACCGGAACTTGCCAAGGTGATGTGCCGGGAAAATGGTAAGCTACAACGTGAAGCTTCGCACGAGATTGATGCCGGTATTACCGAAGCCAGATATTACGGTGGTCTTGCCCGAAATATTTTTGGTCGTATGACAGAAACAGAGCCCGGGCAAATATCTTATTTGTCCAGAGAAGCATGTGGTGTTGCGGCGATCATCACGCCCTGGAATGCGCCTGTAACACTTCTGGTACGTTCCTTGGCCCCAGCATTAGCCGCAGGGTGCACAACGGTTATTAAACCATCGGTTCAAACAGCCTTGTCTCATGAGATGGTGATCCAATGTCTGGCGGATATCGAAGGATTACCCAGCGGTGTGATCAATTCCGTGAATGGTGAAGCCGATGTGGGAGAGGCTTTTGTCAGTTCTGCAAAAGTTGATGTCATCAGTTTCACAGGGTCAAGTGCCACGGGTAAATTGATCATGGCCAATGGCGCACAAACCTTAAAGAAAATGTCATTGGAATTAGGTGGCAAAGCACCGGCAATTATTTTCCCTGATGCAGATTTTAAGAAAGCCGTTGCGGATATAACGCGGTGTGCGTTGGTTCATGCCGGTCAGATGTGTGTGGCCGTATCGAGAATTTTGGTTCACAAAGATTGTGTTGATGAAATGCGCGCGGCATTTTCTGAATCATTTAAGGCCCATACAACGGGTGACCCTTTTGATATGGCGTCGAAAATGGGACCTGTCATCGATAAAGCAAATCAGCAACGTATCGCAAACCTGATCGATCAGGCCGATCAGGAAACGGATATTCTTGTTCGCGGAGGTATTCCCGGGGGTGATTTGGCAGATGGCAGCTACATCACACCAACCTTATTTGAGATCAATGACATTCATTCTTCTTTGGTTCAGGAAGAATTATTCGCCCCCATGGTGGGCATTGAGGTTATTGAAGATGAAGAAGATGCAGTTGCGAAGGCAAATGCAACAAGATTTGGTCTGGCGGCCAGTGTCTGGACAAAAGATGTAAACAGAGCAATGCGCGTATCCCGGGATATCCGTAGCGGTAACATGTGGTTAAACAGCCATATGAAGTTGATGTCCGAAGCGGAAACCGGCGGGTTTGGTGAAAGTGGTCTTGGTCGTCTACATGGTGAAGAAGGTTTGGCGGACTTTCTGGAAACCAAACATATTTTCCTGGATTCAAACGGTTAGGGCGGGAGGTAAAAAATGGGTCTTTCAAATTATCTTGCCCGCATTCAGTTTGATTTTGGGGCGTTGGCTTTATTGCCTTCTGAGCTTACGCACCTTGGGATTAAGCGGCCTTTGGTTGTGACAGACCCCGGTGTGAAATCCGCAGGTCTTTTGGACCGGTTGATGGACACTTTGGCAAAGGGCAGTTTCAGTACTTATGCCGATACCCCCCCTAATCCGACAGAGCAGGCGGCCCTTCAGGCATTATCCATATATACTGATGACGATTGTGACGGTGTTGTTGCGTTAGGCGGTGGATCGCCCATCGATCTGGCCAAGGCAGTTGCTTTATTGGCAACCCATGGCGGGAACTTAAAAGATTATAATGTGCAAACCGGTGGATCAGAAAAAATTGGTAAGATTGCGCCAGTTATCGCAATCCCCACAACCGCTGGAGCAGGAGCCGAAGTTGGACGTGCTTGTGTGATGACCCTGGAAGATGGTCGTAAATGCGATGCGGTCAACTTAAACCTCATTCCACAAACGGTGATCTGCGATCCGGAATTAACACTTTCTTTGCCCGCAGGTATTACGGCGGCAACGGCGATTGATGCCTTAAGCCATGGCGTGGAAACTTATGTTTCCAATCAGGAAAATCCACCGGCAGAAGGCCTGGCGCTTGATTGTATTCGTCGTGTGGCTGGAAATTTGGAAGCGGCTTTTCATGAACCTGGCAATCGTCAGGCAAGATGGGAGCTTATGGCAGCTGCTTTGGAAGGCGGTATGGTTCTACAAAAGGGTTTGGGGGGCGTACATGCCCTCTCCAGTCCGCTGGGTGAGCTAAAGCTTCATCATGGAACCTTAAATGCCGTTTTGATGCCACATGTATATGAATTTAATCGGGATGTTGCCGCTGAAAAATACCAGATTATCAAACAGGTTATTGGTCTGAGTTCTCAACAGGATTTAGGGGAATGGTTCTGGCAATTAAATCAAAAAATGAAGATGCCTGAAAATTTAAGTTCCATGGGGGTTTCAAAGGATGTTTTGCCAGAAATGGCTGAAAAAGCCGCACGAACGCATTTAAGTATGACCAATCCACGTCCAGCATCCGTTGAAGAATATATCAGTATTTTAGAGCAGGCATTCTAAAATGTTCGCAGTGGGCTGATTATCAGCAGGCCTCTCTATTTGAGAGACGGGAATGTTATAAGCAAGGTATGAATATGTGGGTGAAGTTTTTTTTCTTATTATTCAGCGTAAGTTTAATAAATGTTATTGGCTTGCAAACAACATTAAGTGGTGAAAGCCGCTTCAAGAATAATGAAATTCACAATGATGACGCTATTATTGCTTCTGTAAGTATTCAACCAAACCCAAACCAAAAAGCACCGTTGGTGGCGGTTGTTGGCCTCAAAGCCCAGAAGGCCAGCAAAGTCCATATTGATTTGGTCAGCGATAAACATCAAAAGAACATCGTTTTTGATCGGCTGGGAAATTTTGACATAGCTGATCATGAATATCTTTTGCCTGTTATTGGTCTGTACCCATCAGTCGAGTACTCTGTTCTGGTGACGGTTTATGATCAAATTGGCCAGGCCCACTCCTGGTCCGGTGAAAAGTTGACCTATCGCACGCCGGATCTTCCCACCAATCAATATGAATGGCCAAAGATTACCGTATCAGATGTGAATATCGACCTGATGGAACCTGGTTATTTTGTCTTAAGTGTGCGTCGCAGTATTCAGGAACGTCCGCAGCTGAGAAGCAAAGTACAAAATGACTTCATGAAAAAATGGGGTTTGATTGTTATTCTTGATCAATTTGGTGAAGTGGTCTGGTACTATAAATCAGATTCACGTGTTGCTGGCATAGAACCGCTTGAAAATGGCAATATCCTTTATCAACTTGCGGATTCACGGACTGTTGAAATTGATATGATGGGTAATGTTGTTCGGCAATATTATGCTGAAAACCGTCCTGAAGGGCCTTTGGCGGCGGAAGATGCTGTTATTATCAAAGGCATTCAGACCTTACATCATCAGCCACATTTGACTGAGGACGGAAATTTCCTGAGTTTTTCGGCAAATTATCGTCTTTTAGAAAATTGGTATACAAATGAATATGACCCTGTGCCGCGCAAGACGCAGCGTGTTATGGGCGATACGATTATTAAATTCTCACCCCAGGGCAATATCCTATGGGAGTGGAATGCCTTTGATTATCTCGACCCTTATCAAATTGGATATGAAGCTTTTGATCCTTACTGGACCACCAGAGGGTTCCCTGATACCTGGGATTGGACGCATGGAAACGGGGTATCCCATGATCCGCGGGATGATTCCATCGTTGCCAGTTTTAAATTACTGGATGCGATCATTAAAATTGATAAAAAAACCAAAAATATCAAATGGATATTTGGTGATCACGCCGGGTGGGCAGAAGAATATCAGGACAAGTTGTTGACGCCTTTAGGGGAAAATTTCAAGTGGCCCTATCATCAACACAATCCCCGCTGGACAAAGGCGGGTACATTATTGGTGTTTAATAATAACCGCGGTCAAACCAAACCTTTTGATGGCCAGGAACAAGTTCCCTATCACAAAACGCGAAGTTATACGGCGGAATATGAAATTGATGAGCAGGCGGGAACAGTACGCCAGGTCTGGACGTCAGAAAACACGTTATCAGAAGACTCCTGTGTAAGTTTTGCCATGAGCGAAGCTCATAGATTGCCGCAAACGGATAATATTCTGGAAATCAATGCACAATGTGGCACACCAATGATGGAAGGGGTGACCTGGGACCCTTGGGATTTATCGAAAGTTCATATGTCGGAAATGCCAAGAGGGGGGCGTGTTCGCGAATATACTCGAACAGAAAATCCAAAAATTGTTTTCAATGCCCGTGTCCATGATCCCGCAGAGGTTTTGATCTGGGAAGTTTATGGGGGATTCAAAATACCTGATTTTGAGATTAGAGGCCTATCGCCAGCTTTAATGAATAAGGGACCTGAGCATGAATAAGCTTCAATTATATCCAATCATCATTTCAATCCTCTGTGCGCTGTCTCTAAGTGGTTGTAATGATAGTGGTCCCGACAGTCAGCAGAACTCCAATAATGCTGGGGAAGCTGAAAAACGGCCGAATATTCTGCTGATTGTCGCAGATGATCTGGGATATTCTGATATTGGTGCTTTTGGCGGGGAAATCAGGACCCCGGCGATTGATAGCCTGGCAGCACAGGGCATGAAATTTACAAATTTTAATGTCAATACGGTCTGTTCGCCGACACGATCAATGCTGTTAAGCGGTCTGGATTCTCATCAGGTAGGATATGGGACAATGCCCGGCTTGGAAACGCCAGAGCAAAAAGGACAACCTGGCTACGAAATGTTTCTCAATGATCGGGCGATCACTGTCGCAGAGCTGTTAAAAGAATCTGGTTATCATACCTATATTGCCGGGAAGTGGGATTTAGGAGGTCGTAATGGCCGTGGACGTGCTGCTCATGAAGCGGGATTTGAAAGATCGTTTATTCTGGTAGAAGGGCTTGCGGATCATTATCGCCAGGTAGGGGTATATGATTTTTTATCACCAGTCACTTACATGGAAAATGGTCAAAAAATTACGCTACCGGAAGATTTTTTCTCTAGCCGTTCATATGCCGATAAAATCATGGAATTTATTTCTGCTGACCAAGGGAACGATAAGCCCTTTTTTGCGTTTTTATCTTTCACGGCCCCGCATTATCCAATTCAGGCACCCCAACAGGACATTGATGATTATGAAGGTGTTTATGATGTTGGGTATGAAGTTATTCGCCAACAACGTGCAGAAAAACAGCGGGCATTGGGTTTGTTGTCCCCGGACCTGGAAATCCCGGAAATTGATAAAGCTTGGCCAAAGTGGCATGAACTTGATGACGATATGAAAAAACTGGAAGCCCTCAGAATGCAGGCTTACGCCGGGGCTGTACAGGCAATGGACCGGAATATCGGCCGTGTTCTGGCCTTTTTGAAAAGTGAAGGATTACTCGAAAATACGCTGGTGATCTTTATGTCTGATAATGGTTCGGAACAGGCCAATCCTCTTGATCTTGGTTCGCAAGACTGGCTGAAACAATATTATAGCTTTGATACCGACCAGATTGGCTTGGCGGGTTCATTTACATGGTATGGGCCGGGTTGGGCGTCGGTAAGTGCGACGCCATACCGCTTTCATAAACATTTTATGACCCGTGGAGGTGTTCTTTCACCTGTCATCATGTCTTTTCCGGAAAAGATAACACCAGGCACAAAAACCACGGCACTTACAACCGTCTTGGATATTATGCCAACATTTTTGGATCTGGCAGAAACAGAGTATCCAGCTCATCGTTATGAACAGGATCTTACGTTGAAGCCGATCGGTAAATCCATGACCTCTCTATTTGGAAATCATGAAGGTAATATTCATGAACCGGATTATGTATTCGCGCTGGAGATTTTTGACCGTCGTATGGTGCAAAAAGGGGACTGGAAAATAGTTTGGGCCAACCGTCCCTGGGGAAAGGGGTTGGAGTGGGAATTATATAATTTAACTGCTGATCCTCTTGAAACAAAGGATGTATCAACTTTATATCCGGATATTATGCAGGATATGTTGAATGAATGGCAGGCCTATTCACAAAGAGTAGGACTTATTCCCAACGAAGGTTTTGAATTGGTTATCGGCGCGGGGCAAAGCCATTATGAATGGCGACCACCGGCAATAAAAGTGGAGTAGAATTTTTGTTTCGGCTTATGTATATTGAATTAAAGAACATATTTTAAATTTATACAAAGCAGATGACAGATTATGAGTTTTTGGTTTAACTCTATGTGTTGTATAGGGGTTGTATAATAAATAGATTAGAAGAAGACTTATAGAATGGCCACATTTGATCCAGATGGAAACATGTCGCGCGCTGTGAGAACTGCTTATACAGCAATTCGTAATGACATTATTACTGGTAAATTAAATGCAGGAGATGTTTTACCTGAATCTGACCTTGCAGAGAGCATTGGTGTCAGCAGAACGCCTATCCGCGAAGCTTTATCACGTTTAAGAAGTGAAGGCCTTATTGTTCTGGAGAAGTACCGGAAAAGTTATGTCGCCGACTTTTCAGAAGAAGATATCACTGAGTTACTAACGGTCAGGGCCTTATTGGAAGGATATGCCGCCGGTCGTGCGGCTACCAGATTGACCGAAGATGAACTCGGGCGTATACGTGAACTGACAGAACAAATGGAAACGATCGTCGAAGAGGGGGCCGATACGCTGGCGAATGATTTTGCTGTGCTTAATCAAGAATTTCATCGCATGATTTATTCCGCTGCCAATGTGCCACGTCTTAAATGGCTATTGGAAACATCTCTGGAAGTGCCTTTCAAGCCGACTGCCAGTAATGACATCAAAGTGTTGCAGAAGAAACTTCAATTAAGTTGCCATTATCACAATGCCATTCTGGTGGCACTGGAAGCGCGCGACCCTGAACGTGCCCGCAAACAACTAGAAGCCCATATTTTGTCGATTATTCCCTATCGTACTTAAAAACTCTGACTGTTTGCAGAATATATTCTAATTTCTGTTTTCAAGAACTTTCAGTCCACGCATGAAACGGTTGTACTCAGGTCCGCCGCATTTTCATTCATTAATAAGTGGGTTAAGTTCTTGTATTATTTGCAAAATACCTATTTCATTGAGCATATTATGCCGACTTAAATTATTGCAAATAATTCCACAGATTTTGTGGCCCTTCATAGGATGCGGGACAACTCTGTCTTGTAGGTTGCACGCCGAGAAGAGGATGCTTTGGATGCACTTTTTCTAAAGTTTCCTGACTGTTTGCATCTGTTTGTTTGTCTAGCCAGAATGCTAGATATGATCCATTTCTATATTCACATTCAACGACCATTGGCGTAGGCGAAATTTTTGAATAATTCAAAATATGGTATTTCATTTTTTTACGCTCTTCGGCAGTCCAGTTATAACCGTATGCTTTACCCTGCGTTAATGCCGCCGATAAATAAACGCTAAACTGACGGGAAGGACCTCCCATAATTGGCATGACTGGGAATATACGCATAGCGCTTAAAGAAGTGCTTGCAGCACCCTCTATCATAATATCTGCCGAAATGCGCACTTTGCTCTGATAGTTGCTGCTTTTTACAGCACCATAAGTCTCTGCGGTCTTTTGCCAAATTTCTTTTGGTTTGCCAGGCAGCCAGTTTTTCGGCGGATTAGCGTAACGATAAGAAACAATTGAGCCCCAAGCCTTGTCGTCATTTTCATCTATCAATGTCGCTGGTGACCCAACAGTATGGGTTTGCGGCGTTGAGGCCCCTTTATAATCCAATCGGGCGGCTTGAACGGATGCTTTGCCAGTTGCGGCTCTGAATAAATTTTCCCCTAGTTGTTCTAAAGCAGGATTTTCGCAACTTTCTTTTTCAAAAACCCAACCTACACTCCAGGAAGATTCAGCATTACTAATTGTCTTTTCCCTTAATTCAGAACGAATTTCAGCTATGGATTTTCCTGAAAACATTGCATTTAATGATGGTTTCAAACCAGCCGATTCCACCTCATTGAGATAATTTTGTACATTTTCAGAGATTACTTGTGAAAATTTAGGATGTATTTTGATTGTCCGATAGACTTTTTCGGCTTCTTTTCGTGTCGAAGTTTCGCCTAGCATGTTTCTTTCTGTGATTTCAACGGTACGATAATCCGGGATTTGGACTGTAACGAAGTTACTATTAACATATTGGGGACATCTGTCGTAGAATTCACCGACATATCTGAACAGTGGTCGAACAAAATCGAGATACTTTATCTCATCTCGTCCGACAAAATCGCCGTTAATATATTTTTTAGCCGTAATGACTTTAGGGTCTTCGCCCGCCAACCTATTATATTCCTTTTCAAATTCCATCCAGTATTCACGTCCTGTAAATGCCTGATTGTGCTTTGATGCAGATTCTTTCCTTAAGTTTTCGATCAATATAGCTTGTTCTTCAGGCGTTTTTTGACGTGATTTAGCGGCCTTAGCGAGTTCTTTTTGAGCCACAGTCGCGGTCTGAGCTTTTTGAAGTTTGGAGACAGAATTTGGCGGCAAATCAATAGAAGCAAATTTAATTGCTTGATTTATCCTTCCAGATTCATTTCTCGTCAAAGTCATAGTGAACAGGGGGTGTTCAGGGCCGGAAATATGAGAGAATCCCTCTACGTAATTATGTACAGTTATTAAATTGTCTTTTGAAACTTGTTGCTGCAAACTCTCTAAAGAATCTAGTTCTTCTAACCAGTCGTCGGAGATTACATATTGTCCATTACCTAAGTGGGTGTATTCAAAAAATTTTTCTTCGCCAACTGGACGATGGACTAACGCAAGTCCGGGATCAGCTGAAGTTTCATTCCATTTGGAGAATGGGCTACTGTAGGTCAGGTAAAGGTCGTATTTTTTGCCTGAATGAACCTTTTTTGAGTCATGAAAACCCATACTTTTCAAGGGGTTTGATCCTATTTCTGTGCCAGGACATTTGTCAGAGATCGGTTTATATTCTTCATCCAAAATTTTCTCACGAGAGGCTCGTCCTGTGAGTTTCAATTGAGCCAAGACACAGGAACCTTTGGGGCTCAGTGAATTTACCTCACCTCGAATCTTGAAATCCGTGGAGTATATATCTTGCGATTGATTATAAACGCCTGTCGTTATCATCGGGATCTGTGGAGCTTGAAGATCATTCATTTGAAAGCTGTTAGCATAATGATTAATGCTGATGCTCAGCATGGGGGCGGTCGTTTAAAGTTCCCAATT
>Ga0207422_1003497_pt1 | contig 15491 bp, 17 predicted proteins | sample MarCyaLeptolynsp_FD_187757 | JGI IMG/M metagenome (GOLD analysis project Ga0207422, IMG submission 187757) | Marine cyanobacterial communities from Panama - species 1 Leptolyngbya sp. (SPAdes) | ecosystem: Environmental > Aquatic > Marine > Unclassified | place: Panama: Panama City | collected...
CGTGCACAAGGATAAGTAAATAGCATGATGCATCGTCGTACAAAAATTATTGCTACTTTGGGCCCGGCCACAGACGATGAACAGGTGATGGCAAGTTTGATTGATGCGGGCATTGACTTAGTGCGTTTAAATTTTTCTCATGGTTCCATACAAGAACATAAGCGTCGAGTTGAGATGGTGCGCAGAATTAGCGCAGAAAAAAATTATAACATCGGCATCCTCGGTGATCTGCAAGGTGCAAAATTACGTATCGGCCGTTTTATTGATAAAAAAATCACTTTGCATACAGGAGATAAATTCAACCTGGATGCAGAACTTGATTTGGAATCAGGTACTCAGGAAGTAGTTGGATTTACATATAAAGGCCTAATCAATGACGTGTCAGTAGGCGACGTTTTGTTGTTAGACGATGGTCGTATAGCGTTAGAAGTGTGGGCGATTGAAGACAAGGTTATTCAGACTACAGTACTGATTGGTGGCGAGCTATCAAGTAACAAAGGCATGAACCGCAAAGGTGGAGGTCTTTCTGCAGCATGTATTACGCAAAAAGATATTGAAGATATTTCTTATGTGCATGAGCTGGACTTGGACTATATAGCAGTATCATTTCTTAAAAGTGCCAGCGATATTCAACAAGTCAGAAAGTTATTAAAAGATCATGATAGTGATGTGTCTATTGTGGCTAAAATCGAAACCACCGAGGCGATCGAGCACATTGATGAAATTTTAGAATGCTCCGAAGCGATTATGATTGCACGTGGCGATTTAGGCGTAGAGATTGGTGATGCTGAAGTGCCGGGGGTGCAGAAAAAGTTAATCCATAAAGCGCAAAAGACAAATTGTTTGGCCATTACTGCGACGCAGATGATGGAATCGATGGTACATAGTCCTATTCCTACACGTGCGGAAGTATCTGATGTGGCCAATGCCGTACTGGATGGTACTGATGCCGTTATGCTGTCGGGTGAAACGGCAGTGGGGGAATACCCTGTCGAAGTGGTTAAAGCGATGAGTAGGATTTGTCGGGCATCAGAAGTGCAAGAAGCACAACGCCATACGCGGCGCAGCGAAATCAAATGTGAACGTGTTGATGAAGGCATTGCCATGGCTACTATGTATTTAGCAAATCATCTAAACGTAGCTGCTATTGCGGCGTTAACAGAATCAGGTTCAACGCCTTTATGGATGTCGCGCATCAGTTCAACTATTCCTATTTACGCCTTAACCCGACATGTTAAAACAGCACGTCGTGTCACGCTTTATCGGGGTGTATTCCCGGCACCGATGAACTTTTTGGGTAAAACCCATGCGCAAGTGAATCATGCTGCAGTGCGTGTACTACAGAATTGTCACGAGGTGGAGGATAATGACTTAGTCATTCTTACCAAAGGGGATCTGATGGGTGTTGATGGTGGTACTAATGCGCTTAAGGTATTACGAGTTGGACATTTGACGGAAGAAGAAAATGATCCGGAACATATTCATACGGATGACCACTAAAGCATGTATTTGAGTTTTTAGTCACGGTGACACATAACTCATTTAGGGTAGAATATAGGCAAATTTTTTAAGGAGTATGAACAAGTGAGTGAAGAAGAGTTAAAGCAAATAGCAAAAGCAATGGTGGCACCAGGCAAGGGCATATTAGCCATGGATGAAAGTCATCCCACATGTGGTAAGCGCTTCAAAGCGTTAGGCATTCCAGAAACTGAAGAAATGCGTCAGGCATACCGGGACATGTTAGTGACGACATCAGGTTTGTCAGACTATATCAGTGGTGCGATTCTATTTGATGAGACTATTCGGCAAACGTTACTAGATGGCACGCCGTTTCCTAAGTACCTGAGTGACAACGGAATTATCCCAGGGATTAAGGTCGATGCGGGAGCAAAACCGCTGGCTGGCCACACCGATGAAAAAGTCACAGAGGGCTTAGATGGCTTACGTGAACGTTTCAATGAATACTACCAACTGGGTGCACGTTTCTCAAAATGGCGTGCAGTCATTACCATTGGTGAACATATTCCCAGTTGGGCGTGTATCGAAGCTAATGCGCATGCGCTGGCGCGTTATGCCAAACTCAGCCAAGAGGCTGGTATTGTGCCCATTGTTGAGCCTGAAGTACTCATGGACGGTGATCACTCCATTGAGCGTAGTTATGAAGTAACAGAATTGGCGCAACGAATTACTTTCCAACACTTGCGTAACCAAGGCGTGCTTATGGAAGGTATGGTACTCAAACCAAGTATGGTGATCTCGGGAGCAAGTGCGAGCAATCGTGCCGATGTTGAAACTGTAGCCAGAGAGACCGTACGCTGCTTATTAAATACTGTCCCTGCAAGTGTTCCTGGCATTGCATTCCTGTCGGGTGGCCAATCAGATGAAGAAGCAAGTTCACACTTAAACGCGATGCATAACTTGGGCATCGATTTACCATGGGGATTAACTTTCTCTTATGGTCGTGCACTACAACATGCTTCCATGACCAAGTGGGCAGGTGACTCAGCCAATGTTAAAGTCGCGCAAGAAGTGTTACTTGGTCGTGCACGTAGCAACGGAAAAGCTGCGTTAGGCCAATACACGCCAGGTGCTGAAAAAGCTGCTTAATTGAAAAATCTTAGTAAGAAATAAATTAGTAAGGAAAAAGCCCGCATATGCGGGCTTTTTTTATATCATTTGTTTATGCGACTTGCACACTTTGATGCCAGCTACCATCACGGAATTGTAACAAAGCTTTACGCGCTCGACTTTCGTCTATACGAGGGTCATTACGAAAGCCAGACCTTAAAAATTGATGAAAACCTTCTAAGTTTTGCTGTGAAGTTTGGTTGGAGCGGTAAAAACCCATGGACCAAGTTTCAAAATCTCTTTCTTCCTGGTTGCCTCTGTAAAGCACACGTGTTTCTGTATGACGGGGGTCTTGTGCAATTTTGTCATAGAGCGCCTGAACCTTATCTTTAGGTCCTTCTAATGCTTGTATAAAAGACCCTGCATGAAAAAGCAGCATACCAGTAATGTCTAAATTCTGATTATTTTTACGTGCCTTAGCTAGTAACTCCTGAAGCTCTGTTTCCGAAAAATTACAATTGGCAGCACTAATATACACAAGTTGATGTATTTCGTTTTCCATAATCTACTCACAATCCATTTATGCATCTAGGGTATCGGCCAATTTGTAAAAAACTTTAGTTCTTTTTTGTCAAAAAAAGATATTCAGTAAATTGGCCTGTACAATCGTGCTTATGCGGATAACTACCAAGATTACTTTACTGTCAATAGCTGGAATAATATGAGAGTTTAGATATTGGAATTAATGCTATAAATGTTTTGACCTTATTCGAAGGGTAAGCTTCATAAAGTGTAATTCATTGGATTTATATACTGGAATAGGTTTTCAAGCATAATTTACCATTAATAAAAACCACTCCTTCAGCTTCCAGGCGTGATTTCTGTCTATTATAGGCATTACTACCGGGTGGAAAAGATAATCTGCCTTGTGCATTAATAACCCGGTGCCAGGGCAAGTTTGTATCTTTTGGCAAATTTCTTAAAGTGAAACCAACGTAACGTGCGTGGCCAGGATAGCCAGCAAGCTTTGCAATTTGTCCATAAGTTGCGACCTTGCCCTTAGGGATGGCAGAAACAGTTTGCCAGATAATTTCTTTAAGGTTGGGCTCAGTTGTAGACACTTGTTTATTGCTTGGCGTATTAATTAAATGTTTGCAGTATCTTTTTAAGGCGCGAATTAAGATTATTATTGGATAATATCGAGTAATTCTCCAATCGATTTGTAATGTTCATCTAATAGGCTTTGATCGGCATCAATCATATTGGGGACAGCGACGATGGGTATGTCAAGCCGCAGGCGCAGATCTTCAAAGTTATCCATAGAAGATTCTTCATGTTGTCGTGTCTGATTTAATACAATCGCAGTAATGTTTAAATTTCTATTTTGAATCGCTTCCAAGGTTAGCAAGGTTTGATTAATACAGCCGAGCCGGTCTTGCACAATTAAAATTACATCGGCACACAGTTGTTGAGCTAGATCAGCATTCAATCCATCACTGCATAAAGGAGAGTAAAATCCACCGGCGCCTTCAACCAATAAAAAATCAGGGTTATTAGTAGGCGTGCATACTTCAACTAAATCGCTGACATTAACTGTTGTGTGAGTTAAACGAATGGCACGTTCAGGAGAAATTGGTGGCGCGTAACGGTATGGGCATAATTCTGCCAATGATGTTTGTCCCTGTGTAGCTTGTTCATATAAAGAAGCATCTTCAGGGATGAGTGCGCCATTATCTCTTCTGCAACCACTTTCAACAGGTTTTCTTGGTTCACAGGTGCGGCCTGCTTTGATTAATGCCTTAACAAGAATGCGGCCAATATAAGTTTTACCGACTCCGGTATCCGTGCCGGTGATAAAAAGTTTTTTCATAATGTGAAAGTGTAAACTGCTCGTTATTAAGATGCCAACAGGGTTAAATACGAATGAAAATCTGGGTGGATGCTGATGCATGTCCGGTACCGGTCAAGGAAATATTATTTCGTGCCGCAGAGCGAACAGGTATAGAGCTAATTTTGGTGGCCAATCAGGCAATCCGCAAGCCTAACTTGCAAAACATTAAAATGCTTCAAGTACCCAAAGGGTTTGATGTTGCTGATAATGAAATTGCCAAACGTGCTCAAGCTGGGGATCTAATTATCACTAGTGATATTCCATTAGCAGCAGAGGTGTTAGATAAGCAAGCATTAGCGCTTAACCCGCGCGGAGAATTGTATTCCCAAAGCACGATTAAAGCACAACTCAGTATGCGCGACTTTATGGATACTTTGCGTGGCAGCGGTATTCAATCGGGCGGCCAAGCGCCTTATAGTCAAAGTGATCGCAAAGCATTTGCCAATCAGTTAGATAAGATTTTAGCCAATTCAAAACCCAGCGCGCCATAAAATTCGAGTTTTTACAAGTCGAAAGGTCTTTTGCATTACTGTATGGTGGCATTGATTACAAAATAATCAATACGGGGGGCGTAAATAATGAATAAATACATAGCCGAACTATTTGGAACCTTTTGGTTGGTATTGGGTGGATGTGGTAGTGCCGTACTTGCAGCCGGGCTTCCCGAAATTGGCATTGGTTTACTGGGTGTTTCACTAGCTTTTGGATTAACCGTGTTAACTATGGCTTATGCGATTGGGCATATTTCTGGTTGTCACTTAAACCCTGCGGTATCAATTGGGCTTTGGGTGGGTGGCAGGTTCCCAGCGAATCAGTTGCTACCCTATATTATTGCTCAGGTAATTGGTGGCTTAGCAGCAGGTGGAGTGCTGTATGTGATTGCAAGTGGTGCAGCCGGTTTTGAAGTTAGTGCAGGATTTGCTGCTAATGGCTATGCAGAACATTCACCCGGTGGATATTCCTTGTTAGCTGCTTTGGTTGCTGAAATTGTAATGACTATGATGTTCCTGCTAGTTATTATGGGTGCAACTGATGTGCGTGCACCCGCGGGCATGGCACCAATAGCCATCGGTTTATGCCTCACTCTGATTCATTTAATCACAATCCCAGTAACAAACACGTCAGTTAATCCGGCGCGAAGTACCGGTGTAGGCTTGTATGTGGGAGATTGGGCAGTGAATCAATTATGGTTGTTTTGGTTGGCACCTATAGTGGGTGCTGCAATTGGTGCCAAGATATATCAATGTATTGCATGTGAGGAAAATAAGTAATTATTTAATATTAAAATGGAGAAAAAATGTCCTTAATGATAGGTGATAAGATGGTGGTGAGCATGCATTACACGCTGACTGATGATAGTGGAAATGTATTAGATAGTTCTGAAGGGTCTGATCCTTTATCTTATCTACATGGCGCAGGAAATATTATTCCAGGCTTAGAAAAAGCTTTAGTGGGCAAGGTGGCTGAAGATGCACTGCAAGTAAAAGTAGCACCCGCAGAAGGCTATGGAGAGAAAATCCCTGAGTTGATGCAAACAGTAGATAAGGCTGCATTCCAGGGGGTAGAAAATTTAGAGCCGGGCATGGCTTTTGAAGCACAGGGTGAAAATGGCGAAGTGCAGCGAGTGGTGATTGCCAGCATTGATGGTGATGAAGTCACTGTAGATGGTAACCATCCTTTGGCAGGAGTGACATTAACCTTTGATGTAAAAATTATTAGTGTAAGAGATGCTACCGAAGAAGAAATTTCTCACGGTCACGTTCATTAAGTAATAAACGCATAAAGAAGCATGCTTTAATCGGTGTGCTTCTTTTTCTTTGGTTTGCGCTTTGAGTTATTTCTTTTGCGTGAATTATTTGCTGGCCTGTTTCTCGATTTAGGTTTTTTGGGTTGCTGCTCATTATCAAATAAGCTAATTCTTAATTGCTGGCCTGACACCCAAGTTTTCTTTAGGTCTTTATAAATTTCTTTTGGCATACCTTCCGGCAAGTCAACCAAGCTGAAGTCTTCAAAGATTTTAATTTGCCCTATGTACTGGCTTTCAAGTCCTGCCTCGTTAGCAATAGCACCCACAATGTTGCCAGGTTTGACTTTATGCTTGTGGCCAACTTCAAGGCGATAACGTTCCTGTCCAGGTTTAGGTAGTTCTAAATCGTTAGCTGTAGCATTAGATTTAGGTGCGCGTTGGTTTGTTTGTGATTTGTTTTCTGCATGTGTGGATTTTTGTTTAGGCGTTTTAGCTTTATTGGCCAGTAGCAAAGGAGTGTCACCTTGAAGCAACTTTGCTAGTGCAGCGCCAATGTCAATGGCAGGGATATTATGCTCTTGCTGATATTGTTCAATTAACTGGGAAAATAAAGCTAAATCCTCATTGGCTAAAGTGTCAGTAATTTTCTGTTTGAACTTGGCAATGCGTTTGTTGTTGATAATCTCAGTGGAGGGTAATTCCATGATTTCAATTTTTTTACGCGTGGCTTTTTCGATTGCACTTAATAAGCGTTTTTCACGTGGGGCCACAAATAAAATCGCATCGCCTGTGCGTCCTGCGCGCCCTGTGCGGCCGATGCGGTGTACATAAGCTTCAGTGTCGTAAGGAATGTCATAGTTAATCACATGGCTAATACGGTCAACATCCAAACCGCGCGCGGCTACATCTGTGGCAACTAAGATATCAATTTTGCTGTCTTTTAATTGTTTAATGGTGCGTTCGCGCTGATTTTGGGCGATGTCGCCATTTAAGGCTGCACTGGAATATCCACGTGCTTCTAATTTTTCAGCTAATTCTGCAGTAGCTGTTTTTGTACGAACAAAAATAAGTATACCATCGAAATTTTCTGCTTCTAAAATACGTGTCAATGCATCCAGTTTGTGTATCCCGCTGACAGGCCAATAGCGTTGGCGAATAGTTTCTGCGGTTGTGGTTTTTACTTTAATGGTGACTTGTGCAGGATCATGTAAGTGCTTGTTGGCAATCTTGCGAATCTCTTGTGGCATAGTGGCTGAAAAAAGCGCGATTTGCCGATCAGAGGGAGTTTGTTCCAATACCCATTCGACATCGTCAATAAAACCCATACGTAACATTTCATCGGCTTCATCGAGTACTAAAGTATTTAAGTTGTCTAAAATTAGCGTGCCACGACGCATGTGATCCATTACCCGGCCAGGTGTGCCTACTACTACATGCACACCACGTTGTAAGGCGCGTATTTGTCCACGGTAATCTTGCCCACCATAAACAGGCAATACGTGAAAACCTTTCATTCCGGAAGCATATTTTTGAAATGCTTCGGCGACTTGAATGGCTAATTCTCGTGTGGGTGCAAGTACTAATACTTGCGGATGTTTTTGCTTGAGATTTAATTTGGATAGTAACGGCAAAGCAAATGCTGCAGTTTTTCCAGTCCCTGTTTGTGCCTGCCCCAAAACATCCTGGCCAGTGAGTAATAATGGAATGGTCTGTGCTTGGATCGGCGAAGGGGTTTCGTAACCCACCTGGCTTAATACATTAACAATCGATTTATTTAAACCAAGCTGATTAAACTGGATAAGTGCTTCAGAGCTCATAGTGATACCTTCAGTTAAGTGTAGACGGCACGAAACGCTATGGACTATGAGTGGATAATCAAAAGCTTCATGTATCTTGAATCTGGTCTGGAATTTCAATACCAGAAAGGCTGCGTAGTGTAACGGTTTGCCTGATTTATTGCATAAATCATTTGGGGGGTGTTACAGGAGCAACTGGCTATCAATTGGATAAAAATTAGTGGCGCTGTTTATTAGCGAGTTAGCTGTTAAAGAGGCAACGCCATAGACTTCAGTTTTGACATTATATTTAGAGTTTACGTGCTGAAGTAACAAGTCAAAGTCGCCATCACCTGAGAGTAAAACAATAGTATCTGCCTGTGTTGATAGTTCCAGCACATCAATTGTAATTCCCACATCCCAGTCACCTTTAGCTGTGCCATCACTGCGTTGTATGTAAGGTTTGAGTTTCACAGTGAAGCCGATCTGTTTTAATGCGGACTGGAATTTCTTTTGCTTGTCATCATTGCGATCTATGGCATATGCATATGCAGACACAATATCGCCTCGTTGTGATATTGCTTGCCAAAACGCACGGTAATTAAACTGACGTTGATAAGCTTCACGCGTGGTGTAATAGATATTTTGAACGTCGGCAAAGACGGCAATTTTTTCCACAATGGTATCTGAATAATATTAGTTGCCAGTTTTAGCTAAACGTTGTTTGATAGGTAGAAGTAGAGGTTTTAATTTTTCCTTGGCATTGTCTAGCATACCTGAAGCAGTAAATTTTGACAGTGCTAATAGGCCGCCGGGTGTTTTAGGATTGAACGCGACAATTCCGCATAGAGATCTCTGGTGTTTTAGCCAAAGGCTTTTTGCGGTTTCGTCACCGATGCCAAAATCCACTTCATTGATATGCTCGACATCGATCATATGTTCAAACATGCGTAGCATTAAAATAGCGCCAACTGATTGTTGATGATAATCGGAGTCATAATGTAATTTGTAAATGGTAGCTCTGCCTGCTGAGACTAGCCACACTTGTACTGCAACAGGTTTGTCGTCAACGTATAGCAAGCCCATGCGTAAGCTACCAGCTTCTGCCGCCTTGCGAATTACCCCAGGGTCATGATTTGGAAAGATTTCATCTTCTTTCCATGATTTGTCATGAATGATCTTATAGTCTGCAATGGCCTTGTCTAAATCACCAGTGGTAATTAATTCAAAGCGTACATCGTTGGACTTTTCCAGTTTGCGGGATTTACGCATATAGGTTTTACGCACCATGGAAGGACGTGAAGCAACAAAATCTTTAAATGTTATTCCAGTTAAATCCTCGTAAAGATTGGGTCGGTAATCGTAATGGTGTATATGCATGCCGCATTGCCTCAGTGCATTAGAGACATTGTGATAAATACGGGAGTCCTTATTCATAAAGTTAATATCAATCAAATTCCATGTATGAGGGTCTTCGCAAATTGATTGTATGAGCGTATGGATGATTTGTTCCTGATCTGTATCTGACTCATCAATCACGGGAGCAAAATAAATTGATTGGTGTGCGGTCATGCTGGCAATCGTTTTTGGACCGGAAAACATTTTTTCTGATAGTGAACCATTCTGCCCGCCGGGTGAGCGCATAAATATCATGGCACGAGTTTTGGCAGTGTCACCCGCTTCTTCAACACTATAAATATGAGTTTTGCTGTCAGAGGAAAGTGTGTTGCCAGAAAAATTCTCAAACCAGCCTTTACCTAGGTAAAAATTGGTTTTTTCAATATCTGTGAGAAAAGACAGACTGTGATCTGGCAGCTCGCTAAAGTCTGTATGTATGGTGGGTTTAAGCATGAGAGTGGGGCGTTGAAATTTCACCTATTGTAACGAACAGCCAGTGCTTAAACTGAGGTCTAATTCTGTTTCTTAATCATCTTTTGGATTGCTGGTTTGTAATAGCTTGTCAGCAGCCTCTTGATACTTAATTTGAGTATTTTTGATAATCTCGTCAGGTAATTCAGGCCCAGGTGCTTTTTTATTCCAATCAAGTGTTTCCAAGTAGTCACGGATATATTGTTTATCGAAACTACTGGGATTTTTTCCCGGCATATAGTCATCAGCAGGCCAAAAGCGTGATGAGTCTGGCGTTAGTACTTCATCAATTAATGTCAGTGTGCCTTGTTCATCTAAACCGAATTCAAATTTTGTGTCTGCGATCACAATGCCTCTTTGCAGAGCGTAGGCGGCTGCTTTTTCATAAAGCTCGATACTGATATCACGTACCTGGGTTGCTATGTCTTGACCTACCAACGCAATCGTTTCCTCAAACGAGATATTCTCATCATGCTGTCCCGCTGCTGCTTTAGTAGAAGGAGTAAACAAAGTTTCAGGCAGTTTACCGGCTAATGGAATGCCAGCTGGAAGCGCAATACCGCAGACTGACTGTTTAGCCTGGTACTCTTTCCATCCTGAACCTATCAAGTAACCACGTACGATAGCTTCGATAGGCAAGGCTTTTAGGCGTTTTACTACCACTGAACGGCCTGTGACCTGTGCACGCTCATTATCGGTAAGTGGCAAGTTATCTAAAGTCAGTGCGCTTACTTGGTTAGGGATTAAATCCGCAAATTGCTCAAACCAGAAATTGGATACACGGGTTAAAAGCGCGCCTTTATTAGGAATGGGATTAGGCATGATGACGTCGAAGGCAGAAATACGGTCAGTGGCAACCACAAGCATGTGCCTGTCGTCGATCTCATATATATCACGCACTTTGCCTTTATGCAGTAAAGGTAAAGAGGTGATGTGAGTTTCAAACACCGTGTTAGCCATGATTTATCCCGAAAAAGACGCGAATTGTAGAGCGATTGAGGCTAAAAGCATACTTTTGTTTTTCATTTTGCGGCCATTTTTACTGGCGTTCTACGGTCAAAAAGAGGAAAATGCGCGTTTTTTCTCAGCGAGACCGCATAATCAATGGCTAAAGTTGGAATCATTATGGGCAGTGACAGTGACTGGAAAGTCATGCAGTTTGCCGCCGAGATGTTGGAAGAATTTGGTGTAGAGCATGAGTGTAAAGTGGTGTCTGCGCATCGCACACCAGAGTTCTTGTATGAATATGCCAGCAATGCTAAGCAACGCGGAATAGCCTGTATTATTGCAGGTGCGGGTGGAGCTGCCCATTTACCAGGTATGGCGGCGGCCATCAGTACCGTGCCAGTGTTAGGCGTGCCTGTGCAAAGTAAATATTTACAAGGTCAGGATTCATTACTATCCATTGTGCAGATGCCCAAAGGCGTTCCTGTTGCTACATTTGCAATCGGTGAGGCAGGGGCAACCAATGCAGCTTTATTTGCCGTCAGTATGCTGGCGAATCATGACGATCAGTTAGCAGAGAAGTTATCCACTTTTAGAGAAAATCAACGTAATCAGGTACTGGCCAAAGAACTGCCTCCAAAGTAAGCAATATTTTGCTAAAGAGTTACCGGATTTACTTATACTAACAAACTACATGATAGAACCTGATTCCATTCTCGGTATGCTAGGCGGTGGCCAGCTAGGGAGGATGTTTGCTCTGGCAGCCGCGGATATGGGTTATCAAGTGTGGGTGTTCGATCCAAATGAGCACAGTCCTGCAGGTGAGGTTTCCGCGCGCCATATTCAAGCCAATTATGATGATTACCAGGCGTTAGAAGAGTTTGGTAAAGCATGCGCTGTGGTAACAACTGAGTTTGAAAATATCCCATCTAATACTTTGGAGTATTTACAAACATATTGTGAAGTATGTCCAAATCCAAATAGTGTTAATGTGGCGCAAAATCGTATTCGTGAAAAATCATTTGTTAATGATTTGGGTATACCCACTTCAAAATTTATTGCTGTTAACACACAAGATGATTTGAACAACACTGAACATATGCACTGGCCCTGCATTATTAAAACTGCCGAGTTCGGTTACGATGGTAAGGGGCAGCATGTTGTTGCAGATTGTGATGCAGCGCTGCGAGCATTTCAAAGCTTTGGTGAAGTGCCATGCATTCTTGAAGAACGCATTAATCTACAGTGTGAAATCTCTGTTGTGCTAGGACGCAATAAACAAGGAGAAGTGTGTTTTTTTCCTGTTGCGCGTAATGAACATAAAAACGGAATTTTGCATATTAGCTCTGTGCCAGCCAAAGTGCCGTTAGAGCTACAAACTTATGCATGTGAACTTGCTCAACGCATTGCCGAGCAGTTGGATTATGTCGGTATCATGACGGTGGAATATTTTGTTGATCAAGATAATCAACTCATGGTGAATGAGATTGCCCCACGCGTACATAACAGCGGACATTATTCTATGGATGCTTGTCATATCTCACAGTTTGAACAACAAGTCCGCATGATTTGTAATTGGACACCTGCCGATACGCAGAATTATTGTGCAGTTGCTATGGTAAATATATTAGGCGATGCTTGGAAAGAAGATAAATTCCCTTCTGCAGTAGTATTTAATGATGTGAATGTCAAACTACACTTGTATGGGAAGTCCGGTGCTAAGCCAGGGCGTAAAATGGGGCATTTTAATGTCGTGGCTGATAATGTGAATGATGCGCTTAGGCATGCACATAATGTTTATAAAAAAATGATGAGTGATTGTTGATGCAAGAAACGTTTAAAGCTTTTCGTATACATGCAGGAAAAGAATTTGAACGAGCAGGGATAGAAACATTATCGCTAGATGATTTGTCCGCGGGTGATGTGGTTATAAAGATCGAGTACTCCAGTGTGAATTATAAAGATGCATTGGCTGGCACCGGCAAAGGTAAAATATTACGTACTTCGCCACTGAATGGTGGTATTGATCTTGCCGGCATCGTGGTTTCCTCCGCAAGTGAACAATTTCAAGCTGGTCAACAAGTGCTTGTTAACGGCAGTGGTTTAAGTGAAGTACATGATGGCGGTTATAGTGAATATGCGCGCGTGCCCGCTGATTGGATTGTACCCATGCCTGAAGGATTAACAACTCGTACAGCGATGATTATTGGTACTGCCGGCTTTACTGCTGCGCTGGCAATACAACGTTTGCTTGATAACCATCAAACTCCCGAACATGGACCTATTTTAGTGACCGGTGCAACAGGCGGAGTGGGAAGCTTTGCCATTCAATTGTTAAGCCAGCTGAACTATTATGTTGTGGCTATGACACGAAAGCAGAATCAACATGATTATTTAGTGTCGCTTGGTGCACAGGAAATAATTTCACCTGATGAAGTGAAAATAGATTCTGCAAGTCTGCATAAAGGTCGCTGGGGAGGCGCAATCGATAATCTTGGCGGTGATGCACTTGCATGGCTGACTAAAAGCGTTAAGCCATGGGGCAATATTGTCAGTATTGGTATGGCGGGCGGTATTAATGTTGAAACTACATCAATGCCATTTATTTTGCGTGGTATTGGCCTTTTGGGTGTGACTTCAGCAGCGTGCCCACAGTCATTACGTAAACAAATATGGAATAAACTCGGCGGTGAACTTCTACCAAATAACATTGACCAAATATGCACGGCTGAAGTTAAGTTAGAAGAATTAACTGAAGCATTTAATGGTTTGCTACAAGGAAATGTCTATGGGAGGCAGATCGTATGCTTGTAAAAAAGAATGTGCTTGCCCTACTGGTCATGTTGTTTTTGTTAGGTACTTATTCCACTAATACGCATGCAAAATCTGCTGATTTTGATTTACCACAGTTCACCCAACTTAATATAGACAGTTGGATTAATTCGCAGCCACTGCAAGTCAACGACCTAAAAGGTAAAGTAGTACTGATTGATGTTTGGACATTTGGTTGTTGGAATTGTTACCGTTCAATCCCCTGGTTGAATTCTTTAGAACAGCGTTTTGGCAAGGATCAATTTATTATTGTTGGCATACATACGCCAGAATTTGAGCATGAAACAGAACGTGAAAAAGTGGTGGCCAAGTGCGAAGAATTTAATGTTACGCATCCAGTCATGATGGATAATGACTTTGCTTACTGGAAAGCTTTAGGTAACCAATATTGGCCAACATTTTATGTTGCGGATAAGCATGGCATAGTACAAGGAGTGTTTATTGGTGAAACTCATCAGGGTGACCGGCGTGCCAAACAAGTTGAAAATTTAATTGCTAAATTAATTAAACAGTAGACTGTTATTAAGCAAAAAACACATAAGAAATGAATATCGCAGTGCTAATGCCTGCGGCATCTGCGAGTAGACTACAGGTCATTGCGTAGCGTATTTTTGTAATCCCTACTGCGCCACAATAAACTGCTAACACATAAAAAGTTGTTTCTGTGCTGCCCTGCATGACAGCAGCCACTTTTGCTGGGAATGAGTCGACTCCTTCAGTGTGCATAACTTCTAACATTGCTGCACGTGCACCGCTGCCACTGAAAGGTTTCATTAAAGCAGTAGGCAACGCTTCAATAAATGCATCATCAATATGCAATGCATTTAACCCGCTGCTAATCAAACCTAATAATGCAGATAGGATACCGCTTACTCTTAGTAAAGCAATGGCTAATAGCATAGCTATTAGATAAGGGATTAATTTAATCGCAGTGCCAAAACCTTGTTTTGCGCCAATAATAAATGCGTCATACACATTGACTTTTTTCACCCAACCACTAATTAAGAATAAGCAGATAGTGGCAAATAATACAAAGTTGGCAATTAACTGCGCTTGAACACTCATTTGTTGTTTGGGTAAAGATAAAAAATACACAGCTAGCAGGATGGGAATAGCACTTAACGCCAATAAATAACCTAAAACGGTTTTGTTTAACAATGGCAGCTTTTGTACATAAGCGACACTGAGTAGACCGACAACAGTTGAAGCGAAAGTTGCAATCAAAATAGGGATAAATACTTCAGTGGGGTGTGCTGCACCCTGTTGTGCGCGAAATAAGAATACAGTCACTGGTAATACAGTTACCGATGATGTGTTTAATACTAGAAATAAAATTTGTGCGTTAGATAAAGTATCGCGCTGATTGTTAAGCGCCTGCAGATCTTTCATAGCTTTAATGCCAAGTGGAGTGGCTGCGTTATCAAGGCCTAATGCGTTTGCACCCATGTTCATAGTCATTGAAGCAATACTTGGGTGATTATGTGGAATACCCGGCATCAATTGGCGAAATAATGGTGCAAGTGTGCGTGCAATGAAATCAGCTAGACCAGCACGCTCAGCAATTTTGAAGAACCCTAACCAGATAGCCATGAGTCCGATTAAGCCGATGGCAATTTCAACACTTAACTTTGCAGTTTGGAATAATGCTTCAGTCGCTTGCGAAAAAATAGCTTGATTGCCAAATACTATTAATTGAATAACGCAGGCTAAAAACGAAAAAACTATACAACCAGACCAGAACCAGCCAAGCATATTTGATTACTTAAAAGATGGCCAAAAAGTAAGGCAGCCAGCCAATGACCATAAATGCAACTACTGCTAACTCCGTCCACATAATAGATCTGAATTTTTTACGCTCTTCACC
>Ga0207422_1003498_pt1 | contig 15489 bp, 15 predicted proteins | sample MarCyaLeptolynsp_FD_187757 | JGI IMG/M metagenome (GOLD analysis project Ga0207422, IMG submission 187757) | Marine cyanobacterial communities from Panama - species 1 Leptolyngbya sp. (SPAdes) | ecosystem: Environmental > Aquatic > Marine > Unclassified | place: Panama: Panama City | collected...
CCCTGGAAGGCCGTTTGTCCCAACTGGCCGAAGCCAACAGCCGCTCTCAGGCGGAAATATCCAAAACCCTGGAAGACCGGCTCGATAAAGTCAGTCAGCGTATGGGCGACAGTCTGGAAAAAAACAATAAAACCACCACTGACAGTTTGGGCGAACTGAAAACCCGCCTGGCCGTGATTGACGAAGCCCAGAAAAACATCACCGAATTGTCCGGTCAGATGGTTGGATTGCAGGATATTCTCAGCAACAAACAAGCTCGTGGCGCTTTTGGTGAAATCCAGCTCAATGATCTGGTCAGTGGTATCCTGCCGCCCAGTGCCTATGACTTTCAGGCCCAAATGAGCAATGGCAAACGGGCCGATTGCCTGTTGAAACTGCCCAACCCGCCCGGTTCGATCGTGGTGGACGCCAAATTCCCGCTGGAAAGTTTTCAGGCCCTGAGAAATGCCGAAGATGATCAACAGGTCAAGCTGGCCCGGGCCGCTTTCAAGGCGGATATCAAGAAACATGTGAAGGACATTTCCTCCAAATATATCATCCAGGGCGAAACCGCCGAATCCGCGCTGATGTTCCTGCCCAGCGAAGCGGTTTATGCGGAATTACATGCCTCGTTCGCCGATGTGGTGGAAGAAAGTTACCGCGCCCGTGTCTGGATCGTCAGCCCCACCACTTTGATGGCAACCCTCAACACGGTGCGTGCCGTCTTGAAAGATGCCCGCATGCGCGAACAGGCCGGAGTGATCCAGAAAGAAGTTATGACCATGATGACTGATGTAGGCCGGCTAGATGACCGGGTGGCCAAACTGGATAACCATTTCGAACAAGCCCGCAAAGACATCGATCTGATCAACACCTCCACCCGTAAAATCAGCTCCCGGGCCGAAAAAATCGAAAGCCTGCAGTTAGAAGAACCCGACCAGGTGGAAGACCAAATCGCCCCGAAAATCAAACCGGATCAGGGCAGTCTACAAATCGATTAATTGGGGAAAGAAATGAGCAAAAAGATATGTAGTCATTCTTTGGGGGATTATAAATGCACGCGGTTAGTTTCTGCAGAAAATTCGAGTGTCTGCATTTATCACAAAGTGAGTATGTTAGATCAAAATTTATTAGAACAGTTAATCAGTAATAGAGATGGTGATTGGCAGGGTTTCAAAGAGATCAATAATATAACTCTAAAAAGTAAAGTTATTGATTTTCCTATTAAAATATCTCCCAATACAAAAATACAAACCATGTATTTTTCAGAGGTAATGTTTTGCGATAGTTTTATTGCTAATGGATGCACAGTAACAGGTAGTGTAGAGATTATTGGAGATGTTTTTTTTCATAAAAAAGTCGACTTTACTTCTACGGAATTTTGTCAAAAAGTCGTGATGAGTGGTAGTGTTGAGTTTTCTAGCTACACTATTTTTCGTGATTGTAAATGGCAGGGTATAGTTGAGTTACACAGTGTGCGCTTTCAAATACCTCCCGATTTTTCCAATAATACTTTTGAGAAGCCTGTATTTATTAAGGGTGGTTTAGCAAAAGGGGTAAACTTCGATGGAGCATGTTTTAATAACCAATTAAAATTATTAGGCATACAACCTTATAAGTTAACAGTTAAAAATGTTGACTTACCATTGGATGTATCAGTTGGAAAGCACACTCCTGATAGCAGGGGAAATGTCGAGAAATTTAAAGAGTTTTTATTTAAAAAAGTAAACCATTGGTCAAAAGAAATCTTATGTTTGAAGAATAAAACTGTAATTAGATCACAGAAAATATTCAATTATGTATCTAATTTTCTCTATATTAATCAATCACATTCCTCTTCAACAATGTCTAACAGCATATCGGGTAGGATACAATTTAGAGAAGTTTCTTTTGATAAACCTGAGACAGTATTGATTGAAAATGTAGATTTTTCTGAAGCTGAAGTGATGGGGACAAACTTTAGTGATGTTAGGTTAATTAATATTGCGTGGCATAAAACTAAAGGTATCAATTGCCTCTACGACGAAATTTACGCTCGTAAATGGGATGCTTATCAAACTAGAAATTTTTATCCTAAGCTTGAATATCAATATCGACACATGCGTAAGGTATTGGAAGAAAACAAGGACTTTCAAGCGGCTAGTGATTTTTATATCGGTGAAATGGAGAGCAAGATTAGACAGTTGGCTCCCTTGCCTCGCATTTTCTCTATAACTTATTGGTATAAGATATTAAGCGAGTATGGCACTAACCCTAAAAGGGCATTATTTGCTTTTGTTACATTGTTGATGATTTACGTTTTTCTCTCTGCAAAAATTGAAGGCGAGTTTAATAATTTTTTAGATAGATTATTTAGTGGCTTATCTTTGATGACGTTAAGAGCTTCTGAAAATACAATGCAGATTAAAGGCCTACACGAGTGGCTTGATCTTTTTTGGCGGATCATTGGACCATTTCAAATTGCTCTAATTGCCCTCTCTATACGTAACAAAGTTAAGCGAAATTAGAGGGTGCACTTGTTAGTTAAACTGGCGAGTGACGCATTAATCGCCAATCTCTAAAAAGCATTTAACGCATCAATGATGGCCTGGGCGTCAAGTTCGAAATAGTTGTATAGGTCCTGCAGGGTACCGGTTTGGCCGAATTTATCGATGCCCAGCGGCAGGACCGGGTTGCGTTGTACGCTGCCAAGCCAGCTGAGGCCCAGTTGGTGGCCGTCCTGTAAGGTCACACATCCAGCATCCCGGGGTAGGGCGGACAGGATGGTTTCGATATGGCTTGGTGTAGTGTCTTTGCCATTGCGGCGCTCTTTGCTGGCATCCAACCAATCCTGATACAGCCGGTCCGGGCTGGTGACGGACAGGACGGCAATATGCGGATAGATGGACGTGATTTCCGTGATGGCCTGCATAACTTCCGGCGCAATGGCACCGCTGTAGATGATGGCGCGGGATGTGGCGCCGGTTGGTGGTTTTAACCAATAGGCACCTTTGATGATGTCATGTTGTTGGGTATCGTCCAGGCTGCGCGATAATTGCGGTAATTGCCGTGTGCTAAGCCGGAAATAAAGTGAATTGCCCTCCGGTTTTTGGACTTCTTCCAGGGCATGTTTGAATAGGATTGCCAATTCATCGGCGTAGGACGGTTCGTAATAAGACAAGCGATCCTGGCCAATGCCGATCAGCGGGGTATAGAAGGACTGGTGTGCGCCACCTTCTGGACCCAATGTGACACCGGCCGGGGTGGCCACCAGAATGAATTTTGCACCCTGATAAAGGGCATAATTCAGCGCATCCAGACCACGGCTGATGAAGGGATCATAAAGTGTGCCGATGGGGATCAGTGGTGCATCGAACTGATCACCGGCTAACCCCAATTGACCCAGCAAAACAAACAGGTTGTTTTCGGCAATACCCAGTTCCAGATGCTGGCCTTCCGGGTGTTTGTTCCACAGCTGCGCAGACGGGATTTTGCGTTCCTTGAAGGTATCGCCGATCATTTCCCTGGCGAACAACCCCCGGCGGTTCACCCAACCGGACAGGTTTGTTGACAACGTCACATCTGGTGATGTGGTAATGATGCGTTTTGCTAGTTCGCTGTCACCGCCAGCAAGGGCATAGAGGATTTTACCAAAGGCTTCCTGGGTGGACATTTTATCACCCTTGGGCGTATCGATATCCGGGATAGCAGCCGCGGGAACCGTTTTGATTTCCTCTGTCTTGCCAGCATAGGGGGCTTGTTTTAGGTAATCTGTGCTGGTGGCGATGGGCATCGTCGTTCCAGCATGCAGGTCCCATTCTGTGCCTTCGGCAATCGACAATGATTGTTGATATTCTTTCAATTGTGCCGGGTTCAGCAGGCCAGCGTGGTTATCTTTATGTCCGGCCAGTGGCAGGCCATAGCCTTTTACTGTGTATGCGATGAAGGCCGTGGGGTCTTCGCCTTGAGCGTTATCAAAGGCTTCCAGGACTGTTTCCATACAATGACCACCCAGATTGGTCATCAGCACAGACAGGGCCTCGTCATCATGACTGTCGAGCATTTCTTTAATGCCGGATGTGCCATTCAGGTCATTTTTCAGGGTTTCCCGCCAGGCGCTGCCGCCTTCATAGGTCAGGGCAGAATAAAGCTGGTTCGAACAATTATCGATCCAGTCCAAAATGGCTTCACCGCCGGGATTTTCCCGATTGGCCAGTAATTGCTTGCCGAATTTCAGGGATTGTACTTGCCAACCAAGGCTGTCAAAAACCCGGGTCATGGTGCCTTCCAGAGCATCACTAACGACACCGTCCAGGCTTTGGCGGTTATAGTCGACAATCCACCACAGGTTTCTGATCTTATGTTTCCAGCCGTCCAGCAGGCTTTCAAAAATATTACCTTCGTCAAATTCCGCATCGCCGACCAGGGCAATCATGCGACCGTCGGCCATGCCGTCGCCGCGCATTTTATGGGACTGCACATAATCCTGTGTCAGGGAAGCAAACAGGGTGCCCGCGATGCCCATGCCCACTGATCCGGTTGAAAAATCCACCGGGGGCAGGTCTTTGGTCCGGGAAGGATAAGATTGCGCGCCACCAAAACCACGGAAGTTCTGAATATTCTCTAATGTCTGCTGTCCCATCAGGCGCATGATGGCGTGATAAACCGGCGACGCATGAGGTTTAACGGCAATTTTATCTTCCGGGCGCATTTGGTCGAAAAACAGGGCCGTCATTAGAGTGACCATAGACGCACAGGAGGCCTGATGACCGCCAACTTTCAGCCCATCGACACTTTCGCGAATGTGGTTGGCATTGTGGATCATATAAGTTGATCCCCACAGGACCTGATTTTCAAGGTCCTTCAGAATGTCGATTGAGCGATGATCATGGGCCATAATTTATTACCTGTTTAGACACAAAAAAACTTCACAGCCATTTGCAAAACAACTATGTTAAATTGGATCCAATTATGTCATTAATGTCAGGAGTGAATCTCGCTAAATATCACTTATGAAGGTGATAATTTTAGTGTATATAACTAATCTGAAATAATTTAATAGGTAATTTTGCGAATATGAAATTTGATATTGACGATATTGATCTGAAAATTTTGCGACTATTACAGTCAGATGCAACCATATCGAATACGGACCTGGCGGAACGGGTAGGCTTATCGCAAACGCCCTGTGCCCGTCGTGTACGCCTGCTTAAAGAATATGGTTTTTTTGGTCGGTCAGTGACCTTGTTATCCCCAAATCAGGTGGGATTATCGGTGAATGTATTTGCCCACATCACCATGAATCATCAGAAAAAAGAAAATCTCAAATTCTTTGAAAAGCTGGTTTCAACCTGGCCGGAAGTGATGGAATGTTATCTGATGACGGGGGAGTTTGATTACCTGATCAGGGTGGTGGTGCCGGACCTGCCCAGTTACCAGCAATTCGTCGATAAATTGACGGAAATTGATACCATCCAGTCGATCAAAAGCAGTTTTTCTCTGAAGCAGGTCCAGTATAAAACGGAATTGCCGCTGGATCACCTAAATGGGTGATCAGAATGAATAGGTTAACCCAAGAGAGATGACCGGATAAAAACGGAAGAAATCAATATCATCTTCCAGGTTTTGTTCTTCCTGAGCCAGTTCAGCAATCAGAGTTGGATCATTAGACAGAGTACCGCCAGTACTTTCCAGATCAACACGGGGGCGACCCTGAAACATCACACCCAGATCAAAAGAGAATCCCAAGCCACTGTTACCTAATGCTTTGCTCCAGCCGATACCGGCATAAGGGGCGATGTCTTTAAAAGTGATGGCACCGGTAAGTTGACCAACCTGATCCGGGGTAAATGATCCGCCACCAATTTCAAAGTTACCGGTTGTGGTACCCAAAGCACTGATTTCATTACCACTATACAGCAGGCCACCGGTCAGACGGAAGCTGCCCTCGAAAGGGTGCCAGTAAATGTAAGCGGCGCCAGACAGAAGATCCAGATCCAGGTCATAATCAATGCCGTCTTCGGTAGAATCATAATTATAATCAAACCAGTTACCACCAACACGAAGGGCAAATTGATCACTCAATGCGGCACGCACTTCTGCACCCACACCCAATGTGCTGGCTTTCAGACCAAAGGTAATATTGGATTTTTCCGTATCGGCCTTTGCGCGAACCGGGCCGGATGTCACGGCCAAGGCTGACAAGGCGATGAATAATGAGAACTTCACCAGATATTTGGTGCGAAACAGGCTTTTCATTGTGGTCTTTTTCCTCCGGAAAATATTATCAAAATTAGACCACGGCAGTTTTACCGATCAGCCGTTAAAAAAGCGTTGTTGAAAGCAGACAATTTTATCAAAAATGCGCCGAAATAAAAAATATTGCAATCATCCCGAATATCCTTTAATTTGTTATTTCGCGAATTAACGAAATAATAAATTTTGTCTTGGATAACATGAAGCATATTTTTGAAGCATTATCCCACCCGGTCCGCCGGGAGATATTGGAATTGTTGAAACAAAAAGACATGACCGCAGGTGAGCTGGCGGAACATTTTGATCTCAGCAAATCCACTTTAAGTGGTCATTTCAGTGTGTTGAAAGCCGCCGATGTGGTCCAGACAGAACGTGACCGTACAACCATAACCTATCGTTTGAATGTATCCGTTTTAGAAGAAACCGTGTGGGCAATGATGGAAACATTTAACATCGAACCTAAGGAGAAAAAACATGATTAAACGTCATGCCGTCGTTATTAGCATCGGGGCGTTGGTTTTAATGTGCCTGATCAGTTTATGGTGTTGGATTGTGTTGCCGGTTGATGCCCAAATCCCTGTTCACTGGAATTTCCAGGGAGAGGTGGACAGAACAATGCCAAAAGATCTGGCTGTCATCATGACCCCTATATTGGCGTCAGTTTTGTTGATTTTATTCTTTATTATCCCCAAGATTGAACCACGCCGTGAAAATTTAACCAAGTCTGCAAAGGTTTGGAATATAACCTGGCCCAGCCTGATGGTTTTCATGTTGTTCCTGCATATGGGCCTTATGTTACATGCCATGGGTGTTGAAATATCTTTCCCGCATTATTCGATGTTTTTGACCGGTTTTCTGTTTGTGATAATGGGGAATTACCTTGGAAAGGTCCGCAGCAATTTTATGTTTGGCATCCGCACACCCTGGACGTTATCCAGTGAGCTATCCTGGAACAAAACCCACCGATTGATGGGCAAATTATTTGTATTTTACGGGTTTACTTTGTTAATCAGTGTTTGGTTATTCAATTTTTTCCAGGCCATTATCCTGTTTATGGGTATTGGGGTAATTGTGTTGGTCATTGTTGCCTTTTGGTATTCATGGCATATCTGGAAACAGGATCCCTCTATTCATCACTGATTTGATCAATATTGTCTTCCCAGTTTTCACCGTCAAAATCACTGTAGGTGACATTTGTGAAGGTTGATAAATCCATACAGTTGACATTCACGCTGATCCCATTCGGATGGGAACGGGGGGTATAGAACGATTTAATGCCACAGGATTTACAAAAAGAATGCTTAGCGGTTTTGGTATTAAACCGATAGGTGGTGATATTTTCCGGAGACGTCAGAAGTTTAAAATCTTCTTTAGGCACAATCAGATGCACAAAACCTGTCATGGAACAGATACTGCAATTACAGCGGATGGCGTCGATTTCTGTCGGGGCCTGAACCTCAAACTTCACCGCACCACAATGACACCCGCCTGTATGCGTGACCATGGTATATTCCTTAAAAAGGTTGTCTGGAATTCAGCGCGGTGGTCAGCGTACCATCATCCAGATAATCCAGTTCACCGCCAACCGGCACACCATGGGCGAGGCGGGAAACACTGACACCACAACCTTTTAAGCGGTCAGTGATGTAATGGGCGGTGGTTTGGCCATCAACGGTGGCGTTGGTGGCGATGATCACTTCGCTGACTTTGTCATCCATAGCCCGTTCGATTAAGCCCGCGATGGAGAGATCTTCCGGGCCGATGCCGTCCAGCGCCGATAAGGTGCCCCCCAGGACATGATAAAGTCCGCGAAACGAACCGGCCCGCTCCAAGGCCCATAAATCGGCGACATCTTCGATGACACAGATGACGCTGTTATCCCGTCTGCCTTCTTCGGCACTTTGACAGATATGGCAGGGATCAGACGTATCCAAATTACCGCAGATGGTGCAGGGATGCACATGTTCGGCCACATCGGCCAAACTGCCGGCCAGTGGTTTCATCAGGGCATCTTTTTTCTTGATCATATGCAATACCGCCCGACGGGCCGAACGCGGACCAAAACCGGGCACTTTGCTCAGCAAGCTGATCAATTGGTCCAGTTCAGAATTTTGGGCGGTTTTGCGATACATAAGATACGGGTGCCTAGAATGGCATTTTAAAACCTTCCGGCATTTCAAAGCCACCGGTCAGTTTGGCCATTTCTTCGCGGGATTTTTCTTCCACTTTTGATTTGGCATCGTTATGGGCGGCGATGATTAAATCTTCCACCACTTCCGCATCATCGCTGGAAAAAATGCTGGGATCAATATTCAGAGCTTTCATTTCACCGGCACCATTTAAGGTAACGGTCACCAGACCTGCACCGGACTGGCCCAGAACATTCATATCGGCCAGGGCATTTTGCATGTCGGCCATTTTGCTTTGCATTTCCTGGGCCTGTTTCATCATTTTGCCAAGGTTTTTCATTGCGGTATCTCTATCTTTTATCTGTTAGTCGTCATCAAGGCCGAATTCATCGGCACTAACCCCAAAATCGTCATCGGAGCTGCTTATTTCAAGCCCCATTTCAATTTCTGGCGGCAAAAATACTTCCGGCTGTTTCTGGCGGATGTCAGTGATTTCCGAACCGGGGAAGTGATCCAAAATCTGTTTGACCAGTTCATGCTGGCTCAGTTTGGTTTTCAGGGCCTCGTGGGCGGCTTTTTCCTGATCATAGATGCTGTCATTTCCCGCAGAAGTAGATTTGGAAATCATCCAGTGTTTGCCGGTCCACTCCTTAAGAAACGCTGACATTTGTGGCATCAGATTAGCCGGTGCCTTCTCATTAATGCGCAGTTCAATGTGACCTTGGTCAAAGCTGACCTCATGGGCATTTTCCCGCAAGTGATAAGCGATACGGCTTTCATGGTTTTGTTCAAACAGCAGAACCATTTCCTGAAAGGTCTGTGGCGAAGTTGAATTCTGATCCGATGGCACAGGGTCTTGTTCCAAAACACGTGCTTGCGCGGTGCCTTGCACCACTTGAAAAGCAGTGGGGCCAGTACTTTGGCCATTAGGGCCAGTTGTCTGTGGGGCAGATGGCGCAGTTGGCGCTGAAGCCGAACTCCCCGCTGGATTATTCTTCAACTTTTTCACCAGGTCTCCTGGGCTCGGCAGATCAGCAGCATAACACAGCCGCACCAGTACCATTTCGGCCGCAGATAATGGGGCAGGGGCAAAGCGCACCTCTTCCAAACCCTTTAACAGCATTTGCCATGTGCGGGTCAGGACAGGAATGGTCAGGTTCTGGGCCATATCCAGACCGTCTTTGCGTTCACTTTCGGAAGTCACCACATCTTCACCGGCATCCGGCACCACCTTCAGGCGGGTCAACCAGTGGGTGATATCCAGCATATCCTGGAAAATTACGGCCGGGTCGGCCCCGTGGTCATGCTGATGACGCAGCTGTCTCAGGGCTTCGGCGGTGTCGCCCTGCAGGATGGTTTTATACAGATCGAGAATCTGTGCCCGATCCGCCAGACCCAGCATGTCACGAACCTGTTCTTCACTGACATCGCCCGCCCCATGAGCAAAGGCCTGATCCAACAGGCTCAGACCATCACGAACCGATCCTTCCGATGCCCGGGAAATCATCGAAAGGGCAATATCATCAATTTTACAGGATTCTTTTTCAGCTATTCTGCCGAAATGGCCATTCAACTCTTCGATGGATACGCGCCGCAAATCAAAACGCTGACAACGGCTAAGGACCGTTACCGGAACTTTGCGAATCTCAGTGGTAGCGAAGATGAATTTCACATGTTCTGGTGGTTCTTCCAGTGTTTTCAGCAAGGCATTAAAGGCATTGCGGCTGAGCATGTGTACTTCGTCGATGATGTAAATCTTATAACGGGCCGAGACAGATGCATATCTGACCCCGTCAATGATCTCGCGAATATCATCGACACCGGTGCGGCTGGCCGCATCCATTTCCATCACATCCACATGGCGTGATTCGGTGATGGCTTTACAATTATCACATACACCACAGGGGCTGATGGTCGGGCCACCATTGCCGTCCGGACCAATACAGTTCAGGGCCTTGGCAATGATCCGCGCGGTGGTGGTTTTACCCACACCCCGCACACCGGTCAGGATAAAGGCATGAGCCAATCTGCCGGTTTCAATGGCGTTCGACAGGGTACGCACCATGGCTTCCTGACCAATCAGTTCGTCAAAATTGGTCGGACGGTATTTACGGGCCAGAACGCGATAATGGGTATCATCAGAAGATGTTGGGGTTTCAGACATGCGGCTCAATTTCATTCAATAAAACAGCCCGCATTATAGAAGCCGCCAGCACAGAATACTATGACAAAATCAGATAAAAAGGGGACAAAATCAGATAAAAAAGGAAGGCGAAGAGTGAGAAAGTGAGAGATTGGACAACCCGAAATATCCCGTTACGGCTGCTCCCTTCCGGGCCTGACCGGGTTGGCGGGTCATCCGTCTGCCAATCTCTCGGGGCCTTATATGGATGGTTTCGTCGCCAAGATCAAGCTTTTTTCTTATGAAGTCGTACACCAAATTGAAACTTTTCTGACATATATCTGTGATCTAATAATAATGAAGTAAGCAGGAATTCAGGTAATGGGTGTAGAAGTTCTTTACGCGAAAGATTTAAAGGTGGCTTTTTGGTGCTTTTATGGTCTGGCCACCAAGGAAGAATTTTTCTCCAAAGTACAACATATTGATCCATCCAATTTTCAGGAAGGTTATTGCATCATGGTTTTACTGGAACCTGGTGCAAATTTTGACATATCCGTCGCCAACAGCACCATGGAACTGGCTGGCCTTCTGGAAAAAAGGCGCCAGATGTCCAATGTGGTTTCCTATCAATGTGTGACGATATGCACCAGTGAACAGATGACCGATTATCCCGGCATTTTGCATCAGATTTTGAACCATGCGGAGCAGGGAGCACTGAACAACACCTTTTTTGAAACCGTTGATGGAGCCTGTTCAGAAACCGGCCGCGATACGGATCAGGTTAAAAACTTCCTGATGGATCAAACCCAAAACATGCCGCATATGCAATGGGTTGAGGGTGTCGTCTCAAGATAATTTTATCCTGTTCTATGCGGATGCAGTCCCGTTTGATATACCAGAAGGTATATTGTGATGAATGAGACTATTTAATGCGAAACCTCTATAACGAACCTTGTGCCTTTGCCGGATATCCTGTTGATCCGGCTGACCATATTCGTAACGATCAAAACCATGTCGCCCAGCTTCAAAAGGATCCTGATACGCAGGTAATGATCTTTGTCGACAGCAGACCTTTGATGGTTTTGCCTGACCTGAGTATTTTTTATCTATCGGTAAAAGAGATTGAGCTTGCGGATCATCCCTGCCTTTTCATGGGCCTTCGTTATGACACGGGTGAGGCTGTTTTTGCGGTGGCACTGGATCCACAATCCGCAGAAAATATTCTGTCTGATACTGTCAAAGCCATTGACCTGCGTTCTATTGCTTATCAGCTGACCGCCAAAGCCTATGCCCCGGAACTGGCTTTATTGGGCAAAGCACGCAGTATTCTGGATTGGCACCATCGCCATGGTTTTTGTGCCAATTGCGGGGCCAAGACCAATTTATCCAAAGCCGGATATGCCCGAAAATGCCCGGCATGCGGTACAGAACATTTCCCGCGCACCGATCCTGTGGTGATCATGCTGGTTACTCATGGCGATGAACTCTTATTGGGTCGCAGCCCCCATTTCCCAAAAGGCAGTTATTCGGCCCTGGCCGGGTTTATGGAACCGGGCGAGACTATCGAAGAAGCCTGCGCCCGGGAAGTCTTCGAAGAATCCGGCATCCGCGTTAAAAATGTCCAATACCTCAAATCCCAACCCTGGCCTTTCCCCTCCAGTCTGATGATCGGCCTGACGGCAGAAGCAGAAAACACCGACATCCAGCTGGAAGGTTCAGAACTGGAGGACGCCCGCTGGTTCAGCCGCGATCAGGTGATCGAGAACATCAAACAAGGCGGCGACGATAACCTGCGCATTGCAGGCTATAATATTGCTATTGCTCGCCATCTGGTGGAATGGTGGTTGAGGGAATAATTCTCGAAAATATAGCCCGTCACTCCCGCGTAGGCGGGAGGCTAGAATTCTTTGTTCAGGACTGGATTCCTGCCTGCGCGGGAATGACAGGGTGGTTCATGAGTTCTGGTTTTCTGAAACAACCTGCATTACATAAACCCGGATCGCGCTGGACAGGTTGCCGGTGTTGTGTAGGGCGCGGGATTCGTCGATTTCGCTGATCAGTTGACTGAGGCTTTTGCCGTCTTGTTTGGCGATGGTTTTGAGGGTGTTCCAGAAGATATTTTCCAGGGTGACACTGGTTTGGTGACCGGCGATGACCACCGAGTGTTTTTTGAGGTCGTGATCATTGCCGGACTTTGGGCTGGACATGTTTTTTACCTAAATGTTTTTGAAGAAATCATTGCCTTTGTCGTCGACGACGATAAAGGCCGGGAAGTTTTCCACATCGATTTTCCAGACGGCTTCCATGCCGAAATCTTCAAAGTCCAATACTTCGACTTTTTTGATGTTGTTCTGGGCCAGGATGGCGGCGGGGCCACCGATGGAGCCTAAGTAAAAACCGCCGTGGGTGTTACAGGCGTCGGTGACCTGTTTACTGCGGTTGCCTTTGGCCAGCATGATCATGCTGCCGCCCAAGGATTGGAATTTTTCCACATAGCTGTCCATACGACCGGCGGTGGTGGGGCCGAAGGACCCACTGGCATAGCCATCCGGGGTTTTGGCCGGGCCAGCATAATAAACAATGTGGTCTTTCATATAATCGGGCATCGGTGCGCCCTCTTCGATTTTTTTCAGGATCGCCGCATGGGCCAGGTCCCGGGCCACAACGATGGTGCCCGTCAGGCTGAGACGGGTTTTGATGGGGTATTTGCTCAGTTGTTTACGGATTTCATCCATGGGCCGATTCAGGTCCACATTAACCACGGTTTCGCTGAGATCGTCGCCTTCGATTTCCGGCATATATTTGGCCGGATCGGTTTCCAGCTGCTCAATGAAGATGCCTTCCTTGGTGATTTTGGCTTTGGCCTGACGGTCTGCGGAACAGGACACGCCAATACCAATCGGCACAGAGGCCCCATGACGGGGCAGGCGGATGACCCGCACATCATGACAGAAATATTTACCACCAAACTGGGCACCAATGCCGAAGTTCTGGGTCATTTTATGGACTTTTTCTTCCAGTTCCAGCACGCGGATGGCATGACCAAAACCGTTGCCTTCCAAAGGCAGGTTATCCAGATAACGGGCGCTGGCCAGCTTAACTGTTTTCAGGTTCTGTTCCGCCGACAGGCCACCAATCACCACGGCCAGGTGATAAGGCGGGCAGGCGGCCGTCCCCAATGTGCGGATTTGTTCATCCAGGAATTCCAGCAACTTGTCTTCGCGCATCACGGCGGGTGTTTGCTGATACAGGAAAGTTTTGTTGGCGGAACCGCCGCCTTTGGCCATGAACAGGAAATGATATTCATTGCCCGTAGTGGTATAGAGGTCCAGCTGCGCCGGGGCGTTGTTTTTGGTGTTTTGTTCTTCGAACATCTTGATGGGGGCCAGTTGCGAATACCGCAGGTTGGTTTTGGTATAGGTATCCACCACGCCTTGAGTCAGGGCCTTGCCGTCATCGTCTTCGGTCCAGACATATTGACCTTTTTTACCGATTACGATGGCTGTGCCGGTATCCTGACAACCGGGCAGGACCATACCCGCCGCCACATTGGCGTTTTTCAGCAGTTCGGTGGCTACGAAACGATCATTGTCTGAGGCTTCGTCATCTTCAAGAATTTTCGCCAGTTGTGCCAAATGACCAGGACGTAACAGGTGAGCAATATCGCGCATGGCTTCGGATGCCAGCAGGCGCAGACCTTCGTCTTCGACTTTCAGGACCTCTTTGCCATCAACGTTAATGGTTGAGACATAATCCGAGGTGATTTTCCGATACGTTGTTTGTGTATCCGGTTCCTGAACATACATGTCGGTGTAATTTTTAAGGTCGCTCATCTGATCCATCCAGTCGTTGATTTTTATTTATCTGGCCTGTTTTATAACAGGGACGAAACAGGGACAACCTATATTCGTGATAAGTCACGAATAATGAGTTTACGCACTAGTACATTTGTGTTAGTCTCCGCTCACTGTTTAGGTAAGGTATGCTTACATATGTTTGCCTTATAAAAAAGAACAGGCAGTCAGGCAAAAAATAGAAACGGATCTTGTATTTCAAGGTCCGTTTTTGCATTTTTAGAGAGAAATAATAAAGACTTAGGCGGTTTTTCTTTGAACAAAATACCAGACAATTTTAATACCTAGCCGCGATAACCAAGCATCGGGATTGACATTGGCTGCCTTTAAAATCATACGGGCGGCATTTTTGATATGCTCGAACCGGTACAGGCTGAAAGTATTTTTCAAATGTCGGTTCGCCAGTTGGTTAAGGTCGGTATTTTTGTTGGTCACATCGGTTTTAAAAGCAATATTCGCACTGTGAAAGGCCTGGCCCAACTCATCATCTTCGGCCTCGGATACTCGGCTAAGCGCGATTTTCAGGCGTTTGATCAGGCCCATTTTTTCCTGAGCGTTATAAGGTGCCAAATGTTTCTGGAAAAGCTGATAATGGAAGTATTCATCCCGGGCAATGTTGTGACAGATTTCCTTCAGACAAGGTTCGTCTGTGGCGTCCCGGATCGCCGAATAAAAGGATGATGTACCGGATTCCACCACACAACGGGCAATCAGTTCACCGGCGCGGGAGCCACGCACAGAAACTTCCGTATCCTGAGGGATTTGATAATTTGCGCGAAAATGTGCGAGGCTTTGTTCAAAATCAAAATCCGGATCGGCCAGTTCGGCCCATCTGGCCAAAACCTGACCATGCTGGATTTCTTCTTTGCCCCATTGGGAAATATCATTACACAGGGCTGGGTTGTCACCAAAAATATTATGCAAATAGCTGACATAATCGGCGCTGTTTGCTTCCACCAGGGCGGCCGTTTTGACAATTTCAAGAATTTTGGGATCAACGAGATCCGATCTGAAATTTTCCCAACCAATGTTATCCACTAGCCAGCGCATTGTCTTTCTTCCCCAGGTCGGTGATGTCTTTACTGGTGATGAATTAGGTTTTTTTGCGGAATGTGTCAAGTGTGACAACATTATCGCCGTTGTCATCTTCGGCGGCATTGTCACTTGCATG
>Ga0207422_1003506_pt1 | contig 15452 bp, 15 predicted proteins | sample MarCyaLeptolynsp_FD_187757 | JGI IMG/M metagenome (GOLD analysis project Ga0207422, IMG submission 187757) | Marine cyanobacterial communities from Panama - species 1 Leptolyngbya sp. (SPAdes) | ecosystem: Environmental > Aquatic > Marine > Unclassified | place: Panama: Panama City | collected...
CCGTATACATGGCATGGGTCAGCGCATTTTTCTTCTCCGGACGATCCAGCGTAATAATCAAAACACGATCATCGCGGGTAATATAGGCTTGGTCAGTCATGGTGTTCTCCTGAAATAACTATGCAATAAATGTATTTCAACACTCCACAAAAGTCAAACGATCGTTTTACTTGTATAAAGTAGCTATTTGAGTTTCTTTTCCATCACAAAGCGATCAAGAGGTTGCTCTTCCAACCAAACAGTTTCTTTTTCTAGAATGACAAAACCCATGGCTCCAAATGCTGGCTGCGCCATCAGGCTGGCATGGGTCCATAATTTGCTGACCCCATGCTCTTTCGCCACGTTTTCGATTTTAGAATATAATTGACGGAATAAACCTGTTCGTTGAACTTCGGGACGGATATATGCAAAATCAATATATCCCTCTGACACAAGGCTCATAAATCCAATTATTTGTTTCTCATCCTCAGCAACAATGATGCGTTGTTCATCAAGACGCGCTTGCCAGTCTTTACCCTCTCTCGGTGCTGGCGCCCAAACTTTTCTCTGCTGCTGTGTATAATTGCTTGGCCCATTACGCACTGCATCATATAAAACACGGCCTAAAGAAACATAATCCTCAGCGGTCGCCCATCTAAAATGACGCTTGCTCTTCATCTCATCACTCTCAACATTTTTATGTCTGATACATACCGGCGTATTGAAATCATTTATCTAACTTAAGCTCATGCTTTTCAATACAAAAAAGGGCCGCAGTTTCCTGCAGCCCTTCTGTGTTTTTTAAGCGTTTGAGCGTTTGGCTTAGAAGCCCGTGCCGCCCATGCCGCCCATGCCGCCGCCCATGTCAGGCATTGGCGGCATTGCAGGCTTGTCTTCTGGGATTTCAGCAACCATGGCTTCGGTTGTGATCAGCAGGCTTGCTACAGACGCAGCGTCTTCCAGAGCTGTACGCACAACTTTCGTCGGGTCGATGATACCGGCTTCAACCAGGTTACAGAATTCTTCTTTCTGTGCGTTGTAGCCGTAGTTTTTGTCTTCGCTTTCCAGCAATTTCCCGGCGATTACCGCACCGTCTTTACCAGCGTTTTCGGAAATCTGACGAACAGGTGCTTCCAAAGCACGACGAACGATGGACACACCCACGTTCTGATCATCATTTTCACCTTCAACACCGTCCAGAACACGTGTGGCATACAGCAGGGCTGTACCACCGCCAGGAACAATGCCTTCTTCTACAGCAGCACGTGTGGCATGCAGGGCATCATCAACGCGGTCTTTGCGTTCTTTCACTTCAACTTCTGTGGAACCGCCAACTTTGATCACGGCAACACCACCAGCCAGTTTGGCCAGACGCTCTTGCAGTTTTTCACGGTCATAATCAGAAGATGTGCTGTCGATCTGGCTGCGGATTTGTGAACAGCGGCCTTCGATCACATCTTTTTCACCAGCGCCATCAACGATGGTTGTGTCTTCTTTGGTGATGTTAACGTTTTTGGCTGTACCCAGCATATCTAACGTCACTGTTTCCAGTTTGATGCCCAGGTCTTCAGAGATCACTTGACCACCGGTCAGGATAGCGATGTCTTCCAACATGGCTTTACGACGATCACCAAAACCAGGTGCTTTCACAGCAGCGATTTTCAAACCACCACGCAGTTTGTTCACAACCAATGTTGCAAGGGCTTCGCCTTCAACATCTTCGGCAATGATCAGCAGCGGACGGCCGGACTGTGCAGCAGCTTCCAACAGTGGCAGCATAGGCTGCAGGCTTGTCAGTTTTGTTTCGTGCAACAGGATGAATGGGTTTTCCAGATCAACTGTCATTTTTTCAGCGTTTGTGATGAAGTAAGGAGACAGGTAACCGCGGTCAAACTGCATACCTTCAACAACATCCAGTTCAGAGGCCAGGCCCTGAGCTTCTTCAACAGTGATCACGCCTTCTTTGCCAACTTTGTCCATGGCATCGGCGATCATTGTACCAACTTCTGTTTCACCGTTGGCAGAGATGGAACCTACTTGAGCAACTTCTTCGCTGGAAGAAATGTCTTGTGTACGGGATTTCAGATCAGCACCAACTTTTTCAACGGCCAGATCGATACCACGACGCAGGTCCATTGGGTTCATGCCCGCAGCAACAGCTTTCATACCTTCGCGAACGATGGCTTGGGCCAGAACAGTAGCAGTTGTTGTACCGTCACCGGCAACGTCGTTTGTGCGGCTGGCCACTTCGCGAACCATTTGCGCACCCATGTTTTCGAACTTGTCTTTCAGTTCGATTTCTTTGGCAACAGAAACACCATCTTTGGTGATGCGCGGGGCACCGAATGATTTTTCCAGCAGAACGTTACGGCCTTTAGGACCCAATGTTACTTTAACCGCATTCGCCAGAGTGTCCACACCGTTCAGAATACGTTGACGGGCATCTGCGTTAAACTTGACTTCTTTAGCAGCCATGTTTTTATTCCTTTTCTAATCTATCAGATAATTATTCGATAATGCCGAGAATGTCGGATTCTTTCATGATCAACAGGTCTTCGCCGTCAACCTTGACTTCTGTACCGGACCATTTGCCGAACAGGATTGTATCACCGGCTTTCACGTCCAGCGCAACAACATCACCGTTGTCGGCTTTCACACCGTTACCTGTGGCAACAACTTCGCCCTGACTTGGTTTTTCTTGAGCTGTGTCCGGAATGATAATCCCGCCAGCAGTTTTTGTTTCGCTGTCCACGCGACGGACAAGAACACGATCGTGTAAAGGACGAAATGCCATTTCGTATTTTCCCTCTTTAAATATTGCGTTTAATTTCTGCGATATTAGCACTCTTTGGATATGAGTGCTAACAACTGCCTCAAGAAATAGTGATCGTGGTTAGAGAGTCAAGGCCCACATCATAAAAAATACAAAAAATAACCTGTTTTTATCATGACTAAGCAAAACAAGCCCCGCCGCCATATGTCAGAAAACTTAACAGTTTTGAACGAACGAATATATCCTGTAGATACAGTTTCGTGATTTATCAACAACTTAGAGTTTTGGCGCGAAAATTGCTTATTAACCATCAAAGACATGTTTTTATGACAATTATGGAAAGAGGCACCTCGATTATGATTAAATCATTATTCCGTTCTTCATGTAATATTGTTCTGGCCACATTGGCCTGTGTTGGGGCCTGTGTTGGCGTGGCCAGTACAGCAAATGCAGCACCCATCACACCGACTTTTAGTGAGTTTGGTGAATTGGCTGCTGCAACATTCGGCGGATCAGGCATCCCCAATGACGCCGTTGCCATCAGAACCATTACATTACCAAACTCAACAATCACATTGGGCCTGACGGCGACAGAACGGTTCGCCAACCCGCCAGTGACTAATGATGGCGCGGGTACATTTTTTGCCGGTGCAGGTACCAACGACGGCACACCGGGCAATCCCGGAACCGCTGCTACTTGGAACTTCAGTTTCTACATCAGTGTAGAAGGCGGCACGTTAGCCGATTATGCTTTCAGCCTGCTGTATGATTTCGATCCATTGGCCAGCACAGATGAAACAGAATTAGGTGTATTGAACAATGACCTCATCACTTCCGGATTTATCTCGGCTGTCACACCAAGTTCTTCTCAAGGCTCGCAAAACAGCACCTTTGGTTTTCTGGCTGTAGATAGCCTGCCCTTTATTACAGCCCCCGTTATTGGCGGTTTTGATGCCGATGTTGGTGGTGAATATAGCTTTGCCCTGATCGCCAGCACAAATACCCTTACTGCGGCGCCTATTGAACTGGGCAGAACAGCGATCAATGTTGTAATCGATGGCCCGACACGGGTCAGTGAACCTGCTGTACTGGGTTTGTTTGGTTTGGGTCTTCTGGGCTTTGGCATCGCCAGACGTCGTAAGACTGCCTAAGTTTACATCCCATAAAATCCTAAATGCCGGGTCCATTCAGTGCCCGGCATTTTTTATGATGAAATCATCCCTGATCAATCAGCTTACCCTTGCGGGAAATGTGGGCCGTAAAGGTAAAGTATCGCATCATTGATTGCCGGTGCCAGAATAGTGGTATGGGTATGGTCAGGATATATTCTGGAGTCCCATTCCAGTTGGTTATTGGATGTGGTTGACAAGACGTTGACCAGGCTGTTGAAATTGCGGCCCATATCTTCATAAAAAGGTATGCCGCCATTGGCTTCCAAAGCGCCAAAGCTTAGGAACATTTTGGTATCATGAACCAACTTGCCCTCAAGTATCTTTTTGATCTGGCCAATATAATCAACACCTGTTGTAAACAGGCCTGGGCTGCCCAACCAGTATTTATCAAACAATTTTGACTGCCTGCGGAACGCATGGAAAGTGAATGTGCCACCATATGAATCGCCGAGAATACCCGCAGGCTTGTCAGAGACATCATATTTGGACCGGATAAAAGGATCCAGTTCATCTTCAAGAAAGCGCAAGAAGTTGTCGGCCCCGCCAATGGTTTGTTCCGGTGGTAAGTCACCTGGCACCAATGGGGTTGCTAAGTCAGTATGGGTATAATCCCGTGTCCGGGCGTTCGGTTTACCAGTCAGATAATCAACCCCTACCAGTAACAATTGAGGAAAACCCGGCTTCACCAGATCCACCAGCTGTAACATGGAAATTGTCGATGCCATTCCCAATGCCCAAGAACCATCAAGCACATATACAACATCCATTGGTTTTGACTCCCGCCCGGAAACAGTCATCATAGATTGGTCTGGCTGCCAAACCCCCACGGCCATATCGTCACCAACGGCTTTGGATTTAAATGCAAAACTCTCACTCCCCCTAATTCCCCAGGATTGTTTCAGGTCCGTGATTGCACGCTGGTCTGCATAAGCCATATTATTTACTCCTCCGATCACTGCTGTGGCCATACTGGCTGCGACCGTACTTTTCATAAAATCTCTACGTTTCATAATTATCTCACCCTATTTTCGTTACAGACTATATATCAAAGATTTAAGATAAATACAATTATGTATAGTTCATTTGCTCTATAGCTACTTCTGCCTCCAATAGGTGGCTTTAAAATTATGAATTATTCGGGTAGAAAGATGTCTTCGATCGATTGATTAAATAATTTCGCAATAGCAAAGGCCAGTGGCAAACTGGGGTCATATTTGCCCCGTTCGATGGCATTGATGGTTTGTCGGGACACATCCAGCCTGTCCCCCAATGCCTGTTGTGACCAGCCCTGGGCATCCCTGAGTTCTTTTAAACGATTATTCATCTGTATTTTCTCGTGAAAATGGCCAACCCAACCCCATAAGAAAAACACATCACCGGCCATGTCAGTATGGTCCAAGGATGATTCAGTCCTCTCACCTCAGCAAACCCAAGTGTTGAGAAGCTAACCAGTGTCACGGCTGCACTGAACGCGATGGCTTCGAAGTGGATTTTCCGCTGCAATTCATCCATTTCCCGTACCGCCCGAATATACGCCCACACCGCAAACCACAATGGCACTGCCGGGGCCACAGCCAACGGCCAATGATATATGCCAACCTCATAACGTTTCAGAATATAGGTCGAAGAGATCATGATGATGGTATAGGCCAACATCGACAGACCAAATTCCCATCCATATCGTTTCATATAAGCTTTCATTTAATTTTCTCCTTTATGTAAAGCAAGCTTTACATCTCAAACAACCTTATGTCAAGCTTACTTTACACATTATTTGTTCTTGTTTTGTTCTTATTTATCTCATAAAATGTCCCCTTATATGATTCCGTGGACAACAACATTATGGACGAACGTCATCTTTTAGAGCTGCCGAAACCACTGCGCTGGTTATATCTGGATTTGAACAGTTATTTCGCCAGTGTAGAACAACAGGTTCAGCCACGCTTGCGGGGACGGCCTGTGGCGGTGACACCAACCCATGACACGGATGCGACCTGCGCCATTGCCGCCAGTTATGAGGCCAAGGCGCTGGGTGTAAAGACCGGCATGGCCATTTATGAAGCCAAGAAGGTTTGCCCGGATCTGATGATCACCCCGGCCCGGCATGATGTTTATGTGGACTATCATCATCGCATCATGGATGAAATTGACCGGCATATTCCCCTCACTCAGATATGTTCCATTGACGAAGTGGCCTGTCGGTTATGGGATAATGAACGAAATCTGGAAGATGCCCTGATACTGGCGGACCGCATTAAACGGGCCATTCGCGAAAATGTTGGTGATTGCCTGCGCAGTTCCGTGGGTCTGGGCCCCAGTCAATTGCTGGCCAAGATCGCCAGCAATCTGCGCAAACCCAATGGTCTGAGTGTCATTGACTGGCAGGACCTGCCCGATAAATTATCGGCCTTTCACCTTCAGGACCTGCCTGGCATTGGCCGCAATATGACCAAACGCCTGCACAAGGCCGGTGTGATGGATGTGAAGAGCCTGTGGCACCTGCAGCCGAAACATGTACGCCGTATTTGGGGCGGGGTTCAGGGGGAACGATTCTGGTATGGATTACACGGGGTGGATATCCTCAATCCCGAAACACCCAAGCGACGCACCGTTGGTCACAGCCATGTACTGGCCCCGGAAATCAGACCCGTGACACGGGCCAGAACCGTCGCCCGCCGCCTGACCTTAAAAGCCGCCAGTCGCCTCCGGCGCAAAGGATATGCGGCCCGGCATATGAGCCTCTATGCCCGATATGACAAAACCGGACGATGGTATCAGGATGTCTCAACACCATTGGCCTGTGACAATTTCACCTTTTTATCGGCCTTAAGTGACCTGTGGGAAAATATGGTGCGGTATGAAAACCCGCGTATGATCAAACAATTGGGCATTACCTTTTACGGGTTGGTGCATCAGGATGACCAAATGCCCGACATGCTGGATAAATTGAATGATCCTCTCAGGCAAGCCCAGCATAAACACAACCGTCTGTCATCAGCCATTGACGAAATAAACGAAAAACATGGCCTGGATACCGTGGTGATGGGCAGCCTGCCCCAACCCATGGCCCGCTATACCGGCACCAAAATCGCCTTCACCCGCATCCCCGAACGGGCGGAATTTCATGAATGAAATCTCAATAAAATTGCCCCTGCCTTAAATATTCCACAATACCCGCCTAATCAGCTTTTCAGAGAGTGTTTGCACACAAAGAGGACTTAGGTTAGGGTCGCCTTTTACAGATGGTATTTTCAGCAGGTATTCAGGACATAATGGCTCCAAACGAAACGTCTTCGCAGGATTCTAAACCGGATTCTTATTCCGGGTTTCCTTTGACGGACATCAATGAACAATTACAGCGTATTCTGCAAAGCCCGCTTTTCGAAAATAAAAACCGGCCGAAAAGATTCCTGGACTATGTGGTGGGTGAAACTTTGGCAGAACGCGCCCATCTGATTAAGGGATATACGCTGGGTATTGAAGTCTTCGACAAGGACGATGACTTTGATCCGCAAACCGATGCCATTGTCCGGGTCGAGGCCGGTCGCTTACGCCGCCTGCTGGACCATTATTACATGGAACAGGGTATCCAGGACCCGATCCGTATCGCCCTGCCCAAGGGGACTTATGTACCGGAAATTTCCAAACATGAGAGTGAGGCTGCCGAAACGGCCAATGACCCGATCTTAGCCGCCGCCGCGCCGCCCACCGGCCCGGCCATTGCCATTTTGCCCTTTGATAACATGAGCGGCGATGAGACAAATGATCTGTTTTGTGACGGTATCGCCGAAGAAATCATCAATCATTTGTCCTTCAGCCCCGGCCTGTATGTGATTTCCCGCAAAAGCAGTTTTCAATACAAGGGCCAGGATGTGGACGTGCGCAAAATCAGCGGCGAACTGGAAGCGCAATATGCCCTGGAAGGCAGTCTGCGTATTGCCGGCAGCACATTACGCATCACCGCCCGTCTGTTGGAAGCCACCACCGCCACCATGATCTGGACAGAATCTTACGACCGGCAATTCACACCGGAAAAGCTGATCGAAATTCAGGATGAAATCGCCGGACAAGTGGCCGCCACCATCGGCGATACCTACGGCACCATCATGCGCAGCGCCAGCGGTTCGATCCACCGGGCGACAACCGAACATATGGAGGCCTATCAGGGATTAATGGAGTTTCATAATTACCTGTATGAAATGTCCCCAGATGCCCATCTGAAAGCCCGCAATGCGCTGGAAAAGTCTCTGGAGCTGGATCCCAATTATCCCGATGCCTGGGCCGGTATGGCTTTTGTGACCCTGGATGAATACCGGTTTAGTTTTAATGCCAAACCGGACCTGGGCGATCCGTTAGAACGAGCCCGGGAATATGCAGAAAAATCCATTGCCCTGCATTCCCAGTTCAGCATCGCCTGGTATGCCATGACCCTGATCCATTTCCACAAAGGCGAACTGGATCAGTTTGAAAATAACATCCGGTTGGGATTAACCCTGGCCCCCAACAGTCCGGCGGTTCTGGCAGACAGTGGTGTGTATCTCTGCCTGTCGGGACAATTGAAAAAAGGCTTAGCGTTGGTTCACAAAGCCATGGAACTGAACCCACAACACCCCAGCTGGTGTGATTTTGCCCTGTTCCATAATCAGTATATTAAAGGCAAATATGAAAAAGCCATCGATCATGTTGAGATTATCACCATGCCCAACTGGTTCTGGCCCCATGCCCTGCAGGCCATTAGTTATGCACGGGCCGGTCATGAAAGACGTGCTGCAAAGGCGGCTGAGCAGGTATTAAAACTCTACCCTGATTTCCGCGCGAATGCGGAAAAAGAATGCCGCAAATGGTTCCAGCGCGAAGAAGACCTTGAAACATATCTTACAGGCTTTGAATTGGCTGGCCTGACTGAAAACTGAGACTGATGAAGATGACTGTCAAAGCCCTAATCATCACTGGACAAGAAAGTGAGACCACCAGCACCCTGGCCCGCAATCTGATCCAGGTGGGTGGTCTTAGTCTTCTTGAACGACAACTAAAACTATTGTCGGAATTGGGCATTGAACATCTGCATCTGGTGACCGACTGGTTTGTCGGTGAATTTGAAAAAACCATTCTGGACAGTGCAGTCAAACCGGAACATGTCCATATCCATCGCAGTACCGAAGCTGCTGCAAAAATCAGTGAAGCTAGTGAGCAGGACACACAATGGTTAATTTTGGAAGAAGGTGTCTTGCTGGATAAACGCATCATCCAGCAACTGTTGAAAAATGATCATAGTGATTGTCTGGCCTTCTCCGCAGAAGATGCCAAAAATTCCGGTTTGGCGTTGCCCGTTACCATAGCCCAGACAGAACAATCCGGTCATTTCGCTTCAGTAGCCAAACTCTCCGCTCAAACGGTCGCGCAATATGGGGAAGACTTGATCCAGCTGGATAAGTTAAAAGATACTCTACAGAATATTGCCAACCTGGACACCACGGCCTTTTTAAATATTCAGGACATCCCGCTTTACAAACCAACATATCAGCGGGATGTGCCATTGTTATGGTATCCCATCTGTCGTCAGGCCGATGAACATTCGGCAACAACGGTCTTGCTGGATCATGTACAGATTGGCGGCCTGGACTGGCCAGCCACACTCATTCACCGCCCTGTTGAAAACCTGATCAGCCGGTATGTTTGCCGCCTGCCCGTTGAGCGCATAATGATCAGTGCATTGAATGTACTATTGGGTTTAGGGGTGATATATTTGTTTGCCGCCGGACAGATGATTGTGGCCTTGATTGGGGCGCTTTGTTTTGGCCTGATTGTTGGCATCAAAGACAAAATCACCCGCCTGAAACGACAAAAGAACAAAATCCCGGAATTGGAACATATTTGCGACAGTGTGATCGAATATGGCTGGTATTTGGCTCTGGCCATACATCTGTCAGTAATTGGCGGCCCCATATCGATTGTTTTTGCCATCTTACTGATCCTGTTCCAGTTGGCCGATACATCACAAAATGAATTTTTCCGGCGCATGTCCGGCCAGCGGCTGTCGGCCATGGCCAGTTTTGATCAGAAATTTCACCTGATCGCCGCCAGACGCAATACCCTGATCTGGGCCTTGATCCCCTTTGCGATTTTAAGCGCCTGGACAAATGGCTTGATGTTCCTCGGCATCTATGCTGTCATCACCTTTTTTATCCGTCAGGCACGGATCATGTATCATATGAAGAACCTAATGGAAGCAGCCAGTGACGAGTTTGTAAAAAACTTCCGCAAAACAAAAATATTTAAAAAGGCAGAATGAGTGTCCATTAAACGCACCAGCGAAATCGAAGAATTAAGCAATCTGTATTTCATTCACCCCATCAGCGGATGGCTGGTGCCGATTTTTGCCCGCCTGAAAATCACACCTAATATGGTCTCAATCACAGGTCTGATCTGTGGAGCATTATCTGGATATTGTTATTTCAGATATCAGGAACCGGGTTATGCCCTGGCCGGATTTTTATTCATGATCACCTGGCACATTATGGATGGTGCCGATGGTCAGCTGGCGCGCCTGACTAATGCCCAGTCAGAAATTGGCAAAATCATCGATGGCATTTGTGACTATGTGACCTTTATTTCGGTCTATATCGGCCTTGGATTGGCCATTTCCTTCCAAACCGACAGCCTGATTGGCCTGATGATGCTGCCCGCCGGTATCAGCCATGCCATCCAATCCGGAGCTTACGAAGTACAACGCCAGGAATATGACTTTTGGGGATATGGCAAAGCCAGTGCTCAGTTACCTGATTTAGCTGACCTGAAAGACCCTGCGGCCCAGTCTTCCTTGTTCCAGAAAGCCAGCTGGTGGTTGCATAATAACTATGTGCGCATGCAATATGCCTTTTCTGGCCAGGATGGTGATTATCGGCAGGTTTTAAAGGAAAAGTCTGCAGAAAATACCAATAAGTTCATGGACTTATACCGTGAGCATTATACATCATCCGTACGCAGTTGGGCCATTTTATGCGCCAATTACCGTACTTTCGCCATATTTATCGCCTGTATTATAGGTCAGCCGCTGTTGTATGTGGCTTTTGAGTTGATTGTTTTGAACATTGCTTTGTTCGGCTTAATGAAACATCAACAAAAAAAGAATACTGCCTTTATAAAAAGATTACAGGAAGATTTCTAATCATGATCAAAAAGGCCCTAATGGCTTGGGCAATGACAATTTTAACCGGGACCATTGGGTTAACTTTGTCAATGACTGCACATGCTGAAGATCAGGTAAAAAAACCTGCCTATCCCGTTGAACCAACTTTATCTGGTAAATCAAAATATAATGAATATTGGGAACAATATTTTATTTTTGAAGACGGCACGCTGATCACCTCACAATTTCTGGTGATCAACTTTCCTTTTAATAAACATCGCGGCATTATGTTATCGAACGTTGTGCGGCCTGATGGAACGACATACATCATCAAAAACGGCCGTAAAAAGGGCGAATGGAGCACCAACCCAGACAAGCTGGATTTTCGTTTTAGCCGCAGTGTTGATCATTATTTGCGTGGCACCGCACCAAATTATGAAATGCGCCTGAAAAACACCACGGGACAGGCGGATCTGAAAATGACATCTGTTCTGGAGCCCATTGACCTGGGCACCTATCCCGGACGCAAAAAATCCAATATGAGCTCCACCATTTATGCGCCACATTTTGAGGCCACAGGCACCTTTAAACCCGGCCCGGAAGTGGTCCCCAATGATGATGCACCCATGATTGATCTGGGCAATGCTCAAGGCTTCGGCATGCATGTGCGTTCTGATGGTCAAATGGATTATCTGGTCGATGACTGGCTGCGTGTCTTTGGTCTGACCGATAAAAACAACCCAGACGCCCCACAGATGATTTTATCGTCCATTAGTCGTCCCAAAGGCCAAAAAGATAATATGCTGCGCCTTCGAGGTAAAGATGGTTATCTGGACAGCTTTACAGATATCATCGTGACGGTTCTGGAAGAGAAACAGGACGATCGTAGTACTTACCCCACTAAAATCCGTATTTCCGCTGACAGTGACAAAGGTAAATTGATCGGCGAGATTGATTTCACCAAGAAACTGGAACATTTCCGTATTGATGATCATCTGAGTTCGCTGGAACGGACGCTTTACAAGATTTTTCCCTCTGTTTTAAGATACCGCTATCTTGCAGATTATAATCTGCTATATACAACAGATCAGGGAACAACAAAAATCACAGGTAAAGCGCTGAGCGAATATGCCAATGTCTTACCGCCCCTGACGAAAAAAAAGAAAAAATTTAAAAGACGTTAGGACCGGTTTCTGACTACTGAAATTGCGACCGAAGCAAAAGACAATAAAGACATTGCCAAAGGGGCTGGTGCAAATTTCCTCGGATTTTTGATCAGGTTGGGATCACGACTGCCCTTTTTGATCCTGGCCGTGGCCCTGTTCGGCAATGAATTATATGGTCGTTATAATTACACCATCACCACCATTGAAATTGCTGCAGCTTTTGCCACATTCGGCTTTAAAAGGTCGCTGTTCAAATTCATTCATGATCAGGCCTATGCCGATAAATATACCATTGAGCAGGTGATTATCAGCGCCCTGGTCTGGTCATTGATTGTCGGCCTGATCCTGATGACAGCCCTGATGATGGGCGCAGGCCTGTTAGCTGATATCTTTGATTATCCGCAAATGATCGACGGCCTGATTGGCCTGGCGCCGATTATCCTGATCATCACCATGGTGGATGTATTGTTGGCCGGAACACGCGCGACCCGCAAAATGCGCTATGAGGTTCTGTCCCGCAGCATGGTCGAACCTTATGCGTTGCTGGGCAGCATGCTGCTGCTTTATTACCTTGGGTTTCGCGAATATGGCCTGTTGATTGCTTATGCCATTGCGCTGGTCGCGGCCCTTGTTGTGGCCATCTGGGGATGTTGTTCGCTCTTCTCGCTGAAGAACTTTTTAAAAGCCCGGCCAAGTGTCAACCTGATCAGGGATATTTCCAAATTTTCCGCCCCTACTGCCTTCCATGACCTGGCCTTATTGGTATTCATGCGCATGGATATCTTTACGGTGAAGTTCTTTTTCTCCGAAGCGGTATTGGGCATCTATACCATTGCTCAGCAGTTCGCCACATCGGTTGAGAAAATTTACCAGAGTTTCTACCCCATTCTGGCCCCTGTGATGTCCAAGAGCCTGGTGGAGAAAGACTATCCCCGTGTTGAACGGGCCTTGGTAATGGTTTCCCGCTGGATATTAATGGTTCAGGGACTGATCGTTGTCTGGTCGGTCTTTTATGGCCCTACCGTTATGGGCGCGGTTGCAGAAGATGGTACAGACCCCAGCCTGGTAATCCTTGGGGCAACTATTCTGGTTTACCTGATGATTGGCGAGACTATCAACGGCGGCTTCGGCACCACGGATCTGCCGCTGATATACCGCAGCCCGATGTTTAACCCGCTGATCTCTCTGGTTATGATCCCGCTTTATGTGTTGATGGCGTCCATCTTCACACAATATTTCGAAGCCGAAGGTGTGGCCATCTCATTAATGCTGACATACCTGATTATGAATATGTTGAGGGTTTGTTTGATCCGCAAATTATTTGGCATCAACATGTTGCAACTGCGCCTTTTCAAAATTCCTTTTGCTGGTGGATTATGTTACCTGATTTATGGCGGCCTGCTGGATGCCATTCCGATGGACCTGCTGCATGGTGTCGGCATTTTCCTCGGCATTCCATTGCTGATTGTGGTCTACCTGCTTTGTATTGCCGTGACTGGATTGACCAAAGAAGATAAAGAAAAACTGGCTCAGAAATTCGGTAAATCACCTGCGTAGCAGAGAAAATTTCTACCAAATCACTTGCTCATCGCGCAAGAATCTGTTTTTTATCAGATAAGAAATGACAACAGGGCACATCATGGCTGACAACACAGAAATTACCAATAAACTGGATGAATACCGCAGCAGCATCGACAATATTGATGCGGCCCTGATCAATATGCTGGCGGAACGTTTTAAAATCACTCAAAAGGTTGGTGAATATAAAGCCCAGCATAACCTGCCCCCGGCGGATAAAGCCCGTGAGGCCGATCAGATTCAACGCTTAAGAAAACAAGCTGAAAAAGCCCGGCTTGATCCGGATTTCTCAGAAAAATTCCTGAATTTTGTCATCACTGAAGTGATCCGTCACCATGAACAAATCCGTGACGACAGTGATAATACATAAGCCTGTCATGAAAAAGGGCCGTTAAAAACGGCCCTGATGGATTAATTTTTCTGCTTTTTCGAACGCTACCGGATCATCTACATCCAGCCACAAGCGGCCCTGAATATCGAAGGTGCGGGCCAGGTTCCATTCACCAAGCACATTCATCGCGCCGGAAATGCTTTCATCTCCACGGGAGGCACTTTCTTCCAAAGCCTCAAACATTTTAGAGGTGCAGTAGAAAACTCCCGTATCAAAGGCATTGTAATCTTTGATGATTTTTCCGATGTGATCGATTTTGTCCGGCGTACATTGTACCCGTGTCACATCTTCCAGGTCGATCATCGGATTGGTGATATTATAATCAACGCACAAAGTTACCGTGTCTGTGGCATGTTCTTCTGCTGATACGGCCCTGAAAATTTCCGGATCAACCAGATGGTCACACATGCTGAGGATGAAATCACCGTCAATGACACCCTTGGCTTTATGGACCGACAGTCCATTGGCCTTTTCCCAGTCTTCATTGATGATATGGGTGAGTTTGATATTTTCACGGCTCGCCAGTTCATCAAGGAACCCGCGCAGTTCATCACCGCGATAACCACTGACAACATAAAAATCATCAATGCCGCCCAGAACGGCGTTTCGGATCACCCGTTCAATCAACGGTACCCCGCGCAAAGGGATCAGCGGTTTGCTTTCGCCTTTAGCGCGCAGCCGGGTACCTTGCCCGGCTGCCACGATAAGCATTTTCATGATTTATTCAGCTGCTGCTGCTTCAGGGAAACGATCAGAAATAAATTTCTGTGTCATTTCATAAGCCTGATCATCTGTAAACTGCACAGGTGGGTGCTTACAGAAATAAGCACTTGCAGCTTCCAGAATACCGCCTTCGCCATTCATCAGTGCCAATTTACAGCAACGGATCATGTCGATGGCCACACCGGCAGAGTTTGGTGAATCTTCCACAGACAAACGCAGTTCAATGTTCATTGGCACACCACCGAACAGGTCACCTTCCATACGCAGGAAACAAACTTTGTTGTCATTCTGCCAAGGAATATAGTCACTTGGGCCAACGTGGATATTTTCATCATCCAGACGGGCACCGGCAACAGCCTGAACGGCTTCTGTTTTGGATTCTTTCTTGGACGCCAGACGGTCCTGGTTTTTCATGTTCAGGAAGTCTGTGTTACCGCCAGTGTTCAGCTGGTATGTACGGTCCAGAACAACACCACGCTTGGCAAACAGGTCAGTCAATGTACGGTGTGTAATGGTCGCACCCAACTGAGCTTTAATGTCA